>JACKQG010001385.1_pt1 | contig 33637 bp, 21 predicted proteins | sample 8237621 | NCBI WGS metagenome assembly JACKQG01 (sample SAMN15677084, study PRJNA649215) | marine metagenome | biome: marine; feature: Black Sea; material: saline water; isolation source: suspended particulate matter (SPM) from the Black Sea western gyre | collected 2013-06-09/2013-06-10 | depth...
GCCATTACGGTCCAGCAATGTGTTGACTTTTCGGCTAACGAATCGCTTTACGCTTTCGAGGATATCCTCCAACTCGAAGCCATCCAGCGGTTTCATCACTGCGTGCACGTGATTTGGCATGACCGTGAAACACGACGTCAAACATCGCTCATCCTGAAAGTGTAACAGCGATTTCGACATTTCATCGGCAAGTTCGCGATTGCGAAACACACACTCTCCATAGCCTCCGTCCATCCATGCTTCGGTTTTGCGAGTGATCTCGCGAGCGAGTTCGTACCAGTCCTCATGGCTACGCGGTTCCGGGTGCGAGCGTTCCCAGATTGCCCGCCAACGCTTCAGCGCACGAACTTGTTCTTGCGTAATGGAATCCGCCAGCCTGAACGTCACAAAGTAAGTGGCACCATCCTGTCGCCAATGCGGCAGACGGCGATGGTACACGCGAATCGGCAGATCCGGATGCAGCCCCCGAAATCCCCGCGGCGCGTTCAAGTTGAAGGTCTCAGTTGTCATGTCACCAAGTTGTACGATGGCCCTCCGAGGCCGTCGAGTAGAGTCCCCAACCATTCCGACGGCCTCGGAGGGCCATCGTACAATTTACGCCTCCTTCAACGCGTAGGGGACCTGTCGAAACGTTATGTTCTCGGCGCTCAGCGTCGCGTCGCTTAACCGGCATGCTTCGCCAAAGATCACTCGCGGCCCGCCCGTACGATGGCTCTCCGAAGCCGTCGTCTGCTCGCTGTTCTTCTTCGACGGGCTCGGAGGCCCATCGTACCCCGGATGCGGCGGCAGCGACTGCAGCACAGCCCGCGTCAGCACATTGCCGCCCTGTGGCCGACGATCGCCGAGCACACCGTTGTACAGCAGATAGATCGCCCGCCCGCGATGCACGCCCAACAGCGGGCAGTCTTTCCGGGGCCGCTTCGGCACCGGCACGCCCGTCTCCAGCAAGTACACATATCGAGCCAAATCCGCAAACGGCACATCACCGTTGATGTTCCCTTGTTCGTCCAGCAGCGCGCGACCGAGTCGGCAGTAGCGAAAGCCGGAGCCGAGCCCTGCGACGTTATTCCCTTTCGCGTCGGTGTATCCATTGCTTGCCCGTTCGAGTCTTTGCCGAGTGATGCTAGAAGCGATCCCTGGATCGAGTTCGACGAGCACGCAACGCCGCGAACCGCCGTCTTGTGCATTCGCAGCGAAAACAGCCTGTCCGGTTGTCCCGCTACCAGCGAAAGAATCGAGGATGATCGAGTCTTTGTCCGTCGCAATCTGAATTATTCGCCGAATGAGACGAGTTGGCTTTGGAGTTATGAACACCGACGAAGAATCGGGAAAGTCGCAAATCGCGACAAGTTCCTTCTTCGCCTCTTGCGTGTTTCCAACGGCAGTATGAGCCCACAGCGTGTCAGGTACTACACCCTGTTTCACTTCCGACAAGAAACGTTTAATTCGCGGCACATTGTTCCCGTCTTTTCCCCACCAAATCCGATTGTCAGCGTCCAATCGCTCGAATTCGGACTTGGAATATCGCCAATATGTGCCGGTCGGTGGATGCGGAATCACCCTGCCGGACGGACAAGTGATCGCGTAGGTTCCCTCGCTGTAGTAATTCCTTGCCGAGCAGTCTCCGGAGGTCCACGGCCCGCGCAGGTCGTTGTCTGGATTCTTGTATCTCTTATCTTGGGCTTCTGTTCTTGGAATCAGGTTCGGAGACCATTCATCCGCATGCTTCGCATACACAATGACATAGTCGTGACTTTCGGAAAGGTGCTTTGCTGAGTTCTTTGGCGAGAACATCTTTTGCCAAATCACGGTTGCGATGAAGTTCGTGCTACCGAATATTTCATCCAACACGCCGCGCAGATTTTGAATTTCGTTGTCGTCGAGCGAGATGAAGATAACTCCATCCTCCCGCAAGAACTCCCGCAGCAGCGCCAGCCTGGGGTACATCATGCAGAGCCATTTGTCGTGGCGGCAGAGGTCTTCGGCTTCTTTGCCGACGACCTGACCGAGCCACTTGCGGATGCGGGGATCGTTGACGTTGTCGTTGTAGACCCAGCTTTCGTTGCCGGTGTTGTACGGCGGGTCGATGTAAATGCACTTGACCTGCCCGCGATATCGCGGCAACAGCGCCTTGAGTGCTTCGAGATTATCTCCTTCGACCAGCAGGTTTTCCGCTTCCGGATCGCCCACCGACAACTTCGGATCGCACTCCAGTAGCCGTGTCGGCACCTGCCGATGGTGCTCGACCACCGCCTCTTTACCAATCCAATTCAACGTTGGCACTTTACGACGATTCCCTTCTTCTCGATGTGCGATGGCCCTCCGAGGCCGTCGACTCGGCTCCAGACCGACGGCCTCGGAGGGCCATCGTACAAGAAATCCGGCCGACCGGCTACGTTCACCGAATCTACACGAATTTCACATCGTTTGACACGGGCGTCACTCGACAATCAGCCGATTCTCACGCCTGCGGTCGGTCGACCGTGACCTCGACCAGAGAGGCGTGCGTTCTTCCATTTTCTGGTCCAACCCATTGTCTCAGTCTGCGGGTTGTTGCTTCATCATTTCTCCCATACGGCGGTCGATTTCATCGGGAGTCACGTCTTCGATGTGAGTGGCAATCGTCCAAACGTGACCAAACGGATCCTCGAGCGTTGCCGATCGGTCGCCGTAGAACTGGTCCGTCAGCGGACGTTGCACTTTGGCCCCGGCAGCGGTTGCCTGGGAGAACATCTGGTCGACATTTTCGACGTATAAGCAGATGCCCACGCCCGAACTGCCGGGCGATTGAGGGGCCAGGGCGTTCATTTCCGGATGCTCGTCTGCAAGCATGATTCGCGAGTCGCCGATCTGAATTTCGGCGTGCGCGACCTTTCCCTCCTGACCTCCCAGACGCATGATCTCGGTGGCACCGAAGGCTTTCTTGTAGAACTCAATCGCATCCGCCGCGCCCTTGACGATCAAGTATGGCGTCACACTGTGATATCCGTCGGGAATTGGTTTAACTGTCATGTCTTCCTCTCGTGTCATAGTTTTACGGTGTTGTGGTCGACGAATCCGAATCCTGGTCGATAGGCGTGATCGGGTCCAGGTACATCCAGAAGAACGTGCCCATGAAATAGATGCCGGCCGACACATAGAATGTAATGGCCCAGTTGCCGTTGGTCCACAGTAGTATATAGCCGACCACTACCGGCGCAGCCGCCGCGACGATGCCGCCCATCATGTTCATGCTTCCGGCTAGAGTACCGCAGAGTTTTCCTCCGACATCCATGCAAGCCGCCCAACTGGTCGGCATTACAAGGTCGTTGGCAAAGCTGGCTACACCCAATGCGATCATTGCCCAGACTGGGTCCTTGATATGAACGGACAAGGCAAAGCAGACCGCAGCGCCCGTAAACCCCGATCCGGCCAAAACACGCCGCGCGGTCCTCGTGTCCCCCATCCAGCGTTCCAGAGATGACGAGACGAAGCCGCAGCAGAGCGAGCCCAGTCCGCCGAAAAACAGCGGCAAGCCCGCGAGCAACGCCGTCTCTTTCATATCGAGCCCGCGCGCTTTTAGTAAATACGTGGGCAGCCAAGTGATGTAGAACATCCATCCGAAATTCAGGCACATGTACTGGCCCCACAGCAACAGAACCGTTCTGGAGCCGAGGAACTTGCCCCAGGGAATCGGTTCATGTTCCCGGCCTTCGCTCTTCGAGGACGCAGGCAGTTTTTCTTCCTCTTTACGGCCGCTTGCCTGTTCGCTTGGATTGTCGCGATACCACCAATAGAAGATCCCAGCCCACGCTACTCCGACCACTCCGAATGCCCAAAAAGCCAAACGCCAGTTCAAGTGATCCAAGAAGAACACCACCAGAAGCGGCGTGAAGGCGCCGCCCCAACGCGCACTGAGCCACATGACTCCCTGGGCTCGGACGCGTTCGTCGGTCGGCAGCCAATTGGCGAACATCCGTGCAATGTTGGGAAAGCACCCCGCCTGCAACGCGCCGAAACACCCGCGCGAGAGGATCAAAGAGAATAAGTTCCACGCCGCGCCGGTCGCTGCCGTGAACACGGACCACGCGACTACGATGGCCGCTAACACTCTTCGGGCGCCCCAGCGGTCCCCGAAGAAACCGCCGGGGATTTGACACAGTGCGTACATCCATCCGAAGGCCGAGAAGACCCAGCCCATCTGGACTTCGGTCAATCTCAAGTCTTCCTGGATCGTTGGTGCCGCTTGGGCGATGGCGACGCGTTGCATGTACGTTATCACGCCAAGCACGACCGCGAAGAGAATCACGACGTAGCGTGCGGACGAAGTGTGGTTGTTCGAGGGGTTCATCGTTCCCAATCTACCCAACACCGGTGACAAACGGTGCTCCTGCGATAGAATGAAGTTGGACTGCTTTCCCGACTCCGCAATACCCAACGCCGAGGTGGATCCAATGACAACACGAGCCGAAACGGAATACCGTTATGAAAAACTGACCTGGCCGGAAATCAGCGAGGCCATCGAACAAAATCAGGTCTGCCTTCTGCCGTGCGGGGCGATCGAACAACATGGATTGCACTTGCCCCTGGACGTCGACGTGGTCTGTCCGACCGCCATCGCTCACGGCGCGGGCCAACAGGTCGCGGACAAGATGCTGGTGCTGCCGCCGGTTTCCTATGGGTACACGGGTCATGTCATGGACTTCCCGGGAACGATCAATAACCACTTCGAGCACTTTATCCATACCGTGCTGGACATCACCAAGTCGTTGGCCTATCACGGCTTTAAGAAGATCATATTGTTGAATGGGCACGGTTCCAACATGCCGAACCTGGATTTAGTGGCGCGTCGCACGAATCTGGAGACCGATGCCGAGTGCATTTTGTGCGGTTGGTGGAACCTGTTGACGGTCGACAAGGAGTTTTTGCCTCGCTGGCGGGAAAGCAAGTTTCCCGGCGGATGTGCTCACGCGTGCGAACTGGAAACCTCGCTGTATCTATACCTCAACGGCGACGACGTACGCAAGGACAAGATCAAAAGCGGTACGATCAGCTTCAACGAAGAAGACAGCCCTTTCCAATGGATAGACCTCTTTGGCCAAGGAGCGGCCACGGTCGTCTCGTGGACCAGCAGTTACAGCGAGACGGGAGTGCTGGGCGACGCGGAATTGGCCACCGAGGCGAAGGGCCAAGAGGTGTATGAGGAAGCCGTGAAGCAACTGGCACGACTGATCCCATGGTTCCATGGTCGCCCAAAAGACCCACGCAAGGACCACCACTCGACGCCCCCAACCATGCCCATGCCTTGGAGCCAGTGTGAAATCTAGCAGTACCCCGCCCGGCTGCGAAGGTTTCAGAGCGATTCAGTAACGAGTGATCTTCACAGAGTGTATACTCCTGATGCGTAAGAAACGCATGGAGTTGATGACTGCTGCCAGCCTCACCGTATCAGGAGAATTCGATCATGTGGACCCGCGTGTTGCTGCTATTCTGTTTGACCATCGTTACTCTCTCGCGCATGACGGTGGCGAATGACCGGCCGCCCAATTTCGTCGTGATCTTCACGGACGATCAGGGGTACGGCGACTTGAGTTGCTTTGACGCCGATCACGTCGAGACGCCTCATATCGACCGACTTGCCGCGGAAGGCGCCCGGCTGACCAGCTTCTACGTTCCCGCCTCGGTGTGCACTCCGTCACGAGCTGGATTGATGACCGGCTGCTATCCGATTCGCAACGACATGGCGACGGGGTCGAACTTTATCGTCTTGCTGGCCGGCGATGCCAAGGGGCTTCATCCCGACGAAATGACCATCGCGGAGGTTCTAAAGGACGCCGGCTATGTGACGGGTATCTTCGGCAAGTGGCACTTGGGGGATCAGCCCGATTTTCTGCCGACTCGCCAGGGCTTCGACGAATTCTTCGGGCTGCCCTACAGCCACGATATTCACCCATGCCATCCGCGGCAGGACCATTTTCGTTTCCCGGGGCTGCCGCTGCTGGATGGCGAGCGAGTCGTCGAGATGGACCCGGATGCCGATTACTTGACCAAACGACTCACCGACCGGGCGGTTCGTTTCATCGAGTCCAACAAAGACCGGCCGTTCTTTCTGTATCTACCGCATCCCATCCCTCATGTGCCCCTGCACGTCTCGCCGCCGTTTATGGACGGCGTCGATCCCGAATTGATCGCCAAACTGGATCGGGCCGAAGCACAAGGCGGCATCGACTACGCGATCCGTCGCGAGCTTTTCCCGCAAGCGATCAGCGAGATCGACTGGTCCGTCGGCGAAATTGTAGCCGCGTTGAAGGAGCACGGCTTGGAGCGGAATACGTTGGTCGTCTTCACGTCGGACAACGGCCCAGCCGTAGGCAGCGCCGGACCGCTGCGAGGTCGTAAAGGCAGCACCTTCGAAGGCGGAATGCGTGAGGCGACCGTCGCCTGGTGGCCCGGCAGAATTCCACCAGCGACAGTCAGTGACGAACTGCTGACCAGCATGGATCTATTGCCCACCTTTGCGAAGTTGGCAGGGGCCGACCTACCCACGGACCGTGTGATCGACGGCCGGGACATTTGGCCCGTCCTCTCTGGCCAGCCTGGGGCCAAGTCGCCGCACGACACGTTTTTCTATTATCGAGCGAACCAATTGCACGCCGTCCGTTCAGGTCCGTGGAAACTGCACTTGCAGGCCAAGCAAATGGCGAGGATCAAAGGCGACAAATCGCCCTCGCTGTTCCAGCTTGACGACGACATCGCGGAGTCCACGGACGTCTCGAAAGAACATCCCGATGTGGTTGCACGGCTGAAAGGATACATCGAGCAATTTCAGGCCGACATCGCCGCCAACAGTCGTCCCGCCGGAATGGTCCGGAATCCCAAGCCACTGGAGAAAGGAACTGACAAGTGAGGCAATCGTTCTGCGAAGCTGTGACACGCGTACCCGTTCTGGCCGTGCTCGCCATCGTGCCCTTCGTCGGCAACGCGTCCGCGGCCGATCGGCCCAATATCCTGTTCATACTCACGGACGACCAGGGGTGGTGGGACGTGGGTGTACGAGGCAACGAGGATATCGATACGCCGGTCATGGACCGTTTGTCGCGCGAAGGCGTGGACTTCGCACGCTTCTATGCCGCGCCGGTCTGTGCTCCCACCCGAGCCGGGCTGATGACCGGCCGCTACTGTTTCCGCACCGGGCTGTACAACACGCGTTTCGGCGGCGATACGCTAGGGATCGGCGAGGTCACCATTGCCGAGTTGCTCAAGAAGGCAGGCTATCGCACTGGCTGTTTCGGTAAGTGGCATTTGGGAAAGTACGCTCCGTACCAGCCGCACAACCGGGGCTTCGATGAATTCCTGGGCCATTACCACGGTCACATTGACGAATACGACTACCCCGACCAGATCGTGCACAACGGACGGCCTGTCGAGGCCCGCCGTTACGTGACCGATCTGTTCACCGACGCGGCCATCGAGTTTATCGAAACCAGTGGCGATCAGCCGTGGTTCTGCTATTTGCCGTACAACGCGCCTCACTCGCCGTGGGTCGTCGGCACCAGCCACGATGGGCAGCCTCGCGGCGATCTTCATATCAACAAGTACCTCCAGCGCGGACTGGAGCTTCGCGAGGCTCGTATCTACGCGATGATCGATATCATCGATCAGAACCTCGGCCGACTATTGGAGAAGCTCGACGAACTGAAACTGACCGACAACACCGTCGTGCTATTCATGACCGACAACGGAGGCGTGAGCAAGCATTACAAGGCGGGGCTGAAATCGGGTAAGGGGTCCATCTACGAAGGGGGCGTGCGCGTGCCGCTGTTTGCCCGCTGGCCGGGGCACTTCCCCGCCGGGGGACGCGTCGAGGCGCAGTGCTCGCACGTGGATCTCTTTCCTACTTTCTGCGACCTGGCCGGTGCTCCGCTGCCCGACGATCGCAAGATCGATGGGAAGAGCCTTCTGCCGTTGCTCAAGGCCGGCACTGGGCAGCGACACCACGAGTATGTCTACCACGCATGGGACCGTTATTTCCCGAACCCAAACAATCGCTGGTCCATCTCCGATCAACGCTGGAAGCTGGCCTGTCAGATCCGCACCGGTGAGCAGGCCACGGAGAAGAATTGGCGGCTCTATGACCTTGAAGGCGACCTGGGCGAGACGGCCAACGTTATCAACAAGCACCCGGAGATTGTCCGCCGCCTGCGAGCCGAGTTTATCCGCTGGTTCGACGACGTTACGGCGGGCGTGGAGTACCGGCCGGTGCCGATTCCGGTCGGGCACTCTGACGAGCCGGTCGTCGAGATCCAGCCGAGTTGGGCGACTTGGCACGGCGAGAACGTCACCTACGTGTTCCGCGGTTATGACTGGGACACGATCGAGGGCTGGAAGGAACCAGGCGAGCATGCGACGTGGAGGCTCGACGTGCTTCGCGGCGGCCGGTACGAGTTGGCCATCAGCTACGGCCGATCGGCGCGCGGCGGCGGAACGCTCAAGATCAGCGTTGGCGACCAGTCGGTCGAATGTAGCCCACCACCCACACCGACCGCCGATGTGTTTGAGCGTCTGCGCGTAGGCACACTCACAGTGGGCGAAGGGCCAGCGATCCTGAAGGCCGAGGTCGTGAAGGCACATGGCAACGAGGTGATGCGGCTGAACCGCATCTTCCTGCGACGCGTCGAGGGCGGCGATGATCAGCCATGAAATGGATTGAATCGGAATCGACAAGAACGCAATGGGACTCACCCATTCTCGTTCCCAAGCTCCGGCTTGGGAACGCGCGTTCGGGAAGCTCCAGCTTCCTTGCGTACGAACCTGGACGAGTTCCTTCTGGGAACGAGAAGCGGGCCGACTCTTTCCGTCTGTGACGGCGAAAATTGAACACGGGGCAACGACGCGTTATAGTCGAGCCCATCAAACAATCTAAACGATTGAGGCCTGCCATGAACATTTCCGTTTCACATTGCCTTTCTGTATTTGCACTCCCAATGCTTTTCTTCAGCTCCCTGATCGCTGCCGAGCCGTGCGTATTGATCCCCAATGCCACCGAGGGGGGCGCAACTTGGCGGTACACGACCGATAAGCCAAGCGAGAATTGGACCAAGCCGGACTTCGACGACGGCAAGTGGACAGAGGGTAAGGCGGGGTTCGGCGTAACCGATCACGTCACGCCGCCGGCCACCATCGGCACACCTTGGAAGACGCCCGACATCTGGCTCCGCAAGGCGATCGACGTGACCGGCCCGCTGGAATTCACCTCGGCCGGTTTGATCGTCCGACATGATGAGGACGTCGAGGCGTTTGTCAACGGTACTCTGATCTTCACGATCGAGGGCTTCAACACGAAATGGACCGCCTACGATGTGACCAAGGAACTCAGGGCTGTCCTGAAACCGGGTAAGAACCTTGTCGCCGTCCATGTCAAGCAAACCAGCGGCGGGCAGTACATCGACGTGGGCTTGGTGCTGGACCCGAATCAGAAGCTGGCCGTTGCTGCGAAGCCGATGGATCCGGCTGAATTGCAGAAGCTCCGCGACGCCCGCTGGTCGAAGGAAAGGGCGCGAAAGTGGTACAGCGATCAACCCTGGCCTTGTGGCTTCAACTACATTCCCGCCTGCGCCATCAGCTACACCGAGATGTGGATGCCGTACAACTTCGACCCGCAGATCATCGACAAAGAATTGGCATTGGCCGAGGATGCCGGCTTCAACTGTCTGCGCGTCGTCTTGCCGTTCGTGGTTTGGGAGCACGACCCGGAGGCGTTCAGGAAACGGCTACAGTCCTTTGTTTCGATCTGCGACAAACGTGGGCTGAAGGTCATGTTCACCCTGTTCGACGACTGTGCTTTCGGCTCTGACGAGAAACTCAAGAATCCGACCTACGGCAAACAGCCGGAAGTCCTCGAAGGATGGTACGCCAACGGTTGGACGCCCAGCCCGGACCACGACATGGTCCGCGATCCGACCACCTGGCCGCGACTGGAGAAGTACGTCAGGGACGTTGTCGGCGCCTTTAAGGACGATTCCAGAGTCTGGGTCTGGGACCTGTACAACGAACCGACCAACGGAGGCCTGGGCAATGTGTCGGTTCCACTGACCGAAAGGGTGTTCCGCTGGGCGCGCGATGTCGACCCGGTGCAACCGTTGACCGTCGCCCAATGGAATGGCAACGCGGTGCTGAACAACGTGATCTTTTCCAGCAGCGACGTGATCACGTTCCACGATTACGGGCCGGCCGACGGCCTGACGCGTCACATCGAAGACCTTCAGCAGCACGGCCGGCCGCTGATCAACACCGAATGGCTCAACCGAGGCCGGGGCTCGCTTGTCGAAACCTGCTTACCCGTGTTCCACAAGGCCAACGTCGGCTGCATGCACTGGGGGCTGGTCAACGGCAAGACGCAAACGCACCTCGCCTGGGGCTGGCGGCCCGGCATGGGCGAGCCGAAGGTCTGGCAACACGACCTCTTCCACGGCGGCGGAAAGCCCTATCGACCGGAGGAGATCAACCTGTTTCGTCAATACTTGATGGCAGGACAGTCCAAAGAAAGGAAACCATGAACTGCTAGGCAAGGAGGCGCCGGTGGGCGCGATATCTACCGCCGCGACCGCCTACGTTCCATGCTATTTCGCAGTGTTCTTCAGCAGATACGGACGTATAGTGTCACTCCACAACTGATAACCTTCCGTGGTCATATGGACTTCGTCCTTTCCTATCAACCCTTCGTGGACGGTGTTCTCGTCCTTAAGCATGGGCGTGGCAATATCGACGAAGGTTATCGATTCATCGGTCTTGGCATATTCTCTTAGCAGCTCATTGCCCTTGCTCATTAAAGGCCATTTCTCCATGCGACCTGTACTCGGCTTGATTGAAAGAAAATAGAACTGAGTATCGGGAGATGTTTCCCGGATATAGTCGACGAATTCCCGACAATGCTCGATGAACGTTTCCGGGGCCAATTCGAATGATCCGCCCAGGTCATTATCGCCTTCGTAAAGGAGGATGCGTTTCGCCTTGTATCTGCGAAAAAACTCCTTGTAGGCGAGAACATCAATCATCCGCGAACCGCCAAATCCACGTGGAATGATTCTGATGGGGGCTAAATCCTCTTCGATACTTCTCCATCCCCGGATACTTGAACTGCCAATAACCAGTACATCATCATTATCAACAACCTTGCCAACGTCTTCCTTGGCCCATTTCTCGAATTGTTCAATATAGGTGTTTCGAGAGAATCTGTAGTCCTTCTGTGCTTGACTGAACTCGAACAGCGTCAGACCTTCCTCTCCCGCTGCAATAGGGAATGCGTCGGTGATCTTCTTTCTCAACGTCGGCGTGCAGATTCTGTGATTCAGCCCCATCTCCGCGGCCGCCTTCTTCTCTACCTGCGTGGCGGTGGGAATGCCATTCAACGCATCCAACAGGTCGAACGCCATCATGGGGCCCATGATGCCAACAGGAACCGGATCCAGTTGCCCGCGCAAATAGGCGACCGCTGCTTGCCTCGCAGCCACGGCCTCGTCCTGCTCTCCGAGGTTTTCGTGCAGGGCGGCCATGTCGACAAGAGCTCGGCCTCTGTCGTATCGAGAAGCGGCGGACACGCGTTTGCGGCCATGCGCTAATGCCCTCGCGTAATCCTGTTTGCGTGAATAGAAGGAACTGACGTGTCCGTGCACATCATACTGTTGCCTGTCGGATTGGTATGGATACGCCTCGAAGCATGAGAGCGCCTTCTCTACATCCGCTGCCGCCGTGCCCGGTTCCGTACAGGCAACGATAACACGCTGGGCCAGTGCCACGGCGCGCTGGTTCATTGTCGCGTCGGTGTCGGCGAGAGCCGCCTGGAATGATTCCGCTGCTTCCGCATACTGTTTGTGCCAGAGCTGCATCATTCCCATGCGATTGTTCGCTTCGACCCGGTAGAGGGCGGACGCTGCCGGATCTTCAAGGTACACGTTCGCAAGGGCTTCGGCTTCGTCCGGTTTACCACGATACAAGCTCATGAAGCTCTTCCTGAAAGCTTCAAGCCGGGCGATATCGCCAGCCCCGCGCTCACTGCCTGGGGCTGCGCTGATGAAGTCCATGCGAGACCATGCTCGCAGTGTGCCGGCACCATAGGCGCGGGCCATGGCCGCGTCAAACTCGATATGTGGCGGCGTGTAGGGCGCTTCCAGCGTCACCGACATCAGCATCCCCTGCTTGCGGGCGAAGTAGTTCGCGCACGGCTCGCCTACCGTGGGGTCGGGCTCTCTGGGCGGCTTGAGCCACACGTGAGTGGATGGAATCAGCGGCGGCCCCTCTTCCTTCATCCACCGGGAAAGCTCCGCTGTGTTCTCGTAGTTGTGTGGTATCTTGGCCCCATAGAAGGAAAAGATGGTGTGCGATTCGCCCCGGATGAGAGGGTCGTGAAAGTCAAGCACAAGCTTAACATGCTTGGCTTCGACCAGTTCGCGGATAGCGGCTATCTCCGGGTAGATTCCATTCGGTCGATAGTCGCGGTTGTGATCATGCGGGCTGCGATTCTTGCCCTGGTCGCCGGCCTGAACACCGTCCTTATCCACGATCGGCACAGCGTATAGCACGTACTTGCGGCGGAACTCCCGGCCCCTTTCGGATTCGGACATGGCTTCCGCCAAGAAACCCTCAAACGCAAAACTCGCCATCGACTCGCACGCGTGATGCCGACACGTAACCAGGACGGCCTTTCTTCCCTGTGCCGGTTCGCCGATCTGCAGCAGCTCGACCGGCTTCCCCTTCAGCGTTTTGGTCAGTACGCCCTGTGTCAGATGCGGGTTTGCCGCATGATCCTTGAGAAACAGATCCAGATTCCGCTGCACGTAGGGGATCGTGACGGCGAAACGCACCTTCTGGCCTCGCTTCGAGAAGTCATACGAGAAGGTGTCGACGCGACGCGTCGGGCTATCCTTCTGGCGCGGCCGAGCGAAGACGACATGTTCCGCACCGAGCCATTGCCATGTATTCCCGTCGTCGATGCTGACCGCCGGTCCACGCGCGCCGAGTTGAGGTGGATCGGCAAAGGTGAAAGTCACTCGACCCGGCTGCACGACTTCGGCCTCGAAATACCAGTAGAACCAGGGCCTTCCGCCGCGAAGATCCGGGGCAAGTTCAACAGAACGTCCCGCGTTCTCCTTCACCACCACGTTGCCGCCGGGGAAATCCGACGCGAGCCTTACCATAGGCTCCGCAGCGGTAGCGGGCCCAGCCATAAGCATCAAGCATCCCACAGCGAGAAACACGGCCATCGGTCGCCTCACGTAAATGGTCACTTTGTCCGCAACGATGATGATGGAAGCGAAGCACATGCTGTGGGTACCGTTTGAGTTGCGATGTGTTTAAGATTGGCCGCTTCAAGCCGCGGTCCCGCTCTAGTTCCTGACCAAATGCTTCCGGTGTATTGGGGGCCTTTCAGAGCCAGTCTTCGAAAGCTGGAATCGCGGCCAAGCTTGGTAGTGGTGGCTTCCAGCCGCCACGTTTTCCGGCGAGTTCCACGTCATCCAACGGCGGCTGGTGTCCCGAGCAGGAAGCTGGCAAAGATCCACGAGGCAATTGGACGGGCTGGTATTCGGCTGATCTTCATGACACCGGGTCCTTTCTGTGAACGATTGTCTGTGCGGCAGAGCCTTGCGTCCAGCGGTCTAACATCTGGTCAACGAGCACTTCGCCGTTCTCTTCGTCCGCGTGGTTTGCGATCCGTCGCACCTTCGCGACCACAAAACGCCCCAGGGGGCCCCACCGCGGCTTCGATCATAACGCTGTGAAATGCTGGCAAAGCTAGCTTATTGAAAGTATCCAGGCTTGGGCCTTCAATGATTTTTGGATGGTCGTTGAAGGAGTACCAAGCCATGGATACCGCTGTCAATTTTACTCTGGTCGTGAGTCCACAGGAACAGGCGGTCTCGTCGCGGGTTGCCGCGGCGGCTGCCGTCGAGTGTTTCTATCGGCTGGACTCTCCCTGGATTTCCGAGAGCATCATCGCCCGTGAGTTGGGCGTTCCCGATAGCACGCTCCGCTATTGGTTGGAGACTCAGCGGCTGCGGATGAAGAATAGCCAGTGGCCAGCCCAAACCGTCCGGTTCTTAGAGAGTCCCCAGGGCTTGTCCGTCCTGCACCGGATGTTGGCGGCCGCTCATTTGGTCTTCGTGCAAGCCAATGATTGCGGTATTCGCGACTTGGCGGCGTTCCTGGAATTCAGCGGCCTCGACGAATTCGTCGCCTCCTCCTACGGCTCGCAACAGGCCGTCGCTGTAAACATGGAGTCCCTATTGATCGAGTTCGGCCAGCAGGAAGACCGGCGGATGGCCGCCGGCATGCCGCCGCAGCAAATCAGCGTAGCCCTGGACGAGACCTTTCATCCCCTGATCTGTCTGGTGGGAATCGAACCGGTGTCCAACTTCATCTTGTTGGAAGAGTACCAACCGCAGCGGGATGCGGACACCTGGAATCGCTGCCTGACGGCGAAACTGGCACCCCTGCCCGTCACCGTCTGCCAAGTCGTCAGCGATCAGGCCCAAGCGTTGATCCGTTGTGCGGAAGTGCATCTGGGCGCTCACCACTCGCCGGACCTGTTTCACGTGCAGCAAGCCGTGTCTCGCGGCCTCAGCCAGCGGCTGGCCGGCCAATGCCGCCGCGTCCAAGAGCAGCTCAGCCAGACGGAAACGAAAGTAGCAGAACTCCAAGCACAACGGCAGGCGTGCTGCGAACAATGCCCCGAGAGCATCCAGGGAGCCGCGGAACTGGAGCAACAGATCCAGCAGGCCCAAGCCGAACAAGCGGCGACCAGCGACCAGCTCGCGGCCTGCCGAGATCGCCAACAGCGAGCCACGCAAGCCAGACGAGGACTCAGCCGCGACTACCATCCCTTCGATCTGGACGACGGCCGGCCGTTGGACGAAGAAGAAGTGGGCTGCCGCTTGACTGGCCATTTCGACGCCGCCCGGCAGATCGCTGCCGAGGCGGGTCTGTCGGCATCGGCCACGAAGCATCTGGCCAAAGCTCGGCGGATGCTCGAGCCCATGAAAGCCACTCTGCGGTTCTTCTGGAAGATGCTGGAGACTTGGTTTTCTACGTGGGATTTGCCGGAGCCGATCCGGCACTGGATGCGTCACGAGCTGATCCCCGGTCTGTACTTGGCCCGCGTGGCGAACAAGGCTCGCGACGCCGCCGAAAAACACCGCTTGCGAGAATTGTCGCAGGCGATCTTGGCCCGAGCCCGTTCTCCGGACGGACTTTGGGGGACGCTCTCCCCCGAGCTGCAAGTCGACCTGGAGCGTAAGGCGCAAATCTGTGCCGACTGGTTCCAGCGGAGCAGTTCCTGTGTGGAAGGCCGCAACGGTCAGCTTTCCCTGAAGCACCATGCGTTACACCGGTTCACGCCGCGAAAGCTGCAAGCGTTGACGGTGCTGCACAATTATCTGATCCGCCGTCCGGACGGCACCACGGCAGCGGAGCGTTTTTACGGCACTCCGCCCCGGGACGTGTTCGAGTGGTTGCTCGACCGCCTGCCCATCCCGGCCCGTCCTCGCGCCCGACGCCAGGTCGCCTAGCGTCCGGATATAAGCCGTGTCGAACTGCACCGACCCGGTCTGGCGCAATCGTTCTGCGCTGACGCGGTTCATCCAGGGCAAAGCCAACCCGTTTCACACTCCCCACCAGGCGTTTCGCAGCAATCAGACAAGACCAGCCGCTAGCATTTCACAGCGTTATGATCGAGGCCCCCACCGCATCCCAAGATCTTAGCCACCCCCCCCGCCCTCTCTCGAAACCTGTATAAGTGAGTCTCCATGCGACTGACGACCAGTTTTCGTGTTAAACTGGGTAACACTCCCCTCGGGAACACGTCAGATCTTTCATGTCCACGTTTTTCGGCGAAATCCGATTAGAAGGAGGGCAGGGTTCAATTGCCACCTCGCCCATATAGTGACAATCAAAACGATACGGAGCCCCTAATGGATCTGCACGCCCTCAGGAAAGATGTCGCGTTCAAGAAAGAACTGCTGAAACAAGAGGTCGATCTTGTCATGCAGAAGGAAGAGCACTTCGACGGGCTGCGACATCGTACCAGACAGATGGCAGTCACACTCTGGACCGCAATCATCGGCATTGGGCTGGCTGGCCAGATGCCCCCGTTGTTGATTCTGTTCGCCGTGGCAGTGCTCTTGCCGTTCTGGTATTTGGATGCACGGTATCATCAATTAACGGAAGGACATGTTCTGCGACGACTCGCGATCGAAGCTTATCTGAACAATCGTTCTAGCCCGTGGAACACGCAGTCACCTGTGACGGAGGAACTCACCTTTCCGGTGCCAGATTATTGGGGGAAACATACACCTTCGGTGAAGGACGAACATAAAAAGCGAACGCGAATGAAAAGATGTCTGTTTACGGGACGAATGCTCTGGCTCTACGGTCCCCTTTGCACCATCCCCGCCATCTTAGCTTTGCTGCTATGGCAACTTGGATACCCTACGTAACAACCGGATGAACCCGACGTGGATTCGCCTTCCGGCGCTGCCCACGTCTGTTCCTTTGTTTTCGTTTGTTGATCATTCATAGGTTTCCTTCCATGGCCCGCCCACGCGGGTTCCGGGCGTCCTGAAGTGACAAGAGCACTGGCCGCCGTCCCGTGACCCCAAACGTTAATTGGCCAGCGTTATGTCTCTCGGTGAGCAACTTGGAGAAGCAACAACGATGAACGGACAACAGCTTGCATTTCTCGCACAACGATACAACTCTGCGTGGCGCGAGCTTACCGTACGCGTTACCCTGCGGCAAAATGTCGTGCAGATATATGTTGTGGCCTGCGGCGTCGTGTTCGGCTTCTTCTTCACGTCCGAACCGGGGCAACAACAACACTTGCCTGAGTACCTGGTCTCGCTGATTACTATACTTACATTCGTTTCCGCTGTCCTGATTTGCGTACACAATCGAGTCATCGCCCAACTGCTGTCTCTGCTCTCCAAGTGCGAATTGGTGGCAAAGGACCAAATCGCAGCGTCGGACGGCGTCACCACATTTCACTTCGTGGAGCCAAATAGCGGCGGGCTGCCACGCTTCCATAAAGCGAACGCGCTGCGCCAATGTCTCGCATACGCGGGGCTGTTTATCCTCTTCAACGGCGCGGCAATACTGATCACGGTGTTCGGCGAGCCAACTGCGCACTGGTTCGTCACGCTACTGTGCTTCACCCTACTGTGCGCCTCAATTCGGTTTGCTTTCTACATCCGCAGAATACCTGGCGAGCAGGAAGGATGAGTCCGGTTTACCCCACACGCACCTACATTTCGCCGCGTTCCTGGTTGTCTCTCCGGCCCTGCTCCAGAGTAGCCCTGAACGAGTGGCTACACGCCAACGCTGGCGTCAGGGGCGCGTAGTTGGTCGATCTGGCTGACCCAGCGATGTGGAAGATGGACCCGCCGCTGTGGCCAACTCGTTTTCTGTGGGTAACGGTGTCCTAGCTGGCAACCCGATTGTATGGGTGGTATCTTGTGTGCTCGTCTATTGGGACGAGAGATGCCCTTTGGCAAACGTGGCCGCGGTATGGAGGTTGCAGAGTGGGGAAGAAGAAACATGCGTCTCGGCGCAGGAAGTCCGACAGCAATGGTGCCAATCTGGGGTTCGAACAGACGCTCTGGCTTGCAGCCGATAAGCTCCGCAACAATTTGGATGCGGCGGAGTACAAGCATGTTGTCTTGGGATTGATCTTTCTGAAATACATCTCTGACGCCTTCGTGGAACAACACGCCAGTTTGGAGCAGCAAACATCCGATCCGAAGAGCGAGTGGTACGTCAAAGAAGAATCGCAACGGTATCTGGTCATGGAAGACCCTGACGAATACCGGGCCGAAAACGTCTTCTGGGTGCCCCAAGAGGCGCGCTGGGACTTCTTGCAGGCGAAAGCCAAGCAACCGAGCATTGGCAAGCTGGTTGATGCGGCGATGGACGCCATCGAACGGGATAACCCGAGTCTGAAAGGCGTGTTGCCCAAGCAATACGCCCGCCCCGCGTTGGACAAGCAGCGGTTGGGGGAACTGATTGACCTGATCGGCACCATTGGGCTTGGCGACAAGGAGAATCGGTCGAAGGACATCTTGGGCCGTGTCTACGAATACTTCCTCGGTCAGTTTGCCAGTGCCGAGGGCAAGAAGGGCGGCCAGTTCTACACTCCGCGCTGTGTGGTCCGAGTGCTGGTCGAGATGCTGGCCCCGTACAAAGGCCGTGTATTCGACCCTTGCTGCGGCTCGGGCGGCATGTTCGTGCAGAGCGAAAAGTTCGTGGAGGAACACGGCGGGCGCATCGGGGACATTTCCATCTACGGGCAAGAGTCCAACCCGACAACCCGGCGCCTGTGCAAGATGAACCTTGCAATTCGCGGCATCGACGGAAACATCGGCAAGGAACACGCCGACAGCTTTCGACGCGACCTGCAAAAGGACTTGAAGGCCGACTTCGTGCTGGCCAACCCACCCTTCAACGATAGCGACTGGGGCGGCGACAAGCTGCAAGACGATGTTCGCTGGAAATACGGCGCTCCACCGAAGGGCAACGCCAATTTTGCGTGGGTACAACATTTCGTTTTTCATCTGTCGCCCAAGGGACGGGCGGGTTTTGTGTTGGCCAACGGCTCGATGAGTTCCAACCAGTCGGGCGAGGGCGAGATTCGGAAGACCCTCGTCGAAGCCGACATGGTCGAGTGCATGGTCGCCATGCCGGGGCAGTTGTTCTACAGCACACAGATTCCCGTTTGCCTGTGGTTCCTTTCCCGCAAGAAGCCACGAAACCGAGCCAAGCAAACGCTGTTCATTGATGCCCGCAAGATGGGCACGCTGATTGACCGCGTTCACCGCGAACTGACAGACCAAGACATCGAACGAATCGCGGGTACGTTTCATGCGTGGCGTGGCAATTTACCCGTTCGGCGCGGGTCTCCCGACCTTGCCGAATCCGCAGGCCGCAAGTCTCGGGCAACGAAGGGAGACCGTCCGTCAGCAGAAGTGGCTCGGTCGGAGACCGGCCACAACGCGTACGAAGACATCCCCGGATTCTGCAAGTCAGCGGAGACATCCGAAGTTGTTGAACACGGGTACGTCCTGACGCCTGGCAGGTATGTTGGAGCGGCGGAAGTCGAAGATGACCACGAGCCGTTCGAGGACAAGATGCAGCGGCTTGTGTCAGAGTTGAATGGGCAGTTCGCGGAATCGTCGAGGTTGGAAACCGCGATCCGGTCTAATCTGGAGGGACTGGGTTATGGTGGGTGAGTCAAACGGTTCCTGGCGCGAAGAACTTCTTGAAGATCTTGCCGACGAACTCACCGTAGGGCACGTCGGCCCAATGACAAAGGAGTACGTCGAGTCGGGCGTCCCGTTTCTTCGCAACAAAAACGTCGATCCCTTGAACATCGACTGGGACGACATGCGGTACATCAGCCGCGAGTTTCACGAGAAGCTGAAGAAGTCTGCGCTATCGCCCGGTGATGTTGTGATCGTCAGGACAGGTAAGCCCGGCGCGGCCGCACTGATTCCCGAAACATTACCCGAAGCGAACTGTTCCGATCTTGTGATCGTACGCTGCGGTCCCGAGTTGGACCGCCGTTTCTTGGTCTACTACTTGAACTCCGCCGCGAAGCATCACATCGACTCGCATCTCGTCGGCGCTGTTCAGCAGCACTTCAACGTAGGAGCCGCGCGAGAGCTACGAATGAAGCTTCCTCCGCTTGCCGAACAGAAAGTCATCGCCCACATCCTCGGCACGCTGGACGACAAGATCGAATTGAACCGGCGAATGAACGAGACGCTGGAGTCTATGTCGCGGGCGATCTTCAAGAGTTGGTTCGTCGATTTCGACCCCGTGCGAGCCAAGATGGATGGCCGACAGCCGGCTGGAATGGATGCCGACACCGCTGTCCTCTTTCCCGACTCGTTTGACGAATCCGAAATCGGGAAGATTCCTTCTGGCTGGAACGGTCGAAACATTGGCGATCTCGCCCACATTCGACACGGTTTTGCGTTCAAGGGCGAGTTCTTCCGCACGGAGCCAACTTCGGACGTGCTCCTCACACCCGGAAACTTCGCGATCGGTGGCGGCTTCAAAGCTGATAAATTCAAGTATTACGAGGGTCCAGTTCCTGAGGATTTCATCCTGCGCGACGGTGACCTGCTCGTAACGATGACGGACCTGAGTAAAATGGGGGACACACTCGGCTATCCGGCGATCGTACCGAGAACACGGGAAGTGCGATTCCTGCACAATCAGCGCCTCGGCAAGGTTGAACTCAAGGCCAATGCTGGAATCGGAACCGCGTTCCTATACCAAACGTTTTGCTTACCGGCGTATCGTCACCACGTACTTGGATCAGCGTCCGGCAGTACGGTGAAACACACTTCGCCGGACCGCATCAAAGCGTTCGAGGTACCTGTGCCCGATGAAGAAGTCGCGACCGTGTTTGAGCGGGCCACTTCGTCATTGCAGGGTCGGCTTGTCGCAAACGTGAACGAATCCGAGACCCTCGCCGCCCTCCGCGACACGTTGCTGCCCAGACTGCTATCGGGAGAAATCCGCGTGGCCGACGCTGAACGCACCGTTGAGGAGGTTGTTTGATGGGAAAGGCCAGAGTGAATCCTCGCAAAATGATGGAGAAGGCCATCCAGGTCATGCGGCAATCCGTGCAGGAATACCGCGAGGACGGAGCCCCCAGCCCATTGGTCGGTGCCGTGCTGGTGCGACCCGATGGTTCCATCGAAACGGCTGCTCGCGGCGAATTGCGGGAAGGCAATCACGCCGAGTTCACTTTGCTAGAACGGAAGTGTGTCGCCGAGAAGCTGGAAGGGTGCGTTCTCTTCACGACGCTGGAGCCCTGCCTGAACCGGAACCAGCCAAAGCGGGGTTGCGCCCGCCACATCGTGAGCTCGCGGATCAGGGAGGTTTATGTCGGTATCGAAGACGATAATCCAGCCGTCGCAGGTAAGGGTATCGAGCACTTGCGGCGACACGGAGTCAACGTCCGCATGTTCGACCGTGATCTGCAGGAAGTGATTCTGAAAGAGAACAAGCGGTTCTTCGAGTGGGCAAGGCAACAGGTCGAGGAGCCCGAGGAAGAGCCGATCAGCCTGTCGAGGTATGAGTCTTCCGTGCCTGCCGTGGAGATGCAAGATTTGTCTCCAAAGGCACTCGGTCTCTACCGGTCGCGGGCGAAGGTCCGGGCAAGAGTTGAGTCGGAAGAATTCCGGCGGATGCTGCACCAACAAGGGATTCTGGTTGAAGCGGATGGCGGTATTGTTCCCTCGGGCTTTGGTTTGCTTCTGTTGGGCAAAGAGCCGTCACTTGCCGTACCGCAAGCGAAATTGCTGGCACGGGTGGAACGGGCCGACGGGAAGTCATCGCGTAGGGAGTTTGCGCGGGCGCTGGTCCTCATTCCCGGTGAACTTGAAGCGTGGCTGAACAAGGTGTTGCCAACTACCATTGATCGTAGCCGGATGGAGAGGAAGGAGCAGGTGGACCTGCCGTTTGAGATGATTCGCGAGGCGGTCGTCAATGCGCTGATCCATCGGGACTACGACATTGCGGGACAGAAATGCCAACTGGTTGTGAACTCGGACACGATCACGATTATGAGCCCCGGCGGTCCGATCCCACCGGTCACACTGGAAGAGATGAGAGATTTCTCAGCACCGATCAAGAGTCGCAACCCCCTCTTGCATCACGTCTTCGCTCGCATGGGCATGGCAGAGGAGCAGGGATATGGGCTGACTAGTCTGAAAGAGCACGCCGAGGACCTGGACCTCCCGCTTCCTAGCTACGCGATGGAAGGCGATTACCTTGTGCTTAGGATCTATCGGACACCAGAAAGCGCCGAGCATGTTTTAGCGCCGAAGGTTCTGAATGCGTTGAGCGTGTCGGAACGGAAGGGATGGCGTTGGCTGTCAACCAAAGAGTTGGTCAGTGCTGGTGAATACGCTCGGGAGATCAGGCTGGAGAAACGGGCGGCCACGCTGCACCTAAAGAAATTCATAGAAAACGGCTTGGCCGAGAAGGTTGGTGCCGGGCGGTCAACCAAATACCGCGTAATAAGGGGATAACTTTGCGGCTAGGCAAGGGAAATCGCGCATTTCAGGCGCAATCATTGCGCGAAAACATCGGCCACCTTGTGGTTTCCTGGCTATCGCGCAATCTACCGCGCAACCGTTGCGCGATTACCGTTGATCGCACATGAGCAACAAATCAAATCTCAACGAGTCGACTGTAGAAGACGCCGCCATGTCGTGGTTTGGTAACTTGGGCTATGCCGTAGCCCACGGCGAAGACATCTCGCCAGAACAGCCCAATGCCGAGCGCGAGTCCTTCAGCGATGTGCTATTGCTGGATCGGCTGCGCGATGCCATCGACCGATTGAATCCCGATATCCCCGCTGACGCTCGCGAAGATGCCCTGCGAAAAGTCCTATGGCCCGACATGCCGACGCTGGTGACGAACAACCGCGCATTCCACAGGATGCTGCGGGATGGGGTCGAAGTCGAGTATCAGCGCGAGGACGGGGTGACTGCGGGCGATCAGGTCCACTTGATTGACTACGAAGACCCGGACAACAACGACTGGCTCGTCGTCAACCAGTTCACGGTTATCGAGGGCCAGCACAACCGTAGGCCCGACGTGGTCGTGTTCGTTAATGGGATACCGCTTTGCGTCATCGAACTGAAGAATCCCGCCGACGAAGACGCGACGATTTGGACGGCGTTCAACCAGTTGCAGACCTACAAGCAGCAGATTCCGTCCTTGTTCGCCTACAACGAAACCTTGATTGTCTCGGACGGCCTGCAAGCCCGTATGGGTTCCTTGACGGTGAACACCGAATGGTTCAAACCGTGGCGGACTATCGAGGGCGAAAAGGAAGCGCCGCCTTCGGTTCTGGAACTGGAAGTGCTGATCCGCGGCGTGTTCGAGAAAGAGCGGTTCCTGAAGCTGCTGCGTCACTACATCGTTTTCGAACACGATACGGACAGCGATCGGCTGATCAAGATCATCGCGGGCTATCACCAATTCCACGCCGCTCGGCAAGCCATCGAAGCCACGATTGAAGCGTCAAGCCCGATGGGTGACAAACGCTGTGGTGTCGTCTGGCACACGCAGGGGTCGGGCAAGAGTCTTTCGATGCTGTTCTACGCAGGGGAAGTCATCCTGCATCCGGCGATGGAGAACCCGACGCTGGTCTGCCTGACTGACCGCAACGACCTTGATGACCAGCTTTTCGGGCAATTTGCCCGATGCAGTGAATTGTTGCGGCAAGCGCCGGTTCAGGCGGAAAGCGTGGCTCATCTGCGCGAATTGCTTCAAGTCGCATCAGGTGGCATCGTGTTCACGACGATTCAGAAGTTCCTGCCCGACGAGAAAGGCGGCAGGGTGCCGCAACTGTCCGACCGGCACAACATTGTGGTGATTGCCGACGAAGCCCACCGCAGCCAGTACGACATGATTGACGGGTTGGCCCGCAACATGCGGGACGCCCTGCCCAAAGCCTCGTTCATTGGATTCACGGGAACGCCGATCGAGACGAACGACGCCAACACGCGGGCGGTGTTCGGGGATTACATCAGCGTCTACGACATCGAACGGGCCGTGAAGGACGGGGCGACGGTGCCCATCTATTACGAAAGCCGGATTGCCAAACTGTCGCTCAAGGAAGACATGCTTCCGAAACTCGACAAGGAATTCGACGAGATCACGCAAGACGAGGAGGAAGAACGGAAAGAGAAGATCAAGACCAAATGGGCCGCATTGGAAGCACTGGTCGGCGATCCCAAGCGAATCAAGGTTATCGCCAAGGACCTGATCGAACACTTCGAGCGGCGCACCGAAGCGATGGATGGTAAGGCAATGGTCGTCTGTATGAGTAGGCGGATCTGCGTCGACCTGTACAACGCCATTGTCGAATTGCGGCCCGACTGGCACAACGAGGACGATGAGAAAGGCTGCGTCAAGATCGTGATGACCGGCTCGGCTTCGGACAAGCCGGAGTGGCAGCAGCATATTCGCAACAAACCCCGGCGCCGAAAGTTGGCCAGCCGATTCAAGGATGCGAATGACCCGTTCTGCATGGTCCTGGTGCGGGATATGTGGCTGACGGGATTCGATGCGCCTTGCCTTCACACGATGTACGTCGACAAGCCGATGCGTGGCCACGGACTGATGCAGGCGATTGCCCGCGTGAACCGTGTCTTTCGCGACAAGCCGGGCGGGTTGGTGGTTGACTATCTGGGATTGGCCGACCAGTTGAAACGGGCTTTGGCGACCTACACAGAGAGCGGCGGGCACGGAAAGCCGAGCATTGACACGGCGGAAGCCATTGCAGTGATGATGGAGAAGTACGAAGTATGCTGCGACATGCTGCATGGGTACGATTGGTCGAAATGGACGTGTGGAAGCCCAACGGAACGGCTTGGTCTGTTGCCGTCCGCACAAGAGCATGTCTTGGCCCAGGAAGATGGGAAACAGAGATTCTCCAAGGCTGTGACCAATCTGTCCAGCGCATTCGCCCTCTGTGCTGCGTCAGACAAAGCCACTGAGATTCGCGATGATGTTTCCTTCTTCCAGGCTGTGCGGGCTGCCCTGGTCAAACCCTCGGGCGAGAAGAAAACGGACGAGCAGATTGATGCGGCTGTCAAGCAGTTGGTTTCCAAGGCTGTCGCGGCGTCGGATGAAGTTATCGACATATTCTCTGCGGCTGGTTTGAAGAAGCCCGACATCTCGATCTTGTCGGATGAATTTCTGGAAGAGGTCAAAGGGCTGGAACATAAGAACCTGGCTGCCGAACTACTACGGAAGTTGTTGACCGACGAAATCAAGACGGCCGGCAAACGAAATGTTGTGCAGTCGCGGGCATTCTCGGAGATGCTGAAGAAGTCGTTACTCGCCTACCAAAACCGGGCTATCGCCACACACGAGATCATCGAGGAATTGATCAAGCTGGCGAAAGAAATGCGAGATGCGGCCCACCGTGGCGATGACCTCGGCCTGACTGACGACGAACTCGCTTTCTACGACGCACTGGCCCAAAACGAAAGTGCCATGCAGGCGATGGGGATTGACGAGTTGAAAGTCATCGCGGGCGAGCTGGTCACAAGGGTTCGGGAGAGCGTCACCATTGACTGGACCGTGCGGGAGAGTGCCCGTGCCAAGATCCGCGTGATGGTCCGTCGTATCCTCCGGAAACATGGATATCCACCCGACCTGCAAGCAGAAGCGACAAAACTGGTCCTGGAGCAAGCGGAAGCCCTTTGTGCGGATTGGGCGGCGTGACTAGTTGGCAAGTAGCCAAGTCGTTTCTGCTGCAGGATTAGACGTGGGGGTGCGCGTACTGCAACTGAGCCGACTCTTAGCGAGGGCACGGGTGCATCTAAGCGCAGAAAGGCCGGCGGAAAACAAGAAAACCCCACGGAAATTGCCAGTTCCCAGGGGTCTTCGGTTGCGGCCAGGCACGCCCAGGAGGATTCGAACCTCCGACCTACGGATTAGAAGTCCGTTGCTCTATCCGGCTGAGCTATGGGCGCGGGTCTAGTTGCTGAGTATATGCAGCGGGCGATCCTGTTCAATGACCCTCCGCCCATTCTCCCGATTCCACCAAGACCAGGATCTGTGGCACGATCTGCGCAATGGCTCGGGAACGGTGGCTCAGAACCGATTTGACCGTCTCGCCCAACTCGCCGAACGTCCGGTGATACTCGACGACCTCGAACAACGGATCGTAGCCGAATCCCGAGGACCCCTTGGGCTCCATGGCGATCCGACCGTGACAGCGGGCTTCGCAATCGGCGCGGACGTTGCCGCCGGGGTCCGACAGGGTGATGTGACACGTATAGTGGGCTGTGCGCCGCGCAAGTGGTGTGTTCGTCAACTGCTCCAGGAGGTACCGGTTATTCGATTTGTCGTTGGCATCCTCGCCGGTGTAACGGGCCGAGTAGATTCCGGGCGCGCCATCAAGCGCGTCCACGGCTAGTCCGCTGTCTTCGCCGATCAGCCATTGGCCCAGGCGACTCGCTTGCTCGACCGCTTTCTTCTGGGCGTTTGCCGCAAACGAATCGCCGTCTTCGACCACTTCGACGGCGTCCGGGAAGTCGGCCAGCGTCCTTAGTTGAAATCCGTACGGTGCGAGGAGCCGTTCCAGCTCCTTGCCCTTCTTGCGATTGTGCGTTCCTAGAACCAGGATGCGGGTCATGGAGTCACGTCTTGAAGTGAAGCGAAGAATGAGGTGTCGGGTGTCGGTGTTCGGGCGTCAGGAAAGACGGAGTTGCACATACTCAAACTGGAACACGGGAACGTTGGAGGAATTCATCCCCCGACTCGGTCAGATCGAGAAGCCCGAACCGCTTGGCCTCCGTGGGGGCGGAAGCTCTTCAGGAACTGGTACTTCTCGTTCCTGTGATCGAAGTCCCAGTCGGCCAGACCCGCGTTCGTCTTGATGTGCGTGTAGGTGTACTCCTCGATCAACAGCGGCTCCTCGCCATCTTCCTTGGGCCAATCGTATGCGGAATAGCGCACGGCCAGTCTTAGTTCGTCATCAACGAAAATCCGAGCAAATTGATATGGCAGCCCTTCGCGCCGCTCGGGATGCGACACTTGTATCATCGTACACGGCCGATTGTTGATCTTCGCCCCCGGCAAGGTCCGGACGCTAACGTCCTTGTACTGGAGTTCGTCTTCGCCATTCTCGATCAGCCGACGAGTCAAGTTCTTGACTCCGATCTCCGTGATCGGATACCGGTTGTCCTGCAAGGCCGCAGAGCTGTCCGGCGGAAGCGCGGTCGTGATGTAGGCGAATCGCGTTCCTCCGTTGCGCACGATCAGCATGCCGTTGTTCTTGCCGTGTACGTACAAGACTTCGCGGCCTTTGACTTTCGCTGGACTAAGAAATCGGAGATAGACACTGAACGGCGTAACGACACGGCCGTTCTCGACCTGCTGGTGGCGGACCTTGACGAACATCGTCTCCTGGCCACGCAGGTATCCATCCACGCGCTCGCGCTTTGTGAGGACACAGGTGTAGTCATTGATTTCCCCGTCCATGCGCTGGTAGCCTTCAAAGGCCAATCGCAGAACGGGCAGCAATGGGTGCTCGTCGGTCGGCGCTGCGCCCAGGGCTGCAGGGGCGAGCAACGTTGTGAAAATGGCGATTTGCATACGGAACATGCGGTTTCCTTCCGTAACGACCAAACGGGCTGGAGAATTATACGCCTCGATGGTCGATTGACGACCCAAAACACCAACGATACCTGCCTGAAGAGCTTAACATGCAGATTTGTCAAAATGTAGCGATAACATGGGATGCGACGAAGATGTGTTCTGAATTCCGTCGTCGTGGACCTGCAAAAACCCTCTCGCCGGAAATGTCGTGTGGGTGTTGGCTTTCTGAAGACTTGGGCTACACTTCGAAATAGGTGGTACGCCGAAACGCCTGTTTTCCATCGGCACAGCGGTTGTCCAAATGCAAGACCCGGCTCTGTTAGACATTTTCGTCAAGTTCGGTTTGGCTGCCCTCCTGGGTTTCCTGATCGGGCTGGAACGCGAAATGACGGTCGACCAGCAGAAGTCGACCGGGCTGCGGGATTTCGTCTTGTTTGCGCTGTTCGGTGCGGTCAGCGCCTTCACGGCCCAGCAACTTGAAAATGACTGGATCGCGGCCTTGGGACTGTTGGGAGTTGTTGTTCTCTTGCTCTCCGGTTACTGGGCCAGGCACCGCACCGGCTACGAGCAGGATGTAGGTATCACAACGGAAATCGCGGCCGTGTTGACGTTCTTCCTCGGCGTGCTTGTGGTCGAGGAAGCGGCTACGCTTTCGATCGCGTTGGCGATCATTATTCTGGTGGTGTTGTCCAAGAAACAGGCGCTTACCGAGTTCCGCAGCCACATCCAACGATACGAACTCGAAGCGACCTTGAAACTGCTGGTCATCACGTTCATCATTCTGCCGATCCTGCCCAACCAACCGCTGAGCGGCTACTTGACGTTGCCGATGGGCAAGGTGATTAGTGTCGACGAACCCGCCGACGCTCCTGCTACTGTGTCTGTCGAATTGGTTGCGGGCCAGAATTACAGCGTTGACGACAAAGTAAACATTTACGACAGCCGTGGTCGAACGCTGGGAACGTTGACGGTCGCAAGCACAACACCCGACCGCATGACGGCAACCTACGACGGTGACAATCTTGAGCAACTGGTGCCGGATACAAGCGTTCGAGCCGAATTGGGGATTCGCTTCCTGTCGACGATGCTCGAAGCGATCGTACCGTACAAAGTCTGGCTGATTGTGGTCCTCGTCTCGTTCATCAGCTTCGTGGGATACGGACTGGTGAAAGTGCTGGGCAGTAGCGCGGGTAGCGGCCTTACGGGTTTGGTCGGGGGCCTGGCGTCCAGCACGGTGACGACGCTGAGCTTTGCCAAACGCAGCCTCGAAACACCGGCATGGAACCGATACTTTGCCGTGGCGGTGATCCTGGCCTCGTCGATCATGTTCCCGCGGCTAATCGTGCAGATGGCGTTCGTGAACCAGGCATTGATGAAGAATATCGCCGCGCCGTTGTGCGTAATGGGAGTCGCCGGGTTCGCGGTTGCCGCGTTTTACTACTTCCGCTCGAAGTCCGAATCGGCCGCAACCGAATCGCTTCAATTGGCGAACCCGTTCAGCCTCGGGTCGGCGTTGAAGTTCGGGCTTGTTTTTGCGGCCACACTGATGGTAACGCGACTGGCGATCACATACCTCGGCGAACAATGGCTGCCTCTGGTAGCAATCGTTAGCGGCTTGACGGACGCGGATGCCATTGCCTTTTCGGTCAGCAATGGCCAACAGGCTGGTCTGATCACGCTTGACTGGGCCAGCTTCAATCTTGTGCTGGGCGCGTTGTCCAACACGTTCATGAAGCTGTTCTTGGTTCTGTTCCTGGGCCATCGTGGCTTGTTCAAGCAACTGCTGCTCGCATTCCTCGTCATTGGTGCGACGGGCATCGTCACGATGTTCTTGTACTACGATCTCTCGACCGTCAATCTGTGAGCCGTTCTCGCTGGTCGGATTCCGAGTACCGGGACAGATTCTGAGTACATTGAGAAGAGGAGGGGGCTGGATGTCGTAGCAAAAAAAACGGGGGCCTTTGACGCGCCAAAAACGTTTTTGGCATGCGGAATGGCCAGGGGCAAGGCAACCACTCGGCAAACTCACACGTCAAAGGCCCCGCGGGCCAGACCTTGAAATAGATCTACATGGCGTGCTTATGCACGCGGCGTGCCAGTCGGTTGCGTGACGAGGAAAAACCGTCTCAGGTTCACCTAACCTCTTTCTCAGAAACAACTTGAGGAGTTGATATTCCGCTTGTTTCTTTCGGGGCTTAACATAGGATGGACGGTTCGACACCTCGTCGTCGGCCATATGTGTTTTGATTCACTACAGATAGAACTTTCGGGTGTGGCAAAACGATCCATCGCTGCTCTTATCTGCATCGCTGTGTACGCATGAACACATTGGAAGCGAACAGTTGCATGGCCTTTCTGCCGGACGCGGCTAACGATGTGCTCGTTTCAGTGAACCCCAAGGCCGGCGCGCGCTCCGGGAAAGAGGTTGTCGAGAAAACGGTGGGGGCGTTACGGGAGCGAGGTTACCGCGTTGAACTGCCGACGGGCATCGACCAGTTAGCCGAGATGGTGACGGCCAAACTGCAAGACGGTTCACTCAGGGCGGTGGTTGCGGCGGGGGGCGACGGAACCGTCTCGCTGGTTGTAAACCGTACACCGCCCGGAGTTCCCGTGATTGTGTTGCCACTTGGCACCGAGAACCTATTGGCGAAACACCTGAACATGACGGCCGACCCCGAGCGAATCTGTCAGATTCTCGAGCGCGGCGCTATTGTGCGACTGGACGCGGGGCAGGCCAACGGCCACATTTTCCTGCTGATGCTTGGCTGTGGTTTCGATGCCGAGGTGGTGCGGCGACTGGACCAGCAGCGCAGCGGCCACATCCATCATTTTTCGTACGTCAAACCAATCTTCCAGTCGATCCGTAGTTATAAGTATCCCGAATTGCGAATAACTGCCGACTCGGCGGAAGATTCGGCCGATGCGGAGTCGCAAGTCGAAGCCAAGTGGGCTTTTGTGGTCAACCTGCCCCGCTACGCGATGGGGCTGGGGATTGCGCCTGGTGCCGACGGGACCGACGGCAAGCTGGACGTGTGTACTTTCAAACAGGGATCGCTCTGGAAGGGACTGATGTACTTGGCTGGCGTGATTGTGGGTCGCCACGAGAAGTGGGATGATTGCGTGACGTTACGGGCCCGCAAAATCCGTATCGAAGCGGATGCCCAAGTTCCGTATCAGGTTGACGGCGATCCGGGCGGTTACTTGCCATTGGATATCGAAGTACTGCCGCAACGATTGACGCTGCTGGTTCCGGAAGACTGGAACGGCGGAAGAAAAAGGTAGGATGGCTCTCCAGAGCCGTCTGGACGGGTCCGGAGACCTGTCCTACTCGGTTGCGGATCGGCCGCGTTACTGGAATGGGAAACAGCATTAGAAGTCGGAACAGGAAATAGACAAGTGGCCAACAACCCTGCGACCGTCGGACCGTATCAGTGCGGCAAAGGACAGAGCCTTCTACTGATTGCCGGACCTTGTGTGATCGAAAACGAACCGCTGACACTTTCGATCGCCGAGCGGCTCAAGGAGATCGTTTCGACGATGCCGCTGCAATTCGTGTTCAAGGCGTCGTTCGACAAAGCGAACCGGACCAGTATCGACTCGTACCGTGGCCCAGGGCTCGAGAAAGGGCTGCGAATCTTGGCTAAGGTCAAAGAACAGGTCGGCGTGCCAGTCACCACGGACTTTCACGAAGCGTATCAGGCAGCACCGGTCGCCGAAGTGTGCGAGCTGTTGCAGATTCCTGCTTTCCTCGCGCGCCAGACCGACTTGCTCGTTTCCGCCGCTCGCACGGGTCGAGCGATAAATGTCAAGAAGGGCCAGTTTCTCGCACCGCGGGACATGCAACACGTGGTCGACAAGTTAGCAGCGTCGGGATGCGAGAATGTGCTGCTTTGCGAACGAGGTTCGTTTTTCGGCTATGGAAGGCTGGTCAACGACATGAAAGCTCTGCCGCAAATGCGCGAGCTTGGAACGCCGGTCGTCTTCGATGCAACGCACAGCGTCCAAGAGCCGGGCGGGCTTGGCGGTACCACCGGCGGCAAGCGTGGGATGGTCGAACCACTGGCTCGCGCTGCAACCGCGGTTGGCGTGGACGGTTTGTTCTTCGAGACTCACCCGGACCCGGATGCGGCGCTCAGCGACGGCCCCAATATGGTGCCGCTGGACCAGTTTGCACGACTATTGGAACGTATTGTCAAGATCCGCGAGACTGTCGAAAACTTCAGTGACTGACGGCCGCGTTTGCACTTCTGATTTTGGAGCGTACACCTCGCGATGAATCAAAAAACTCTCGCCATGATTTCCGCAGCCGTTGTGTGCCTGGCGGCCGCCCTGTTATTGACGCTCGGATGCAGGAATCAGCGCCGGCCCGCGGGCATGGGGCCTGCCGCGGGAGGCGTCACGCCGAAACAGGATCATCTGACCCTGGCACTGGACTACCTGAGCCGTCTTGATGAAGTCGATCCTCAGGAGGGCATGATTCGAACGGCCTACCATTTGAACCGCTGGATCGAAGATCACGAGGATGAGGTCCCGTGGCAGCAGAGCCCGATGCTAAACGGCCTGCCGCGTGAGTTGCGAGGAATCGGGCCGTTGGCAGAACTGCCGAAGCGCGAGTTCACGACCGAAGACGTAATGTTCCTGCGCGAGGTCTCATGGATGCAGAGCATCTCCGAACGGGTCTCGCAGCAGACCACCGAGCTGGGGCTCGATGACTGGCTTGACCAAGTCGAGCAGTCCCGGGGCGAGCCACACGCCTACGAGTTGGCCGTTGCCGCGCGGCTTTTCGACTGGACGGTTCGGAATATTCAATTGGACGAACTCCTTCCGTATCCGACTGCATCAGCCGGATCGGCGGAGGAGGGCGACAGCAACACGCCGCGCGCGACGTCGCCCCTGATGGAAGCTAAGCCCAGACCGGGTTACACGGCGTTCACGTGGCAAACGCTCCTGTTCGGGCGAGGCGACGCTTGGCAGCGGGCACGTGTGTTCATCCAACTTGCCCGGCAACAGCAAATCGACGTCGTCATGCTGGCGCTGGACGACGCTCGCCAGTTGCCGCACCCTCGTCCATGGCTGCCGGCTGTTCTGATTGACGATCAACTGTATTTGTTCGATGCGGAATTGGGAATGCCGATACCAGGGCCCGGCGGTATCGGCGTCGCCACGCTCGAACAGGTTCGCGAGGACAAGGACCTTTTGAGCAATCTGGATGCTGGCAGTTCGTACCCCTACGCTCCGGCGAAAGCCGACTTGGACGAGGTAGTGGCCTTGATCGATGCGTCGCCGGGTTTTCTATCTCAGCGGATGAAGCTGGTCGACGCTCAGACGGCAACCGGCCAGCAGCTTGTCCTGGCCGTCGATCCATCGGGATTGGCCGAGCGTGTACGCCAGTGCGAGGGCATATCCGATGTCCAGTTGTGGCATGTACCCTACGAGACGTGGGTCTTCCGAAAGGCCCGTGGGCCGCGGGAACAAGAGGACCCGGAACTGATAAGACGGCTGATGTTGGACGAGTGGATTTTCGCCGGCTTGACTCCCATGGTCCAGGGACGTCAATTGCAGTTTCGAGGCAGGTTCGAGAACAACGGCCAGAAGAAGGGAGCGAAGGCCTACTACCTGGAATCGCGAGTGCCTGACGCGGAAATCGAACAGATCGAGACGTCGCCGGAGGTCCAATATCGCATGGGCATTTCGCGTGGTCGCTTGAACGACCAGCAATGGCAAGCGAAACTTCTGGCTCAAAAATCCATGGTCACGCGAATCAAACGCAACGTCAGTTACTGGATGGCGCTGATCCACTACGAAACAGGCAATTACGAAGCCGCAATGAACTGGCTAAAGACGCGTACGCTAGAGGCGGCTGCGGATGGGCCGTGGACCGGAGGCGCACGCTACAACCTTTCTCGCGTCTACGAGCAGATGGGAGACCTGGAACAAGCGCGAGACGTGTTGCTGCTGGACGACTCGCCGCAGAAACACGGAAATCTACTTCGTGCCCGATTTCTAAGGAAAAAGCTGGAAGCACAAGGGGCCAACACCGCGGACGTCGATTGAGAGTCTTTCCGCTGAAGCCCTCGTCTGTGCGTCACCGGACCCCAGTGCCGAATCCCACCGTCATCAGCCGCCCAGTTCCCGCGACCACTTGCGTGACGACTGATAAGTCGCTACGTTGCTATGTTGGCCGTACTGGCCGCCGAGTCCCCGTGGCACAATTGGATAGCGCGTCGGCCTCCGGAGCCGAAGGTTAGAGGTTCGAATCCTCTCGGGGATACTTCAAAAGCCCTTTCCTTCTAAGAGGTTAGGGCTTTTTCTTTTGCGCTCGTAGCATGTGTAACAGTCCAAGTTTTGCCAGGATTTCCGTATCATGCCACGAATTCCGTAACCGATTCCGTAACCAAGGTATGCCACTCTACACTCCTTCGTCTGCTAACCACGCAGATCGGCCTCGTCGGCTATCGCGTCCAGCTTAGCCGAG
>JACKQG010001386.1_pt1 | contig 33631 bp, 30 predicted proteins | sample 8237621 | NCBI WGS metagenome assembly JACKQG01 (sample SAMN15677084, study PRJNA649215) | marine metagenome | biome: marine; feature: Black Sea; material: saline water; isolation source: suspended particulate matter (SPM) from the Black Sea western gyre | collected 2013-06-09/2013-06-10 | depth...
AGCAAAGAGTGGCATTCATCAGTGGTCAGAATGTCGATTTCACGTTTCATTTGAAGCAGGGCCAAATCATACCTGAAGCCATTTAAATCACAAGTTTACGCATTATTGTGATTAAATATGATCATTAAACGACTACACCGCTGCAGGATTCATAAACGTGATTATAATGGCTGGGTCTCAGATCGATGAAGTACCCTCCATCAGGCACACAAAACGGCCTTTTTATCGGCGAGGGGGGCGGGGGGGGTGCCTTTTGTTTGAGGCGATGATTATTGTGATGGGTTTTTGGGTGTGGAAATTTTCTCCAAAAAAGCGACCCAGGAGGCATCGATGCAACAAGGTATGATTTGGATGAATTATTAAAATAAACTTTCATTTATGAGTCGTTTGAATAGGCCATGAAAAAAAAGGAGTAGATGCAAAATGGTGACTATTGCTTTTAACTATTAGGAATAATGAAAAACATAATAGTAGGACAAAAAAGGGCTGTAAATAAACAAGCTAGAAGTAGCGAAGACAAAGGATCTGGACTTAATTATCACGTGACGTCGTAAAGTACGTTGTTAGTATGGGAATACATGAACATAAAAATGAAAATTAAGACACAACTAGTAATAATCGCAGCTTTGATGCTGGCAGGAACAGCCTTCTCCGCCCCAATTCACGATGCTGCCATGTATGGCAATCTTGCAGGCGTCCGAGCGGAACTGGATAAAGGCGTGGATGTAAATTTAAAGAATGATTTCGGTGAAACACCGCTGGATATTGCCCTCTGGCTCAATGATGCAAGCGAAACCGCCGACCTCATTCGCAAGCGCGGAGGTAAAACAAGTAAAGAATTGATTGCTCTGTCCGATGCTGTCAGAACAGGAAACATTGAAGACGTAAAAAAGCACTTGGCTGCTGGTGCGGATGTGAATGCGAAGGATATGTATGAGGATACTCCTTTGTACGAAGCGGTTAAACTAGGTTACAAGGGAATCGCCGAACTGCTACTGGCCAACGGTGCGGATGTTAATGTGAAGAATAATGTTGGATGGGTTCCTTTGCATATCGGAACGGCTTTAGATCACAAGGAAATCGTTGAACTACTAGTTACCAACGGTGCATATGTGGATGCGAAGGATGATGATGGATCGACCCCTATGCACTATGCGGCTTGGTACGATCGCAAGGAAGTTGCCGAGTTGCTTATAGCCAATGGCGCGGACGTGAATGCGAAGGATGACGGTGGCGACACCCCTCTAGATATGGTCGAAGGCGAAGAAATCGCCGACATCCTGCGCGAGCATGGTGGCAGAACGGGTCATGAATTAGCACCGGTGTTTCGTTTGGATTACAGCACGGATCAATGGCCTTTCGGTTTCACTTTTGCTGCCAAGGATGGAATGGCTTATGTGGTCGAAGTGACGCAGGACTTCAAGCAGTGGGGAGTGCTGGAAACAATCGAGGGAACCGGCAAGCAGGTTAAGTTCATCGACTCAAGACAGCCGTTGGTGCCCTTCAAGCGAAGCTTCTATCGCGTCAAAGAGGTCGAGTGACCTCCTCCGCAAACACGGCGGCAAGACGGGTGAAGAATTGGGCTATCGGTGAAAGCTAAACCAACCCACTCCACCACTTGAACGCAGCAGGGTTGTTGTTCTGGGGCAACAGTTAAATCGACCCTTTTTTCTGGCCGCTTGACGGTGAACTGGCATTGGCGTCTCATTGGGTTGCGATGTCCGACGTACCAACCAAAGACAAATCGGCCAAGGTTGGGCCGCCGCGTTGCAAGTGTTGCGGCACCACCGCGACACCCATATTCGTCCGCGCACACCTTGAATGTCCCAAGTGCCACGCGGTCTGTAGGGTCATACATCGCTGTGTCCATAGTGATATTTGCCGTATAACCGAGCCATGCTGTGACGGCGCTCGTTGCGGTTTGTTCATCAAGTTGACTTCCTCCTGAACGACTTGGAGGCCGAAAAAGGAACAGATTGTTTATGGCTGCCAGTCAAAGTTTATACGCTGTGTACACTGATGCAGTAGGTGCGCATATGACTTGAACGCTAAATGAAACACCTCCTACTCACAACAATCGCAGCCGTGGTGCTGGTGGGATGTGGCGAGTCGCAACAGTCGACTACGCCAGCAGAAGCGAAACCAGTTGAACCCATTGCAGAAGCCGCAAAACCAGAACCGCAGACAGCCAAAGCACCTGACATCTCAATTTGGGAAGCCGCCATGAACGGAAACATCGAAGCCGTCAAAAAAGCCATTGCTGATGGTGCGGATGTGAATGTGAAGGATAAGCTTGGGGGGGCTTCTTTGCATTATGCAGCTAATAATGGCCGCAAGGAAATCGTCGAACTGCTAATCGCAGAGGGTGCGGATGTGAATGCGAGGGATAATTATAAATGGACTCCTTTGCATGACGCGGCTCTTCGGGGTCACAAAGAAATCGCCGAACTGCTTATCGCCAATGGTGCAGATGTGAATGCGAAGGATGCTTTGCGTAGCGGCCACATCGATGGATGGGCTCCTTTGCATGCTGCGGCTGGTAACGGTAACAAGGAAACCGCCGAACTACTAATCGCCAAAGGTGCGGATGTGAATGCGAAGATGGAGGATGGCGATACGCCGCTAGATTTGGCCGAAGACGAACCCGAAACCGCCGACCTCCTCCGCAAACACGGCGGCAAGACGGCTGAAGAATTGAAAGCTGAAGGTAAATGAAACACTCACTAACCCACTCACTGAAACTGTGTGAGATTCATTGAGAAAAGGGAGAGACAGTGGGATTTGTTGCGTCTAAGGCGATTGTCTATTGGGTTTTAAGAGGTCAGCAGGGTTCGATTCCCTTCACCCGCTCCACTTCTCCACCCTTTATTCTGAATGGTTTACAGCTACGATGGAGTTGTGTGGTTTCTGATTCACGCAATTTAAGGGCAAGAAAGGATAATAAATAAACAAGATAGACACTAGTACAGACAAAGAGTGCGGTCTATCTTGATACTTTGTTTGAGCTGGTTTTAATAGGTCTAAGTCAAATTGCAACGAGGTGATGATGATAGAATGGCAATATATGGGAATATTGGTTTCAGTTCGCTTGTGAAAAATTTCACAAAATCGACCAGTGATAAGTGCGATGACATATCCACTCGCAAGGAAGGTGAGGTTGATTTTCTATGAGGGATAATTCCGGTAAAACTTCGAAGTTAGCCACCGGCACCGGCCTTGGCCAAGCCAAGCGCTTGGCTAAGCGCAGTCGGCCCAAGCCGTGGACGGCCGAGCTCAACCTCGACTTCCCCACGAAGTATCGCGTCATCGCCTCGGCGATCCTGTTGGTGGTGGCGTTGTTGTACCCTGCCAAATGGTTGTTAACAGATGGAATAACCGAGGACGAGGGAATACAGGAAACCCGCATCGAAGAAGGTGGCGGGCAAAGTGCAGACAGCCTTCCGGTTGATGTCTCTGGGATTGGTTCAGAACCTATTGCTGTAGTTCAAGCCGCAGTACTGTCTAAACAGGAACCCGCTGTGTTGCCAGAAGCCGAGGAGGAGTTTTCTGATAATGCTGTCGTGGCCAAGGGAAAACAGTTGTTCGATGTGAATTGTTTGGCTTGTCACCAGTTGGGTGCGATAGGGAAGATCGGTTTTGCTCCAAGCATTGGCAACCGTGACTTTTTGGCATTGGCCACTGATGCGTTTATCCGTCAGACCATCATAATCGGACGGCAAGGCACGGCGATGGCACCTCGCCCTGATTTGAGTGAGAAGCAGGTCACCGCGATCATCACCTATCTCCGGTCGGCTCGGGTCTCCAACCCTGTGAAGGTGAGTGTGGATTGGGACAAGAAGTTCAACGGAGATGCCACGGCGGGAGCAGAGAAGTATGGAAGGTATTGTTCTGCGTGCCATGGCGCAAAGGGGGAGGGTTACGCCGCTGGAGTGCCCGGGACGGGTATTGGTTTACCCGGTTTTTTATCCGTCGCTTCGGATGATTACATTCTCCAGACGCTAAAGTTGGGTAGGATTGGCACACCCATGCGATCGTTCATCGGGTCGCGCGGATTGGCCAACTTAACCGAAGGCGACGGGCACGACCTGATCGCCTATTTGCGTGAACAGGGAAGAAAGAATGTGCCTACCAGGGACAGGGAGGTGGCCGTGAAAGGAGACCCGAAGCGAGGTAAGCTACATTTTGATGTCAACTGCATCGCCTGCCATCAACCGGATGGTGTGGGCAAGGTTGGTTTTGCCCCCAGTATTCGTAACAGGGATTTTTTGGCCATAGCCTCGGACGACTTCATCCGGAAGACAATACGGAATGGCCGCCTGGGAACTGCGATGGTTCCTCGGCCGGATCTGGCTTTTCAGAAGGTCAGCGACATTATTGCCTATCTTCGAGCTCTTCCGGTTGCAAACCCGGTGGAGATCGTGGTGGATCCCACCTTGTCATTCAACGGCAACGCAGAGGAGGGAGCTGTCAAGTACGCCAACTATTGTGCCGCCTGTCACGGGAGTCGAGGAGAGGGTTATCTAGCTGGGGTGCCCGGACCAGGGATAGGTTTGTCGGGTTTTTTAGAGTCGGTTTCAGATGATTATATCTTACAGACTCTCCGCCAAGGCCGGATTGGCACTCCGATGAAGCCTTTCCTTGGAGCCAAGGGGATTGCGAATCTTACTGTAGAGGATGCACATGATATAATCGCCCAATTGAGGGTAATGGGCAAAGGAAACGGAAGTGGACAATAAACAGAGACGATAGGGATCAAAAGAAATGAAAAGACGAAAATTCATCAAGCATGTAGCTGGCGCGGCGGTTCTTGGAAAAGTGTCCGCCAACGCATGGAATGTGCAGGGCGGGGAGAAGTACGTGTTGAAGGAAGACACTGCCGGTACGGATATCTTGGCGGCTTGTCCCTACTGCGGCGTGGGCTGCGGCACAATCATCAAGACAAAGAACGGGCGCATCACAACCATCGTACCTGACAAGGATCATCCGACCAACCGAGGTCTGCAGTGTATCAAGGGCCTGACGTCGGCGGAGGCAATTTATGTCAACCGCCTGACAAAGCCTCTCATTCGCAAGGACATGTCTGATCCTTTGCGTGGGAAGGTGTCCAAAACCAAGGGTAGTTACGATCCGTCCTTGTTTCGCGAGGCCACATGGGATGAGGCAGAGGAACTGATCGCCGAGAAAACTGCAGAGATAGTGAAAACTTCGGGAGGCAATGCCGTTGGCTTGTACGGTTCCGGTCAACTCACATTGGAAGGTCAGTATCTGGAGAATATTTTCATGAAAGGCATCATCGGTTCAAACACAATCGAGGCGAACGCGCGCATGTGCATGACCTCGGCGGTGACCGGTTATATCAAGTCCCTAGGATCCGACACGCCGCCTACATGTTACGACGATATTGAGCGGGCGGACATGATCTGCTTCTGGGGACATAACGCGCGTGGTGCGCATCCCATCCTGTTCTGGAGGGTGGCCGATTATAAGGCGAAGAAGGACATCCCAACAGTGGTTGTGGATCCAAGGCGCACCGGCACGGTGATGGGTCTGGAGGAAATTAACCCGAAGAAGAGCTACCATCTTCCAACCATTAACGGGGATATCTCCATTCATAATGCCATCGCCTATGCTATCATGGAGCGTCATCCAGAGGCTGTCGCATGGGACTTTCTGAAAAGTCATGCGGACGGGTGGGAAACCTATGTTGAGGAGGTCAAAAAGGGGTATCGCCCTGAGGACGTAGTTGACCGCACCAAGGTCGCTCCGGAGAAAATCTATGAAATTGCCAAGTTGTGGGCGGAGGCGAGCATCAAGGGGCGGAAGCGGAATACAGGTGGAGTACTATGCATCTGGGGTATCGGTTATAACCAGCATTTGCACGGGCAACACAACACGATGAGTTTGGTGAACCTAATGGCCCTGACTGGCAACATTGGACGCCCCGGTTGCGGCCCGCATTCGCAGACCGGCCAACCCAACGCCATGGGTGAGCGCCTCACTGGCGGACTGACCGGCCGGTTGCCGTTCAATATTGGTATTAAAGATGACAAGCACCGGGCCTGGTGCGCCAAGCAGTGGGGTATTCCGCAGGAACGCCTCGACAAGACTGCAAAAATGCAAAACACCGGCATGGCTGTCGGGATGATGGAGCGTGCCCTGAAGGGCGAAGTGCAGGCGATGTTCTTGATCTATGCGACACACATCGATCTGCCGGACTCCTATCATCTTTCCCGTCCCGCGCTGACGAAGACGTTCACTGTGGTGCAGGAAATATACAAGGATGCGCCCAACAATCTTTATGCTGACGTGATACTTCCTGCAGCAACATGGGGCGAGTGGGTGGGTGGAATCTATGTGCAGTCTGAGCGGCGGCTATATGTTACTGACGGTACGGCAAATCCCATTAAAGGGACACGGCCGGACATGGACATGGTTATCGACAAAGGCAAACTCATCGGCAAATTGCTGGGCTTGAATGTAGACAAGATTTTTCCGTACAAGCGTAAGGCGAATGGCTTTTATGATCCGGAGGAGGTGTTCCGTGATTTCTGTCGTGCGTCAAAGGGGACGGACTCTGATCTCACCGGAATTCTCGCTGTGGAGGAGGAGACCGGCAAGTCGCCCTATCAGCAGATTCGCGATTTACGAGGTATCCAGTGGCCTGCTCCGACCGCAGCCATTGCCAAGGCGGGCGGCACCAAGCGCAGATACATGGGGCAGGAAGATTATTGGCCTGACAGACCATACGCTGAGTTCCGCCATACGGATGGTAAACTGCACATGCATATGTGCCACCAGGATTACTCGGAATACCGGGAAATCACGGATGAGTTGTCCAAAGTCGGCACTGAGCCAAATTACTATATAATTGATCACTACGATTTGTTGGTTAAGGCACGGGACATGGGGCTCACCCCAGAGTTGCCGCATACCGAGCATCTTGGCAAAAAAGCTGGAAAGTGCCCAAAGGACAAGTATCCATTCTGGTTTGCGACAGGTGTGGTGTATGAACATTTTCATACGGCAAAAACCATTCGTGCCGGCACCACCCTGCAGCTTGTGCCCGAGATGTACGTCGAGATGCATCCAGATGATGCCAGCGAGTTGGGGGTTAAGGATGGTCAGTGGGTGCGTGTTGTCACGCGACGTGGTGAGATTGAGGCGCGCGTCTCGGTCGGTCTAGATTCAGTGGTAAAACCGGCCCGCAACACCGTGCCTAAGGGCTTTCTTTTCAGCCCTTGGAACTTGTCGGTCGCTGACTCGGCGGATCCAAAGAAGAACAAATGGCTCGCAAACGGCACCACCCACCGGGCGTTTGATCCGGTATCAGGCCAAGCAGATTTCAAAAAATGCGCCGCGCGGATTGAATTGCTTTGAGCCAAAATAAAGAGGCATCAAGCAACATCAATCGAGTTGGGTTTTTTAGAGCCCTGCTCACCGGTGCAGTGCTACCGTTCGCTGTTTTGTTCCTGGACAAACTGCCCGGCACCCGCCGATTGCGGCGCTATCTTCGACCACCTGGGGCTCAGCGGGAGGAGGCTTTTCTCTCTGCCTGCATCCGTTGTGGGCAATGCGCGAATGTTTGTCCAAACCAGTGCATTACTCTGGCAGGGTTGGAGACAGGGCTGGCAGGCTTGGCTGCGCCAGTTATCACTGCAAGAGCCCAGGCCTGTATCCTTTGCATGGCCTGCACACAGGTCTGCCCCACGGGCGCATTGCAACCACTCGAACCCACCGAGGCTGGACGCCAAACTGTCAGCATGGGCACCGCCGTGGTGATGGAGGATGTCTGCTACTCGTACGCTGGTCGCACCTGCGGGGTGTGCTACCGCGCCTGTCCGTTGCCAGGAAAGGCGATGAAACTTGGTTTGTATGAAACGCCGATTGTTAACCCTGAGCATTGTGTGGGTTGCGGGCTTTGCGAGCAGGCCTGTGTCCACATGCCGCAGGCTATCCGCATCATCCCTGCCAGCCAACTTGCCCAAGAGGAGGTGCATGGTTAATGCGTGCTGAACGCCTTATGCTGGTGGGATCAATCATCTCGCGTCTAGGTGTGGTGGCTCTGCTTTGTGCATTGGCGTTGATGACCAGTTACGTCAATCTCAAGCAGGCGTACAACAACCCGCGCTTGGTTGAGTTGAGCCTGGGTGCCACGGCTAGGAAGGCTTATGAGGTGGCGGACGCGGTGCTTGGCCAACTGGGCGACCCGATGGAGGTGGCACAATCCAATGGCGGGATGACTTGGTCCATCCGGATATTGGGCATGCCATTCACAGATCCCGTGGCGGCTCTGTCGGTGTTGGCTGTGGAGGGACAGTGGGCGCTTGGCTTCGCTCTTGGCCTGATTGTGCCACTATTGTTGGTGTTCGTATTCGGACGAGTGTTCTGTTCGTACATTTGCCCGGCCTCGATCTTGTTTTTTGCGGTGGCTCGTGTGCGGCGGTTGCTTGGTCGCTGGTTCTACTTCCCCGAGTGGCATCCCGGCCGAGGGTTGGCCTGGGGGATTCTGTTTGGCGGCTTGGGCGTGGCAATGATTACAGGACATGGAGTTTGGTTGCTTCTGTTGCCATACTTTGCGCTTGGCCAAACGATTTTTCATGGCTTGGCAATGGGAACGTTGTCTGTCGCGTCGGGCAGTTTGATTGTGTTTGTGATGTTGGACTTTTTCCTGGGTCGCCAATTCACCTGCAGGCATGTGTGCCCCACGGGCCGGGTGCTCGGTTGGCTTGGGCAGCGACCAGTGTTCACGCTGCAACGGGATGCCAGCCGCTGCATTGATGGTTGCAACAGTTGCGCGGAGATTTGTCCGCAAGGTATCAGTCCTCGACTGGATCAGACGGTTGATTGTTCGCTTTGCGGCGAGTGTATGATGGTTTGCCCCACTCATTGTCTCACCGTAAGAAGGCGCCGCCGCTTGAGCCCCCGCTTGGCCAAGGCGGCTCTGTTGTTCTGGTTATTGTCAGCGGGGCCCCTGTTTGCACACCATTTCAAGGGGTTGCCGCATTACAATTATTTTGAGAACTACCCGCAGGTGCCGGAGGAGGAATTCCTTGGCCAAGCGGGAGAGTACGAGACTTCGTTGGTGGTGTACGATTTTCAGGGTATCCACAGCCCAAACATTGAGGATCCGGAGAACGTGAGGCTCTTTCTTGTGATCTTCAACCTGCGCAACTCGCGGGTATACCAAGGTGAGTTAACCTTCGAAATTCTTGATGGGGGCCGTGTGTTGCACAGCAAGCACTACGAGAAGGCGCAGTTGGAGAACATGTACTCGGCGCAGCGGAACCTGTCGGACACCGGTGACTACGCAGTGCGACTGACGTTGCATGATGATGATGAGCGCCAGTGTGTCATCCCGTTTCGGTTGTCTTCGCAGAAGACACACTGGGGGCGCTGGATCGCGCTTGGCCTGATGGTGATGATGGCTGTTACCGCCGTTGGCGCGCGCAAGGCCCGCTTGGTCCAGGATCGATGTGAGGCGCACAAACGCAATCTGTCCTCCACGGCATACACCCGATGAATCACGACATGGAGCACTGCTCGATGGCTGCCGATGGCACCATGACGATGGATGGCATCCCGTTCTGGATGGCAGCCAGCGGGGTGGTGCTGATTATCCTGCTGACGCACGGTTACATGATGTTCAGAAAAGAGCCGGATGCCCGGCGTGTGCCTTACTGGACATTGAATCTGCTGAGCGTAGCTAGTCTGAAACGACTGGTGAAATGGCCTGCGTTCCCGCTGCTGATCCAGTCTGTGCCATTATTTTTGTTGTCCCTGGTGATCGTCGCCGGTTTGTTTGGTTCACCCAAGGGCAACATCGCTCCTGTGCTGACCTGGACGTGGTGGTGGATTTTGCTGATCTTTTTCGTGGCCGGCTTTGGCAAACTTTTCTGCGCCATCTGTCCGTGGGAGGCGCTGTCATCAATGGTCACCGCACTATCCCTAAAATCTCGTCTCAAGCGGATCACTCACGACCGGCCTTTCCCGCGCTGGGCGCGTAACATCTGGCCGGCAATCGGTTTTTTTGTCCTGCTCACCTGGTTGGAACTGGGCATGGACATCACCCATTCCCCGGCAATGACCGCAGTGCTTGGCCTGTTCATGGCGGCTATGGCAGTGATGCTGGCTGTGGTTTATGAGAAGCGAGCTTTCTGTCGCTACAGTTGTCCAGTGGGACGGATCAGCGGACTGTATGCACTATTCAGTCCGGTGGAACTGCGGCCTGCTGATGCCGAAATCTGCCGCACCTGCGATGGCAAGGAATGCTACCACGGCAGCGCCAACCAAACCGGTTGCCCGACCGGTTTATTTCCCGGCCACCTCACCGAGAACACGTATTGCACGCTTTGTTCCGAGTGCGTCCGGGCCTGTCCGCACGATAACCTAGCGTTGAACCTGCGCCCGCCCGCTACAGATCTCGTGCGCAAGAATCGTTTTCAATGGGATGAATCCATTCTCGCCATAGTGCTGCTGGCGCTGACGAGTTTCCACGGTCTGACCATGACTCCTGTGTGGGCGAGCGCGAACAACCTTTTGAGAGTCGAGACAGGGCTTGGCCCAAAGGTAATGTTCACTCTGTTGATGCTCCTGATGGTGTTGCTGCCGATCGGCCTTTTCTGGGTGACGGCAAGGGTGGCATCAGCGTTGACACCTACGGCCGGCGTTTCAACCGGGGTCATTTTCAAGGCGTTCTCTTATTCATTGATCCCTGTGGCGTTGTTTTATCATTTGGCCCATAACTGCATGCATTTCTTCATGGAGGCGGGAAACTTGCTTCCGTTGCTCAGCGACCCGCTTGGTTGGGGATGGGATCTTTTTGGGACAGCAAAAAAGACCTATGGGGCAATGCTGTCGATGAAAGCCATCTGGTGGCTCCAGATTATCTGTGTCGTGGTTGGCCACGTGTTTGGCGTCGTGATTGCCGACAATCTGGCCAGGCGGTTGTATGATACATCAGGCTTGGCCAAGCGGGTGTTGTATCCGTTGATGTTCGCCATGGTGCTCTACTCAGTGTTCAGCGTCTGGCTGATTGCCCAGCCGATGGACATGCGGACAAGCGGCATGTAGGGAATGTTGCGGAAAGTCAGTCGGCTTTTCCGTCAGGGGTAAGGCAGCGCAGTGTTCCACTTGTCAGGATTCTGGCCCGCAAGCCTCCCCGACCTTTGAGTTCATTTTCCGTTCCGGGGCAGAATGCCTGATCCATCCAGTAGCAAGGCTTGGATTCCTCCTCACCAAAGAAGCGTACGCCCTGCACTTCAAATTCCCGGCCGATCAGACTGTTCAAATCCACTCCATCCGTAATGACGTTACGCCGGAATACTGCAGTTGATTTGCCGTGTTTCTGGAATTTTTCACACAAATTCTGATAAACTGAGTAGTCAAAGAAAGTGATCTGGCATTTATGATCCTTTTCACGGTTGAAATAGCGATCGCCCACTATCCCCCGACCCGCTACGCATCTTGCCCGCTGTACCTCCTGAATTTGATTAGTGCCTGCATCCCGCCCGTGATGCCCCACGTAGTTGTGACCATTCGATATATATAAACTAATTATATTCATGTAGAAGAAAGGAGAATATGCGTTTGGTGAGAGAAAAAAATTCACCCTTAAACTCTCTCTTACAAAAAACTAAGCACTATCTTTAATGGTTTCCGGGCAGATCCGGTTCCCGTATATATTCTAATGGAAGAGAGCCTGTGAGAGTTTCCAGAAATTGGAGTAGATAATTCATTTGTAGTTTCGACAAAGTTCGCCCTTTCTCGTGTCGAGCCATCATCTCCACTACTTTTTTCAAGGATGGCTCCCGTCCATCATGAAGGTAGGGTTTGGTTTGTGTTACATTGCGAAGACTCGGAACCTTGAACTTCCCGTAGTCAGCCTTGTTACGGGTAACAGAAAATCGACCTGGATCAACTTCCTCAGGCCAGGGGATGACACGACCAAGTCTGACAAAAGTCTGCCCGCCCATGTAGGTTCCTTTATGGCATCGAGCACAACCGGCCTCTTTAAAAACAAAGAATCCCCTGATTTCGTCCTTAGTTAAGGCGTTGCGGTCTCCCTTCAGAAACATATCCCAGCGAGAGGGGGTAGTCAGCCCCCGTTCAAATGTGGCCAGTGCTGTGCAAATATTCTCAAATGAGAGCGGCTCATCGTCTTCAGGGAAGGCACCAGTAAACAATTCTATATAATCCGGAGTGGTTGCCAGTGCCTGCACTACCTCTTGCCTCGTTTTAAAACCCATTTCCGTGGGATTGAGCAGGGGGGCTGCGGCTTGATGCTCTATTTTTTTTATTCGGCCATCCCAGAACATTGAAAAGTGTCCCGCAACATTGTAGACGGTCGGGGTATTTCGCAGGCCACGCCGACTACGATCCAATCCGGGCGAAGTTGTAAAAACATCCAAATCGCGGCCATAATTCTGAAGGTCGTGGCAGGTTTGACAGGAGGTTGTACTGTCTTCGCTCAGGCGCCGCTCAAAGAACAAGATACGGCCCAGGTCGATCTTAGCTGCCGTACGCGGATTTTCAGGTGACTCGATGACTCTTGGAAGTGGAGGTAGAAAATCTTGAAGCGACTCGGCAGTAACTTCGGGATCTTGACCAAATTTAACCTCCAGCAATGGCAGTTCCCGCTCATACGAGCACGAGCAAATCGCCATCGCCACAAATACATGAGTTGAAATCCAGGAGTAATTGTTTCGGTACAACCGTTTCATCCTTTGATCTTGACGATAGAAGCACCCGTCTGAATCCACTTAATGAGGGTTAGAGCCTCATCGTCACTCAGGTGCCCTTTGCCTTCGGGGGGCATGACATCATCATCGTCTTCCGGTAATAGTATCCCTTTGATAAGCTTGCTACCACCAGGGTCTCCAGGCAAAATCGCCGGCTCTTCACTTTCCCCTCCGGCAAAAAGAATCTTCATGTCATCAACTCGATAGTCACCCTTTTGTTTTTCTGGTCCGTGGCACTTCAGACAATGCTTGCGCAGAATCGGCTCCACTTTTGTCACAAACACACCATTCATCTTAGCCCTATCAGCCAAGTTGCTAGAGACGGAGGTGTTTTCCGAATCTGGATTATCAAGAAATTCCCTCAAAAAACCGGGTGCATTTTTGGTTAGGAAAGTTGTACCATGTGTCAGATTGCCGCCCGAATGTCCCGCCCCCAACAGTATCGCCAAATTTAGGGTTAACAACATCCGGAATATAACAGTCCATCGAGGCTCTTTCGCTCGTCTTTCCATGGTTAGTGCACCGGTGGCTGCCATAGCAATTGCGGTAACCGAAAATCCATAATTCCGATGGACGATGGTCAATGTGGGGTCGTAAGCACTTCCGCTAGCCAAAAACAATCCCAGAACGGCTACTACAAGCAGGCAAACTGCGCTCAACGGCATTAACCAGAACATAACATTGCGTAAGGCTGGTTGGGGATTGCGCCAGTAAACTAGTTCCAACAAGCAAGCTATGGCGATAAAACCAAAGGGAAAGTGCAGAAGAACAGCGTGGAAGGGTCCAACAAAGCTAATGAACCAAAAATCTGTCTGATCAATAGCTAAATTTTCCGGATCAACTGTTGCAGCAAGCAGATGCAGCGGCCTAGTGCAAAAAAACAACATAGCCAGCATCCGCAGTATATGATACCTACCGTGCCGAAATTCGATCGACAGTATGGACTTTTGTTTAGCTATCATCGACCCACCTTCATCACGACACTATTTGGGTCATTCTTCGTATTTGATTGGTGAGTTGAGTTTTGTGAACGACTTCCTGTTTATTTTTTCTTCTTGTGAACGTCGTGGCAGGCAGAGCAAGCCTTTGTCATGGCTGAAAAGGCTTTTTTTGCTTCTTGGACGTTTTTTGAGTTTACAGCTTTTAGGATGGCGGAACTGCACTCGCGCAATGTGCCATTGGCAGCCTTGGCCCAGGTGCCATCCGGGCAGCGTCCATCAGCCATCAATGTATAACTGATCTCATTGATCAACGCAGCATTCATTGCCAACTCGGCCCATGCCTTGTCACTGTCGGGCCCGGCATCCAACCCTTTCTTCAATTGGGTGCAGTTGGGTTTCATTACACCTTTCATCAGTTGAGCTGTCTTCAGGGGGCGAGTTTTACCCTGCTTGACTTGGGCTATCATGGACCCACATGTGAAAACGGCCATCATTATGATGCTGGCTACAATATACTTGGCGTTATTTTTCATTGTGACTTTGTTTCTGATTTCTACTCGGACTCTTAGGATCGATTGGCTGTCAATTTATATGACTAACCAACGGAATACCGAACAAGGGAGCGAAACAGTAATAAACTTTAGCCGCTTCGCCTATATTGTTGTTTCCTAATCAATCGTTGCGCATATTAGCCAAGAAGTACGGGGAGGTATGTCAGAGAGGTGAGCGAGAAGAAGAGTAGAGGTGTGAAAAATACGACACTGTTGAACAACAACTGTTATGAATCGTATAGGCGCTAAAGCCGTTGCAGGGAAGGGGGAGAAGGGATCATCTTTCCAAGAGCTTGCCTAAAGCCGGACATGTCCTTTATCACATCACCGATTAGGCAGTCAACTAATGCGGTTTTTTGCTCCGGAAAACGTCTGGCAAATTTTCCAAAGCTGAATGTTGGGTCATAAAACGCCTTGATTAGATGGTGAATGGTGTCAACGCCATCGCCTAGGGCAGACTCAAATTTGCCCAGCCTTACAGCGGACACATCGTCTTCCTCCAGTGCCTCGTGGATGCATTGGGCGGCGGCTTCAGCGGAACCCAGTGCAAGAAAAAGCCCGGAAGAATATATAGGATCCAGGAACGCCCGTGCATCCCCAACCATGATCCATCCGGGGCCACAGGTGTGAGTGTTGTAGTATGCCAGGTTCTTCAAGCCCCGGACGGGTTCCGTCAAGGCCGCCTCCCGCAATCGATCCGCCAGTGGACGGCACTGCCGAACCTCATTAAGAAGCCGTTGTTTGGGGTCGCAGAGATCCCCGAAAACCGCATTCGTTTCATCGACTAGTCCGACGCTGACAATATCATCGGGAAGGGGAATATACCAGAACCATCCGCCCTTGTGTGTTCGGAAAATGGTGGTTTCCCCAGCATCAATGCCCGGCAACCTGGCCCCATGCTTGTAATAGCCCCAAACCGAGGATTTTTCTAGGCACGGAACCGGACGCTTCAGTCCCAGTTGATTGCCAAGCAATGTGGCGCGTCCTGAGGCATCAACGACCACTCTGGCCCGAACCTTGAAACACCCACCTCCATTCTGCTTTACCATCAAACCATTGGCCCTGTCACCATCGAAGAGAACCCTCTCGACACGTGTGCCTCTTTTGACGATTACTCCGTTGCATTGCGCATGATTGAGCATTATCTGATCAAATGCTCCACGTTCAACCTGCCAAGTCACCGCGGACTCCCCTTGGATTCTTTCTGAGAAATAAAAGGGGGTAGTCTCGGCTCCCTTGGGTGAAACGAATCTGACACTGTGTTTCCTTGGGAAATCGGATTTTTTGAGTTGGGGCAGTATCCCAAGTTTTTGGAAGAACGTATAGGTGTTCGGAATTAGGGACTCACCAATGTGATAACGCGGAAAATGGGCCTGTTCAAACAGGCAACACTGGTGTCCCAACCGAGTAAGAAAGGTGGCCAGGGCTGCACCCGCTGGTCCTCCGCCAATAACAGCCACATCACTATCGAGCTCACAGTTCATGGACACAATCGTACTAGTTAAAATTCAAAAGCCTAACCTGTAATTGCGAAGAAGTTCACCGAAATTGCATCGTAGTATGTCAGTTATTCGAAGCCTAAAAAGACCCAGTTCAAATCCATTAGAAATCGATTACCGCGCTGGTAACTGGTGAGTGTGTCCACGGTGTATAGACGACTTACTAGGTTAAGGTTTTCAAGAATTGTACAAGCGAGGCGGATTTCGTGGCCTTTATAATCGCTTGAATCCGTTTGATCGTCCTTGCCGCCGAACCTGAACCAGTCGTCTTGCGCAAAAGAGGCATTCACTGCCAAGGTTTCAGTGTTAGCGTAATAGTAACCCAGCGGCCAATTTCTGGGAGCCTTGAGTTTACCGACCACTACAGACAGAACATAGGCGTAATTCTCATTATGATGAACTGCTGTGTACGGGTCACTGGAGTCAGAATCGTAATCCTTAAAATTGGATTAAAAGTCCGTCCCAAATGCAATAGACACGCCTCCCAGTTGGCATTTCACCTGAAAGTTGACAGCGCCTACGGAGTATCCACGATCGCCGTTCCCGTTGCGGAGATTGGTGGTTTCACCATCGCCAAGGCACCAGTAAACAATCACCCGACAAGAATCTTGCTGAATATTGATGTAAGCGTTACAGATTATCTCCCTTCAACGACCTTGCCTTATGCAGGAAACAGGAGTGGCAAAATATTTACTGCACCCGCCACAGTGTGGGGGTGACACCTGTAACGCGCTTGAAGGAGCGGTTGAAGTGCGGGATGGACTGAAAACCAGCCTCAAAGGCTACTTCACTGATGCGATTGTTCTGGTTTAGCAGCAGTTGCTTTGCCCGCTCCACGCGCAATCGAGTGATGTATTCGGTAAATCTAACTTTGACATATTTCTGAAACTGCCTGCATAAGTAGAAGGGACTTACATTAAGATGCTTGGCGAGATCCTCCAGTCGTATTGGTTCTGTGATGTTTGACTTTATGTATGTTCTGGCCTTTTTGATTAACAGGGGTTCCGCTGACTTTTTGCGGATCATTATGGCGTTTGCTTGATCCGAAAGCCGTTCGGCAAACTGGGTGATCAGTTCAATTAAGGCTTTCTGTCGCTGACTCGTGTAGACTTCTGCGCTCCGGTAGCTTTCTTCCATCTCCAGAGGTGTGATGTCCAGATTCCATTCCTCGAGTTTCTTCGCGGCATTGCGAAACAATGTCCGTGATGGTTGTTGGGGCAGCATTTGACCGGTGTGCAGGAAAGCGATACATCTACCACTCACGTGGACAGGCACAGCGATATCGATCATTCCCATTGGGCATTTTATCGATTGACCTTGATTCTCGGCCAACTCCATAAGTTTCAATTGTGTTTCCAGGCAACAGGAACAAGCATTTGGGTTCCGGGCCATGTAGGAGCAAATCAATCGTTCCTGCATTTCGCCATGCAAAGGCGGTTGCCAGTAATCCTTGGAGCGCAAAGCAAAAGGTAAGCCGGTGAGATCCCCGTAGGCCGCGCGGAAACGTTGGTATAGTTCGCTTTTGATGAGCTTCTGTACAATTTGGAGGTCACCCGGCGTGGGCTTGACTGCAGGATCTGAAACAGCTCTCGTGTCAGGTTTCATTTTCGGAGGACTAACTAACATAATGGTGTTTTTATGGCGAATTAGTTTTTCGGATATATGTGCATACGACTAAGCGTCACTCTCGCACTTTTTCACGCTCATTGTACGCATCTGAATATTCTGGAAAGAAAATTGCCTCGCACATTTGAATGACCTGCACAGTAAGGCTCCAATTGATTATTCTATGTTGAGCTTAGCTAGTCTAGGCTGTAGACAATTAATGTTTTGATACCTAATTATCTTTATCTATTGGAACTGAATAAACTAATGCACCGACAGGCTTACCTTTTTCTATTTCCGAATAATTGGGATGGCAAATTACACACTTAGGCGAAACTATGGGCACCGCAGTTGCAGCACGAAGCATTCGATTGCCACCATTAATTTCCACTTTCTCGTACCGACCTGCTCCGGCAAGAAGTTTTGTTATAGCCTCTTTCTCAAATGGATCTTTTGCAACGTTCGTGCTGCTATACGGTTTACCACTTGTGTCAATTAAACGGGTTTCAGGGTGACCTGCTTTTTTGACAGCCTTGAATAGCAATTTGGCTGCACGCCCAGCAGGGTAACTATCCTCATCCTCCACATATGCTTTGGTGATCAATACCACCACGTTCACATAAATATCATTTAGGAGAGTTACTGTTTTACGGGCTCTTTCCAGAGCCAAATCTTTCTGGGTATCTGCTGCGTTTGCAGAAGTTAGTGGAAACGTGGCAATCCCGACCATAATAAGGGATCCGCATAGTAATAAGTTACATTTTTTTTGAATCATTTTTTCCTTTTATTTGTTTAGTTCCATGTGTTTATGCTGTTAATATGTCAAATGGTTGATCAGGTCGAGCAATATTAGTTAGCCTGACGCTAATTAAGATGCCTTTGCTGTATTTTGCACTTGTACCCCACAAAACTGGCTTAAAGTCCTGTTTTAGAGGCCATGCATGCGTGAATCACGCCACATGCCGCAAATAAAGAGGATTCAGAGCTTGGCCGCTGCTCAGATCTTGCCAAGCTTGCAACATAAATTGCACCGTGGACTAAACAATAACTAATGCTTTCCATATAGGATAAAGACAATTCATGTTCAAGATTGACGCTTATTTTGGCAAAATATGAGTATCACCTTAACCGGCAATTTGTTTGACTTAGTAGTTGCATCGCTTCATTGGGTTGGTGGGTAACAACGATGCAGTCTAATACGAACCCCGTCAGCTTCGGGTAGCTGGCGGGGTTTAAGTTTTGCGCTCAAAGAGGGGGCGGGGATCAGCGATTATATTAAAAGACAGAGCGTTCTATAGGCTAAAAATTGAAGAAGAAGAATTTTCAAATGAAACACCTTCTACTAACAACAATCGCAGCCGTGGTGCTGGTGGGATGTGGTTCAAAAATGGAGAAGGCGCTGAGAGCCGACACCACCGAGGAATCTTCCAGCGACCTGATCACTTTTTACGAGAATGCCGAGCCCGACATCAAAAAGCTCGCGAAGACCGCAAGCGACGCACTGGATCAAGGCGATTACGTCTTGGCCATTCGCAGTGTCAATCAACTCTTCGCCAATGCCGCCAAGTTGAACGCCGACCAGTTCATGGTCGCCAGCGAGACGATGGTCAACATCCAGAAGGCACTAATCGAGGCCGCAGAGGATGGGGACAAAAAAGCTCAATGGCTGCTAAACACAATGGTCGACATCAGGAGAGGTTAATCCCATTCCATTTCCATGTGACTCCGGCGGTCAGTTTCTCTGGCTTGTATGCTTTTGGTTCTGCCATCAACCCTTTTTTTAAAGAGTGAGTGGCTTTTGCGGCAACAGTTAAAACGGGTTTAAAACTGCGCTTATGGGGATTGAAGTTGCCCAGCTTCCGCCCATCAGCGACGATGGGCTGCGATGAGATTGCTCACAAAAGTTACTGTCACTACCGCGACGGTTTTCCTTTACGCGGTCTGTTTGTCCAAGGCCGAGAGGCCAAGCTTGGCCGAGCGACTTGGCTACAAGGCGACCGATAAGTTGTTGATCATCAACGGTGACGATGCTGGCATGTGCCACTCCGCCAACGTTGCCACCATCGACTCGCTCGAGCGCGGCCTCATGACTTCGGCCACGATCATGGTACCGTGCCCATGGTTCCTCGAGATCGCGCACTACGCCAAGGCCAACCCGGATAAAGATTTTGGCGTTCACCTTTGTCATACGTCTGAATGGAAGAGGTATCGGTGGGGACCGACCGCCTCCCGCGACACGGTTCCGGGCTTGGTCGATTCGGAGGGTTACCTATGGTCAAGTGTGCTGGAGGTGTACCTTCACGGCACACCGAAACAGGCACTGATCGAAGGGCGCGCCCAAATCCAAAAAGCACTCGACGCCGGGGTGGACGTGTCACACCTCGACTCCCACATGGGCACACTGCAGTCTGAACCGCGTTATCTTAACGCTTACCTGCAACTCGCCGTCGAGTTCGACTTACCATTGCGCATGCCTTCACAGGCCACGACGACTGCGTTTGGCTTCCCTGGCTTGCGTAACCGTTTTGCCGACAAAGGCATCGTCTTTCCCGACTACTTCGTTTACGAGGAATTGAAGAACGAAAAGAAGAATGTAAAACAATTTTGGCTTAACATCGTCCGAAATCTCAAACCGGGTGTCACTGAATTATTCATTCACGCTGGCAAACCGACGGATGAGTTGCGCAGGATCACAGCCACTTGGGAAATTCGCTCCGAGGAGTACGAGACATTCACCAACGATACCGACATGCGGGAGCTTATTAAAGAGATGGGCGTCATCCGGATCGGTTTCAAGGAACTGCGTGACTTGCAGCGGGCGAATAAGAAATGACTTCCTCGACGGGCGACATGCTAGTCGAGATCGACCGTATCTTTTCTTTTGGAATCCGCCGTCCCGGCCACGATGAGAGGCTTAAAACCGAGCAGCATCTGGTCAATCGCTTCAACGAGATGGGCCTACGCGACATCCGCCTCGAACCGGTTCCGGCTAACTGCTGGCGCCTTTGCACTCGGCCTATTAACCCATTTTATAGGTCGCAAGTGATCCACCCGGAACCGCTTGACGGTGAACTGGCAGTGGGTACTCATTGGGTTGTGAAGATCGTTGTGATGATTGCTTGTGTTGTTGGATTCGCTGTTTTCGGTACAGGTATTGGTTTTTTCGCCTTTTATCACGCTGACCGCATTGGTGTAATAGACAGCATGGATTTCTCTTGGATCGATTTGTTTGAGTGCATGGCAGTATTTGCCATCCTTAGCGCGGCCATTGGGGGCCGCGTTTGCTACAAAACGATCTTCAGCAAGTAGTTCAACAGCATCCCTCACGCTTGAAGAATTGAAAGCTGAACAAAAATAAAGCCCCGAAAGTTGCCTGCCCAATCAGGGCAAATTTTAAAAAAATTCATGCGGCGGGAAGTGTGGTTTTTATCCTCTAATGATATTCCCTTGCCCGGATCGAAAAGCATCATGTTTTTATTGTGAATAAATTCAGCGATAGAACGTATTAGTTCTTGATCTTGTATTCCGTTATGAAAAAACTAATTACACTACTGGCTATGCTTGGCATAGTTTTCGCCCCTCAGGCCCGGGCTTCTCTCGCCGATGAAATTGCCGAAGCCGAAGCCGACTGGTTAATTGCTTCTTGGGAAGCAGAAATAGACGGAAACTCGGTCTTACTGTCTTTCAAGTGGGTTATTAAGGATCATGTGATCGGCTTACACTTCAAGAGCAGCAACAACGAAACCTACAGCCTGATTGCCCTGAATCCGGAGTCGGGTGAAGTCGAGCAAACCGGCTATGGCCGTAGCGGTAGAAAGAGCACCGGCAAATGGGGTCCAAAGGGGGACATGCCTATGGTGACTCTCACTAGCAAGAACGAAGATGGCAATTCTCGGAGCATGGGTGTCGCTTTCCGTCGAATCGACCAAAACAACATTGAAATGCAAATCTACTCAGTAGATGCAAATGGTGATGTTGGAGATTTCGCAGAGTTCAGCACTGAGATGAAGCGAGCTAAGGAGAAGAAAAAATAAACGTTAAGTTGTTGGGAGAAATTATCCCTTAAAAGCAGAATGGAACAAACACTGGGGCACAAAATAAATGGCGCTAAAATACCATTAATCTCAATAGTCCCGAAAGCTTCCTGTCTAATTGATTGAGTTATCCAAACTGGTCCAGTTGATCGAGTTATCCAAACTGGGCCAAAGCTTTCGTTAGTCTGGACGGGCGAGAGGGGACGTGATACCTCCGCAACGGGAATGGCGCACGAGATTACTTGATCGGGTCAATCAATCTTCAATTGAAGTGCAACTTGGGCGGTATGCCGGTTGCCCTCGGGGCGGATTGTTAATCGAACTTAGAGGATTACAGTCCTGAATCGCCTGATTCGTTCACGGCGATGCATCATGATGAAAAGGACGGATATGTCCTATCGATCGTGGTTGGCGGCCTTGATGAGCCGGGGGATTGGTTGCTGGGGTTTTATCATTCCCGGATCGGGGCATTGGCAGTGAACGCCTCATTCACGCAGGATGACTGGTTCCGGTTTGGCGGCAGTAATGGGCAGACGGACTCGAGCGACTTCAAGGGTCACGAATTACGGGTCGCGCGAGCGATCTCGGAGAGTCTGAACCTGACTGCTCGGTATTTCGCGGTTGATGCCCTATCCGGCGTCCGGGGCAGCAACCGGTTCCGGCTGGATCTCAACTGGGCTTTTTAGAGAGCACTCCATCAGTTTGTGTTCAAGATGGGCTAACTTTTTCGCAAGAATCGAAAAGCCATCCTAAGCCCCATCGGTACGCTCTGGTGGAGGGCAACCTCCCGATACCAGACCATGACAACTTCAGCAGAGCGCAAGTCAATCGCACAAAGTCACCCTAGTCCAGCCAACTCCACCGCTTTTTGGGGCAAGTACATCTTTTCAAGCGATCACAAGGTGATTGGTATTCAATACGGTTTTACGGGACTGTTCTTCTTGCTGTTCGGTTTTTTTCTGGTCGTGGTGATGCGTTGGCAGATGGCCTATCCGGGAAGCCCGGTTCCGTTTGTGGGCGGGCTGTTGGAGAAGGCGATGGGGGAGCCCGCGGAGGGAGGGGTGGTCTCCGCACAGTTGTACAACATGTTTGGCGCCATGCATGGCACAATCATGGTGTTCATGGGAGTGGTGCCGGTGGCTTTCGCCGGTTTTGGCAATTACTTCGTCCCGTTGCAGATCGGCGCTCCGGACATGGCCTTCCCGAGGCTCAACATGGCCAGTTATTGGCTGTTTTTCATGGCTTGCATTACCATGTCCGTCAGTTTTGTCCTGCCAGGGGGACCGGCTCAGGCCGGGTGGACCGCCTACTCACCGCTGGCCACAACAATTCCCACGGACGGTCAGACCATCTGGCTGATTGGCATGGTGTTGTTGATCACCTCCTCCTTACTGGGGGCGGTGAATTTTCTGGTCACGATCATTCAAATGCGTGCTCCGGGGATGAGTTGGCTGCGCCTTCCGTTCTTCGTCTGGACGCAATTGATCACAGCGTTTCTGCTCCTCCTCGCATTTCCACCGCTGGAAGCTGCCGGCTTGCTGCAGTTGATGGACAAGGTTCTGGAGACCAGTTTTTTCATCCCGTCAGGGTTGCTGGTACAGGGACAGGAACTGAGCCAGAGCGGCGGAGGCAATCCTCTGTTGTGGCAGCACTTGTTTTGGTTCTTGGGGCATCCAGAGGTGTATGTCCTGTTGCTGCCGGCCATCGGGATTATAACGGAGGTCATCGCCAACAACACGCGTAAGCCGATATGGGGATACAAGTACATGGTAGCGTCCGTCATTGTACTGGCGTTTGTTTCGTTTTTTGTGTGGGCACATCACATGTACCTTACGGGAATGGGAACGGTGATCAGTTCCTTTTTCCAGACGACAACGATGATCATCAGCGTCCCGTCGGTCATCATCCTGAGCTGCCTGCTGGTCACTCTTTGGGGAGGATCCATTCGGTTTAACACGCCGATGTTGTTCGCGCTCGCGTTCCTTCCGATGTTTGGCATTGGCGGCTTGACCGGGCTTCCTCTGGGCATCAGCATGACCGATCTGGCACTGCATGACAGTTACTATGTCATCGGTCACTTTCATTACGTGGTTGCTCCCGGGATATTGTTCGGGTTGTTTGCCGGGGTGTACTACTGGTTTCCCAAGATGACCGGCCGGATGATGGATGAAAGGCTCGGACGTATGCATTTCTGGGCGACCCTGATTTTCATGAACGTGGTTTTCCTGCCGATGTTCGCACAGGGCATGGCCGGGATGAGCCGGCGTATGGCGGACGGCGGGGCGACCTACGCACTCAGCAACAGCCCGGCTATCACGACCGGGGCCTTTTCAGACCGGATTATGGAGTTGAACGTCTGGATGGCCGCCGGGGCCGTCTGCCTCGTTGTCGCCCAGTTGCCCTTCATCGTGAACCTGTTCGTCAGCCTCAAAAGAGGGATCAAAGTGTCAAGCGACAACCCATGGGCCGCGACGACGCTTGAATGGGAGACCCCAACGCCGCCCGGCCACGGGAATTTCATTACACCTGTCACAGCGCGACGGGGGCCGTACGAGTACAGCGTGCCTCAATGTGACAAGGATTACCTGCCGCAATCCCAATCCGCCCGTTGACAGATGTTTGCGCTTGGCCAAGCGGGGTGGATGTTGTTCAAGAATGGAGAAGGTGCTGAGAGTCGGCACTGTCGAGGAATCCTCCAGTGAGCTGATCACTTTTTATGAGGATGCCGAGCCCGGCATCAAAAAGCTGGCGAAGACTGCAAGCCAAGCATTGGATCAAGGTGACTTCGTCTTTCATCACTTTTATTGTTACGTTCGCGCTCAGCGTATTGCAAGATAGGCATCGAATACCGCAACAAATGTCATGCAACTACTGCCGCTTTTCCGTCCAGATGCCTCGGCTGTTTCGGCACATATGGATTTGATTTTCTATGAATCGGGTTAGATTACATATAATCGAAATACCAACATCAAAATGAGAAAAAATAATATGTTCTGTTATCAATGTCAGGAAACATCCCGAAATAGCGGATGTGTGGACACGGGCGTATGCGGCAAAGATTCGGAGATGTCGGCACTGCAAGATTCGTTGCTGTATGTGCTGAAAGGCATCTCCGTTGCCTGCGAGGCGGTGGGGGGCACAGATCGGGATACGGGCCGGTTTGTCACCGACAGCCTGTTCGCTACCATCACCAACGCCAATTTTGACAAGGATCGAATCTGCAAATTCATCGCGGAGGGTATTTCGATCCGCGATCAATTCAAGCGTGAGCACAGTCTGAACGGCGAGTTGCATGACAGTGCCCAGTGGGCTCCCGGCAGCAGGGAGGACTACCTGTCCAAGGCGCCGTTTGTCGGGGTGCTTTCGACCGAGAACGAGGACGTCCGTTCTTTGCGCGAGTTGCTTGTTTACGCCTGCAAGGGTATCGCCGCTTACGCGCACCATGCCTCCAGGCTGGGGAGTGATGATGGCGAAGTGTACCGGAAGCTAACGAGTTATCTGGCGTCCACCACGGAGGAGTTGAGCGTGGACGACATGATCGCCACATTGCTGGACGCTGGGGAAACGACCGTCAAGGTGATGGCGCTTCTCGATGGCGCCAATACCGACGCCTACGGCAAACCGGAAATTTCCGAGGTGAATCTTGGGGTGGGGACCCGGCCAGGCATCCTGATATCCGGCCACGACCTGCGGGATTTGGATGAGTTGCTCAAGCAGACCAATGGCACGGGGGTGGACGTTTACACGCACTGCGAAATGTTGCCTGGACACTACTATCCGGCATTCAAGAATCAGGAACATCTCGTGGGCAATTACGGGGGTGCCTGGCATGCGCAGAAGAGCGAGTTCTCGAAATTCAACGGCCCGATCCTGATGACCACCAACTGCCTGCTGGAACCTCGGGACGATTACCGTGACCGACTCTTCACCACCAGCATCACCGGCTTCCCTGGAGTGAAGCATGTCGAAGATTCGGAAGACGGGAATCCGAAGGATTTTTCAGAGTTAATCGAGATGGCCAAGAGTTGCGAGCCGCCGACCGAACTTGAGAACGGGAGCATCGTTGGCGGTTTCGGGCATCATCAGGTGGTGGCCCTGGCCGACAAGGTGGTGAATGCCGTCAAGTCGGGGGCGATCAAGCGGTTTGTTGTGATGGCAGGTTGTGATGGCCGGCACAAGGAGCGGGGCTATTTCACCGAGGTGGCCGAGACACTCCCGAACGATGCCGTCATCCTGACCGCCGGCTGTGCTAAGTTCCGGTACAATAAACTAGACCACGGCGACATTGGCGGCATCCCCCGGTTGCTCGATGCCGGTCAGTGCAACGACTGCTACTCATTGGCCGTTATTGCTCTCAAGTTAAAGGAGGTCTTCGAGTTGGAGGACATAAATGACCTGCCCATTTCTTTCGATATTGGATGGTTCGAGCAAAAAGCCGCCGCCGTCCTGCTGGCCCTGCTTCACTTGGGTGTCAAGGGCATCCGCCTGGGGCCGACTCTGCCGGCTTTCCTTTCCCCCGGCGTCATCGATGTCCTTGTGAAGAACTTTGACATCAAGCTGATCGACGAGCCCGCCAAAGACGTCGAATTGATGATGCAGGGCCAGTAAAACGATCTCGTTGACCTCGTTAGCGAGTTCTACAAAGCGTTTGAACCAAGAGAGTGTAAAAGGCGATCAATGCAGGATTTCGTATTTAAAAAACGGGTGTATCACTATACTTTGATCTTGCCTTATTTAAGTTTTAAGCATTATGTATAGACAACGTAACACAAGCCTCCTCGCCGCACTGCTGACATTGGTATGCGCTTGGCCAAGTTTACCAAAGGCCGGTGATGCACCGCTGCGAATCACCGACATCGACGGCAAGACTCATGAGCCTTTAGCATCAGGCAAAACGAAGGCGGTGGTGTTGGTGTTCGTGCTGCGCGACTGTCCGGTGTCCAACGTCTACGCACCGGAAATGACTCGCATCCACAAGGAGTACTCAAAGAAGGGTGTTGCGATTTTCCTCGTGCATACGGATCGCGACACCGACACCAAAGCTGCCCGCGCCCATGCCAAGGAGTACAAGCTCTCTGCACCGCTTGTGCTCGATCATGATCACAAGCTCGTCCGCCGCGCCGGGGCGGTGATCACTCCGGAAGCAGCCGTGTTCGATGCCAAGGGCCACCTCGTGTACCGGGGGCGAATCGATAATCTCTATGCTGATTATGGCAAGAAACGCTTCAATACGACCCGCCACGAACTGCGTGAAACGCTCGATGCACTGCTTGCCGGCAAGTCCTTGGTCAAGCGCACCACCAAGGCGGTGGGCTGCTACATCGATTTTTCCAATGACAAAAAAGACAACAAATAAATTCATCCGCGTGAGGCTGGTACTGGCCTGTTTCGCCGCGCTGCAATCCGGCGCAACCGCTGCGGCCAAGGCCAAGCCGACGTTTACCGAGGACGTCGCCCCGATCATTTTCAACAAATGCACTGAGTGCCACCGTGACGGCCAGGCCGCGCCGTTTACCTTCAACAATTACAGCGACGTTAAGAAACGTGCCCGTCTCATCGCCAAGGTCACGCAGAAGCGTTTCATGCCGCCTTGGCTTCCGGTCGAGGGCCACGGGAAACTTCTCGATGAGCGCCGATTGAGTGCCGACGAATTGGCCACACTCAAGAATTGGCACGCCACCGGCATGGCCGAGGGCCCGGCCGACAAGATCCCCAAGCCGCCCGAGTTCGCGGGCGGTTGGTTGCTCGGCGAGCCGGACATGATCGTAAAGATGCCCAAGGCCTTCACCGTGCCGGCCGACGGGCCCGACATCTACCGCAGCTTCTGCATCCCGCTGGAGATCGAGGAGGACAAGTGGGTAGCCGGCTTCGAAGTGCGCCCCTCTGCGCGCGCGGTGTTCCATCACGTTATCATCCGCATCGACGAAAGCGGCGAGGCCTGCAAAGCCGACGGCGATGGGGGGACACCCGGATTCAGTGGCATGCGCAGCATCGGCCGGCAGTCCGGTTCCCGGAGAAGGGGTGGCGACAACGAGGTGTTCTCCGGCAGCCTTCGCGGGCTGGGCGGATGGGCCGTCGGCGGCACCCCCCGCATCTTGCCGATGGGCCTCGCGCGCAAACTTCCCGCCGGAGCCGACATCGTGCTTAACTCGCACTTCCACCCCTCCGGCAAGGGAGAGGAGGAGCAGACCACCATCGGCCTCTATTTTGCCGACAAAAAACCGGAACGCACCTTGATCGGCTTCCAGGTGCCACCCGTGTTCGGAAGCATCTCCGGTATCGACATCCCACCCGGTGAAAACGATTACGAAGTCACCAGCAAGTTTACCACCCCGGTGGATATCGAACTGATCGGTGTCGGCGCGCACATGCACTACATCGGTCGCACAGCCAAGGCCTATGCCACGCTGCCGGACGGCTTGGTCGAGCCGCTGTTCTATATAGATGACTGGGACTTCAACTGGCAGGGTGACTACATTTACGAGAAATCAATTCGTCTGCCGGCTGGCACCACCGTCGATGGCACGGTTACCTATGACAATTCTGCCGAAAATCCTTTCAATCCCTTCAGTCCTCCGCGCCGAATCCAGTGGGGGCTCGAGTCCACCGACGAAATGGGCAGCATTATTTTCACGGCCGTCCCGGTTAATGAGGCGGATCTCGACGAATTTAACGCTGCCGTCCGCCAACAAGTCATCGACGAGACCCGCCTGCTGGCTGAACGCCGATCGAGCCCGGGGCAGGCGAAGCGGCCACCGTGGCAACATCGCCGATCGCCTAGACGCCCACCTCGAGGAGTTGAACAAGAACAACAACGGCGAGATTGAGCCGGACGAAGTCGCCGACCGCTCACAACGCTATATCCGCTTCATCGACACCAACAAGGACGCCACAGTCAGCCGAAAGAAACTCAGCCGTTCGATGGTGGTGGGTTTGATGGTGGTGGAAGCGGGGGCAGAATAAGATCGGTTTAGAGCAAATCTCACACTTAAAAAGCAATTTGATTTGCGTCATTATTCATATGGTTTTGACCAGAAGACCATAACTTACACTATCTGAAAATATGATGTGGATGCTTCTACTCTTGTGATTGTTAACCGGTTTAATCTAAAAAATGATTGTTAATTTTGGTTTTATGCTCGGTCGCCGTGCGGCGAGGTGCGCTGTCGTGCTTGGTTGCTCTGTTTTGCTCGAGGCAGATTGCAAGGGGGAGAGCCTTCTGTCATTCGGCCGAGACATAAGGCCCATCCTCTCCAATAATTGCTACGCCTGCCACGGCCCCGACAAGAGCACGCGCAAGCCAAAAAAAACTCCGCTGCGACTGGACCTTGAAAAGGAGGCCCACGCTGAGTTCATTGTTCCGGGCGAACCGGAAGGGAGCGAAGTGTATCTCAGGATCATAACCGATGACGATGACGACGTCATGCCTCCATCCGACTCCATCAAAAAACTGACTCAAAAAGAGAAGGATCTGATTAGGAGATGGATCAAGTCAGGTGCGAAGTATGAGAGTCATTGGTCATACGTCACGCCGGTGCTGCCAGCACCGCCTCAGTTTGAAGACAATCCTTGGCCTCGCAATGCCATTGACAGGTTTGTTCTGGCCCGGTTGGAAAAGGAGGGGCTTGCACCGTCCAAGGAAGCAAGCCGCAGGATGCTTGTTCGGAGACTGACGTTGGACCTGACCGGTCTGCCCCCGACACTGGCAGAGGTGGAGCAATTCCTGAACGATCGTTCTCCCGACGCTTACGAAAAAGTGGTTGATCGTCTGCTTAACTCTCCTGCATACGGGGAGCACATGGCGCGCCCTTGGTTGGATGCTGCGCGGTATGGAGACACGCACGGACTCCATCTAGATAACTACCGGGAGTTTTGGCCATACCGTGACTGGGTCATTGATGCTTTCAATCAAAACAAGCCCTTTAATGAATTTGTCAGGGAGCAACTTGCTGGCGATCTTCTGCCAAATCCCAGTTCGGCCCAGTTAACAGCCACCGGGTACAACCGCGCTCATGTCACCACCAACGAAGGAGGATCCATCAAGGAAGAGGTCCTGATTCGAAATGTCATGGATCGGGTGACCACATTCGCGACTGTGTTCATGGGCATGACATCGGGATGCGCAGTTTGTCACGATCATAAGTTTGACCCGTTGAAACAAAAGGAGTTTTTTCAACTCTCTGCTTATTTCAACAGTCTGGACGGGAATCCAATGGACGGGAACAACAAGGCTCACGCGCCGGTTATTCAGTTGCCCACCGATGAACAGGAGAAGGCGATAAAGGAACATCAGGAGCAACTCTCGTTTGTTCGGCAGGAGATCCGGAAAAAACTGGATACCTCCGATTATGAGGAACCAGAGAACCCCAAGCCGCTTCCAGCGCCTCAACCTGTGGAAACAGTCTGGGCGGAGGATGATCTTCCGCCCGGGGCCAAGCCGGAGGGAGAGTGGAAGATGGTCGAGAAAGACAGCAAACTGGTTTACAGCGGTGGAAAGGCCACCGTGCAGATAGCAACAGGGTTGAAGCAGAATTTTTTCACCGGAGCCGAGAAACCGATCGTAATCGCAGACGGTGACAAATTGTTCACTTACATCTATTTGGATCCTGAAAATCCACCCAAGCAGGTCATGCTCCAGTGGAACGATGGCACATGGGAACACCGCGCTTATTGGGGTGAGAGCCTGATCGAATGGGGGAAGGATGGGACGGTAAGCCGGCGGCGCGTAGGTGAATTGCCAACCGCGGGAGAGTGGGTGAGGCTGGAGGTGGGCGCTGGTTCGGTGGGACTCAAGCCTGGAGCTAAGGTTAACGGTTGGGCATTCACTCAGTTCGACGGGACAGTTTACTGGGATCAGGCCGGGTGGGTCACATCAACCAAGGACAAACAGGAATACGTTTCCTTCAACCTTTGGCTTACGGCTTTGCGACAGGTTGAGAAACCGGCGTTGCCGGACAAACTGCTTCCGCTTATCAAGAAGGAATCCCTCAATGATTCAGGGCTTTCCCAACTTAAGGATCATTTTGTTGAGCATGTCTGCCTGAATACCCGCAAGCAATTTGAGCCTTTGCATCAGAGCATGAAAGAGTGGGAGAAGAAGATTGCTGATACCAAAAAGAATGCACCCACAACATTGGTGTGGAAGGAATTGAAAAAGCCCCGGGATGCCTATGTATTGGATCGCGGCTTGTATGACCAGCGCAGAGATAAGGTGACCCGGAAAACACCGGAATTTCTGCCGCCTTTCCCCGAAGGCGCACCCCAGGACCGCCTGGGTTTGGCCGAGTGGTTGCTGAACGGGACCCACCCTCTCACTGCGCGGGTGACTGTGAACCGTTTTTGGCAGCAGGTCTTTGGAGCGGGCATTGTCAAGACTGCCGGGGATTTTGGAATGCAGGGCGAATGGCCCACGCATCCAGAACTGCTGGATTGGCTGGCTGTCCACTTTACCCAGTCCGGCTGGAATGTGAAGGAACTGATCCGTCTGGTGGTGACCTCCTCCACCTATCGGCAAACCTCAAAGGCGTCACCAGAACTTTACGACCTCGACCCGGAGAACAGGTTGTTCGCTAGGGGGCCACGGTTTCGACTCGATGCGGAGGCGTTGCGGGATCAAGCTTTGGCACTCAGCGGGTTGCTCGTCGAAAAAGTGGGAGGCCCCGGCGTCAAACCGCCCCAGCCCGATGGGTTATGGTTCGTCGTAGGCTACACGGGTTCAAACACCGTTCGGTTTAAGAAAGACAACGGCCCGGAAAAGGTGCATCGCCGCAGCCTGTACACATTCTGGAAGCGCACGGCTCCGCCACCGCAGATGAACACCTTTGATGCGCCGTCACGGGAGGTTTGCTCAGTGTGCCGTGAACGTACGAACACGCCTTTGCAAGCGCTGCTGATGATGAACGACCCGCAATATTTTGAAGCCGCACGCGGCTTGGCTCAGCGGATCATGCAAAATGAGGGTGGCTCAATCGAGGAGCGCTTGGCCTACGGTTTCCGATTGGCCACGCTGCGGAAACCATCTGCCAGTGAAAGCAGGTCGCTCGTGTCGGCCTACAACGATTTTTACGGTGAGTTCAAGTCCAACGCCGATGCCGCCAAAGGGGCGGTTGCTGTGGGCGAGTTGTCTCCGGATTCCGGGCTTGATCCGGTTGAACTGGCAACTTGCACGATGGTCGCCAACATCATATTGAACCTGGATGAGGTGCTGAACAAGGGCTAACTCGGACAACACAAACGATAAGGTAACAAAATGGATCCAATACAAACATATCTCCAAAACCAAACACGCCGACATTTTTTCCGGAACGGCGCACTCGGTCTGGGTTCCATGGCTCTGGGGTCGCTATTGGCCAAGGATCCTGCCTTCGTGGCGCAGGCTGCCAAGCGCAACGGAGTGCCGGGGATACCCGGCCTGCCTCATTTTGCACCCAAGGCCAAGCGCGTCATCTACCTGTTCATGTCCGGTGCGCCATCCCAAATGGACATGTTTGACTACAAGCCCGAGATGGGGAAGTGGTTCGACAAGGATTTGCCGGAGTCGATTCGCATGGGTCAGAGACTCACCACCATGACATCGGGGCAGAAACGGTTTCCCGTAGCTCCGTCGATCTATAATTTCAAGAAGTACGATAACAATGAAAATGGAGCATGGATCAGTGAACTGCTGCCCCACACGGGAACCGTGGCAAAAGACTTGGCCATCCTCCGGACGGTCTATACAGAGGCCATCAACCATGATCCAGCGATCACCTATATCCTGACCGGTTTCCAAATTCCTGGCTTCGCCAGCATGGGAGCTTGGCTGAGCTACGGTCTGGGGAATGAAACTGACAACCTGCCGTCCTTTGTTGTATTGAACTCCACTTGGACGGGGCGCAAGGAGGCGCAGGCGCTCTTCAGTCGGTTGTGGGGCTCGGCGTTTCTCCCGTCCAAGCATCAGGGCGTGCTTCTTCGCTCTGCGGGCGACCCGGTGTTGTTTCTCTCTAATCCCAAAGGGGTTAGCCCCAAGGTGCGACGGCGCATGCTTGATGCCCTTGACGAGTTGAATCAACAGCAATTCAATGAAGTTGGCGATCCGGATGTACAGGCGCGAATTGCCCAGTATGAAATGGCATTCCGCATGCAGTCCTCTATACCGGAACTTACCGACCTGAAAAAAGAGCCAGACTCAACATTTGAAAAATACGGGCCTGACTCGAAAAAGGAGGGAACCTTCGCCTACAACTGCCTGATGGCTCGGCGTTTGGCCGAAAGGGGCACGCGATTCACCCAGATTTTCCACCGAGGCTGGGACCAGCATTTCAAGCTGCCCAAGGATCTACCAAACCAGTGCCGCGACATTGATCAACCTGTTGCTGCCCTTATCAACGACCTGAAGGAACGCGGCTTGCTCGATGACACACTGGTTGTGTGGGGTGGGGAGTTTGGTCGAACCATCTATTGCCAGGGAGAATTAACCAAGACCGAGTACGGCCGGGATCACCATCCCAAGTGCTTCACCATGTGGATGGCTGGGGGTGGTGTCAAACCGGGGATAGTCCACGGCGAAACTGACGAATTCAGCTATAACGTGGTTCATAAACCCGTTCACATCCATGAGATCAATGCCACCATCCTTCACCTGTTGGGCATTGATGCCTGGCGGTTCAGCATGCCCGTCCAAGGGCTCGATGCCCGGTTGACTGGGGCCACCCGGGCTGAACCAGTAAGCGAAATCATGCTTTAGTGAAAACCACTTTAAAATATGTATAACATTCCACACGGCGGCTTTTTCAATAATGGGGCTGAGACAGCAAAACGAAAGTGTAACGTGGGCACGTCCAAGTGGCGCCAAATCGGTGACGCCATCGATATTGCTAAGGATTACCGAACCGATGTTTACTGGGGCGGCGAGGTAGTGTGGTGCTACACCGACTGGGCACGGCGGTTTGATCAGCGCAACTACCCGATCAGCCGTAAACGGGCCGAGGTGAGGTTTTGTAGTCAGCGATTTTGTCGGCATGGTTTGAGGATGAGAGAGATTAGGTGTTCCCGCAGAGTTATTACCGGGTGAGGGTGGTGGAGTAGACCTTATTTGCGTCTAATCGCCACGGTTTCGCAATGTTTTAGGGGTTTTTGGTGTAGAAGCCGAAAAAGTGTGACCAAAGGTGTGACCGAGAAAACACTGAAAAATTAAGTCATTGGTAATCAATTGGTTAGAGACACATGTAATGAAACACCTCCTACTCACAACGATCGCAGCCGTGGTGCTGGTGGATTGTAGGG
>JACKQG010001387.1_pt1 | contig 33627 bp, 35 predicted proteins | sample 8237621 | NCBI WGS metagenome assembly JACKQG01 (sample SAMN15677084, study PRJNA649215) | marine metagenome | biome: marine; feature: Black Sea; material: saline water; isolation source: suspended particulate matter (SPM) from the Black Sea western gyre | collected 2013-06-09/2013-06-10 | depth...
CGTCAAAGGAACGCCGCTTGATCATGTTCCCATACACCACATTTGACTATAACTCGATGGAAACTTCCAGAGATACATATTGAGATGGTTAGATTTCATCATAGTCCTGCCAAAGCTCCTTTGTTTGCCAAGGAAGCTTCGATAGTTAACATTGCAAATAGCCTTGCTAACATTTTGGTGCTTGGTAGTAGTGGAGATATGCAGGAACCTGAAATTGAGAGGGAACCATTAGAAATTCTTGGAGTAAATGAGGAAACCTTTTTGAAATTTACAAAAGAAATCAATGAGCAATATCAAGGTACTATTGATGTGATTTTGTGAAAGTTCGACTGAACAAGTTATTTCGATATCTACCAGCTACCGTATTTTAAAACCCAAGAAATATTTTCTCAAATAAGCTTTTGGCCTTTCCCTCCTTCAAGGGTGGAAACTTTTCCCTATAAAACCTCGGCCCTAGACAAGGGGTTGAATATTTGCTCCTCCGGCGAGGAGGTTTTCACTCCCTCCCGGCGGGATCGCCGGTTAGTGCGCTACTGGAAGTTCGGAGAGTTTTTTCTTGGCTTCTTCGTTGAAGGGGTCGATTTCCAGAATTGTTTTCAATTCATTTTCTGCGTCCTGGAATCTCTGGCTTTTTTTGTGGATTTCATAAAGCTTCCAATGCATGGAAAGAAAATCGATGCCCTGGTCTTGCGAAAGTTCAAACACTTTTTGAGATTCATCGAGACGGTTGAGTGCGAACAGCGAATTGCCCAGATTGAAATTGGCAATGGCAAATTCCGGGTTCAGAGCCAGAGCTTTTTTCAGATATGTAATGGCTTCATCAGGGTGTCCCTGTTTGTTCAATGCCGCACCCAAGTTCGAAAGTGCCTGGATGAAATTGGGGTAAACCTGGACGGCTTTTTTAAATAGTCTCACTGCTTCATCGAGTTTTCCTGCACGAAAATAATATCCTCCAAGGTTCGACAAGGCTTCCGGGAAGTCAGGGTTCAGTTGCAGGGTTTTTTCATATTGGACGATGGCTTTTTCGAGCATCCCTAAGTCGCGGTAGGCAACAGCGAGATCGTAATGGGCCAGAACAAAGTTTGAGTCTTTGGCCAGTATTTTTTCAAACTCAGTGATCGCTTTATCAGGGTCTCCCAATCCGTACAGAAAATAATTTCCCCGGTAATACATGGCTTCCAGAGAAGTTTTGTCTTCATGCAAAAGTGTCTCCAGCGAAAAAGCAGTTTTAGAGTCCAAAAATTCCTTGACCGGGTTTATGGGGAGCGCGAGATTGATGGATCGCCCTTCTAGTGTGGCCAATCCTATAACTTGATTAGACTTGTTGACAACGGGGCCGCCGCTGAAACCAGGACCGAATGCAGTGGTTGTATAAATAAAAGGTATTTCGGGGTCGGCCTGAGGGTGGACTCCTAGAACAAAGCCATATGTTTGCACTATTTGGCCTTTATCTTCGTTCACTTGAGCGGAGAGATAGCCCAAGGCACTGGTGTAGTCATAAGACTTCAAGGCGGAGGAATCACCGATTTCAAGAGTGGAATAAAATCCTTCCTTTAGTTTTATGACGGCAAAATCTTTAGCCCGATCAACCTTGAATACTCCTGTTACTTTGGAATGCGAACCATCGGGAAAATGTACGTCAATGGTGTGAGCATCTACCAGGACGTGGTAGTTGGTGACGAGAGTTCCTTCCGGGCGAGCCACAAAACCCGACCCGGTTCCAACGGTTTTTCCGGCCTTGTCTTTTGCAATGAGCAAAGCCACCGCGTTTTTATTGACTTCAAAAGCATTTGCGGCCCCTGAAACGATCAACAAGCCAATGATGAGGCAAATAGTGGGCAGGACTAAACGATTTCGCATATCTTATATTTTCGGCCTAAAAGGCCGTTCTCAATTAAGGGGAAAATTATTTAAGAGATGAATCTATTCTATAAACTGGTTGGAGCGATTACAACTGAATTTAAAAGAAATAATTAAGGAAGGACGGTCAGGAAAACTGGGTTGTGTGGAAGGCCGGTGGGTTGGAAATAATAAAACCGGGTCGACTTGGGAGCCGACCCGGACACATAGGGGACTTCTACTTAACGTTAATTGTCACCGTGGCGGTCAAAGCCGGGTCGTAGGGGACGTGATTGCCTTTGGCAAATAGAGTGCGGATGATGTGCTTGCCAGCAGAGAGTGTGATCTCCTTGCAGATGGAGCCATCTCCCATATGGATGTGGTTTGCGTCTTTTCCAATTGGTTTGCTCAGGTCTTTCGGCAGGTTCACATCAACAATAATGTGATGATGGCCTTTGCCTTCGTTAACGCCCATTTTGGCTGGTTCCACTTCAACCCCTTCTGTGGCCATGCAAACCTTTACAGGGCTTGAAACCATGGCGCCGTTGGGAGGATCTGTGATCGTCACGGCGTTACCAGCGAAAGCATTGGTTGCTCCGGCGATAAGAAGAAAGACAAACGTCGTAATCAGTTTTGAGTAAATATTTTTCATTTTTTTTGGGTTCCTTTGAATAATATTGTTGATTCTTCTACTGCTTTGAAGCTTTAAACAGCTGCTCCGAACTTAGATTTAAAAAAAGCGAAAAAGTTGCAGAAAAAAAATTCCCAGCGGGTATTGGTGGATTTAGCTCTATTTCTCTTGACATCGGAATCCGAGTTACTTAGTCTCTATAATTCAGTTTCATTTCCCTTGGTGCTCGTTATAAAAGGGCGTGCGCCCGTTTTTATGTTTTTTTTCAGGAGGTTTAGATGGTAGTTACTGGAGAATGCCGGCTCCTTCACACTTGTGAAATGTGTGAGTTTAATAATGAGACCGACTGCAAAGCTGATAAAAACGAACATAATCGCTGGCTTGTTAACAAGCGGATGAATGAAATCAAGCACAAGATTATTGTTGGTAGTAACAAAGGCGGAGTCGGGAAAAGCACTGTAACCACCAACCTTGCTATTGCTCTGGCGGAAAAAGGCTTTTCTGTAGGACTGGCAGATGCCGACCTTCATGGCCCTAACATCCCGAAATTATTGCAGGCTGAGAATGTCCGATTGAAAGCTACGGATGTTGGCATTGACCCTTATGAAACCAAGAATGGTCTGAAGGTGGCTTCTTTAGGGTTTCTCATTGAAGACCCCAATATGCATATTGCCTGGAGAGATGCGGTTAAATATGACTTCATTATTGAACTACTGGGGAATATAAACTGGGGTCCTTTGGATTATCTGCTGTTTGATCTTCCCCCCGGTACTGGCAACGAACAAATCACCATCATTGATTTTATCGGTGAGGTTGATGGCTGCGTTGTGGTCACCACGCCTCAGGATCTGGCGATTCTCGATGCCCGGAAAATGATTTCTTTCGCCCGCGATAGTAATGTTCCCATAGTGGGGGTGATTGAAAATATGAGCACGATGTCCTGCCCGCATTGCAATGAAAAAATTGATGTTTTCAAAAAGGGCGGCGGGAAAAAATTAGCCGAAGAACTGGTATTGCCTTACCTGGGTAGTATTCCGCTGGATGGGGAAATTGTCGCTAATTCAGATAGTGGGGAGCCTGTTGTCTTGTCCCGTCCAGATTCCGAGGCTGCAAAAGCCTTTTTGCAATTGGCTGATAATGTCCATAAGTTCCTCAATCCTGAATAGCCTGTAAGGGTTAGCGAGTTGAACTCCGCGAGATAGGGGGAGCAAATAACCCCGTGTTTTTTATCCACCCTTTGAACCGGACTTGAGCCGGGCAGGGAAACGTTTTATTAGTTGAAACAATGAATTGCGTTTCCTGCCAGGATTGAGAGATAATAGTGCTAGAAGGTCAGTTTTTGGTTTGTCGAAACTGATCATGACTCTTCGATAAGAGCTTTTCCTTTCTTTTATAAACTTCATATGTGTTTTCATTTTCCTGGTAAATTGACTTTCAAAAAGATACTAGCAGTCTCCTTTATGTTTTTAATCGTTGGAACTGTTGAGGTGTTTGCGGATTCGATCAAGAATCCTGTTTACTCGAATAATCCGATAGCCGCAGAAGTAGATGGAAAACCCATTTACTTGGATGAACTCAAGCATGTTCGTATTCAGGAAGCGCTCAAACAACTGCATGAAATGCAGACCCGCGCTTTGAAGGAAAAAATTCTTGATAAGCTTGCAGAAAAGCATCCTGATTCGGTTACGGTGCAGGCTCCCAAGGTGACGCAAGTGGAAATCAAACAGTTTTATGAAAGCAATCCGGGTATCAAGGAGATAGGCAACCTTTCTCAGGTAAGTGCTGAAATTCGCGATTATCTGGAAAAAAGTTTTCAGCAGGTTCATGTTGAACGGCAGTATCAGCATGCCGTTGAGCAGGGCTGGGTCAAGGTTTATTTAGAACCTCCAAATGATTTTCGTTTGGTGGCAGGGCTTGGCACAGCCATGGTATGGGCAAAAGAAAACGTTCCTTCAACCAGACGGGTTTTTGTATTGGAATATTCTGATTTTCAATGTCCGTTCTGTAAGCGTGTGCAAATCACTTTAGATAAGATTCGCAAAAAATACTCCAATGAAGTTCAGTTTGGTTATCGCCATTTCCCACTGCCTTTTCACAAAGAAGCTCATGGATTGGCTCAGGCTGTTGAATGTGCCAGGGATCAAAATAAATTCTGGGAGCTTCAGAATCTTTTCTATAAAAATATTTCCAACTCTGTGAATGATAAGGAAGTTTTAGGCATGGCTAAACTTGCTGGAGTCGAGAATATCCGGGATTTCGAATTTTGCTGGCGTAACGGGAAATATGCGGAGCGGGTGAAAAATGATATCCGGGACGGAGCTGAACTGGGAATTCAAGGTACCCCGACTTTTATTCTGGGGGCTTATGATTCTGTAGCCCGAACTGTTTCTGGGGAAATGTTTTCCGGTGCGGTTTCTGAAGAAAAGTTTGTCCTTGTTATAGAAAAATATATTTCCTCTACTCGAACCGAAGCCAAGTTGAACCAATAGCTCCTTTACCATGATCAGGATACTTCTTTTTATTCTGGCTTTTCCCCCAGTTTCTGCATTCGCGGACCCCTTTTCATTTCCCTCTCCAAATTTGCTATCTGGCCCCAGCGTAAAGTTAAATGTGGTGGTCGACAAAAACCCGGTCTATCCGGGAGGTCATTTCAAGTTATACCTGTCTGCCCAGATTGAGGAAGGTTGGCATATTTATTCTTTACAACCTTTGGATGGCAATGAATTGCTGGCAACTCAAATTACGCTTGAAGATAATGTTTTTGAAAGCCAGGAACACTGGCAGGAATCTCCAACCCGCCTGATTCAGGATGATGCGCAGGAAAAGCTGGTCAAGGGCCATGTCAACACTGCGGAGTTTTACAATAGTTTTCGTGTGCCCAAAAAACTCAGATCAGGAAACCACTTCATAAAAGGGAAATTTTCATACAAGGCCTGCGACAACAACCTTTGCACCCTTCCTCAAAGCCTTCCTTTTACCAGCCCCGTTCATGTGGGTGTCATTAAATAGCAGTTTCAGTCAGAAGAATCGCCTTTCCTTATTTTGATACAATAGGATAAACTCGTATTGCGGGCGAGAACGGAAACTAAAAACAGATTCGTATAGCGAAATCCATGCAAGTCATCACGACACATTTGAATGCGGACTTTGATTGCCTGGCCTCTATGATGGCGGCGAAAAAGCTGTATCCCGAGGCTCATCTCGTCCTTCCCGGGTCGGCAGAGCGTTTGGTAGAAGATTTTTTGAAAGAAGAGGGCCCTCTTCTTGAGTTCACCCGAATTAAGGACATCCCTTTGGATCAGGTCAGGCTATTGGTGGTTGTCGATACCCATGCGCCGGAAAGAATAGGCATATTTGCTCCTCTGATGGATAACCCGAGTGTGGAAGTCCATATTTATGATCACCACCCGGAGCCGGAAATTAAAACCGGCCAAGTCGTGATCAAAAAAAGAGGGGCCGCCACCACAATTTTTTATGAAATTTTACTAGAAAAAAAAGTGCCTCTGACACCGGAGGAATGCACCCTGATGGTTCTGGGCATTTATCAGGATACACATTCTCTGATTACTGTCTCGACCACTCCAGAAGATTTGATGGCTGCCGGAGACCTGATTAAAAGAGGGGCGGACTTGAGCCGGGTTTCCAGCTATATGCGGCAAAGGTTGAACCCAGATCAACTTGATATTTTCAATGAGCTGGTGTCCGGTCTGGAAAGTCATATGGTCAACGGTGTTGAGGTGACGCTTGTTACAGCATCTTCTGATCATTTTATCAGGGACCTGGCCTATGTGGTCCAAAATGTTATGGACATGGAAAACCTTGCGGCAGTGTTCGCTCTGGTTCGGCTGGACAAGAGAATCTATTTGATCGCACGTAGCAGTATCGCGGAAGTCAATGTCGCGGAGTTGGCTCAGGTTTTCGGCGGAGGGGGTCATGAGAGCGCGGCGTCGGCCACCATTAAGGAACTGACACTTGTGCAGGTGAAGGAAAAATTGCTCGGTGAACTGGAACGCCTTGTCCAACCTTTGAGCCGTATCAGGGATATCATGCATGCCCCTGCAATTTCTGTGGATGTGAGCGATACCATTGAAGGTGTTGAAAAAAAACTGACTCTTTATAACTTGAACACGCTTCCAGTCTTGTCGGACAAACAACCTGTAGGCCTGATTACACGTCAGATCGTGGAAAAAGCCATTCATCATGGCATGGGAAAGGACTGTGTTGAGGAACTGATGATAAGCCGCTTTGCGGTCACTTCTCCCGATGCTTATTTCAAGTCAGTGATTGCTCTGGTAATTGAAGAAAAACAGAAACTCATTCCCGTTGTCGATCCTGAAAACATGTTGATCGGTGTGGTGAGCCGGGGCGACCTGCTCCGGGTCTTGCATAATGACATGGCGCAACAGGCGGAGCCTTCAAAAGTCTTGTTTCAAGGCAAGGTGGGAACCCCGAAGAGCATGAAGAGTCTGATCAAGGAGAGGCTGGATAAGGATGTTTTCAGGCACCTTGACAGTATTGCTCAAATTGGTGATCGATTAAGCGTATCGGTTTATGCGGTTGGAGGTTTTGTTCGGGATTTGCTTTTAAACATACCCAACCAGGATATTGATATTGTCGTTGAAGGGGAAGGGATTCCCTTCGCGGTCTGTCTTGCTGAAGAATTTGGTGGAAGGGTGACGTCTCACGAAAAGTTTGGGACATCTGTAGTGATTTTCTCCGATGGCTATCGCATAGATGTGGCCACCGCCCGCATGGAATATTATAAACATCCGGGTGCTTTGCCCACAGTGGAGAAAAGTTCGATCAAGTCCGATCTTTTTCGGCGTGACTTCACCGTAAACAGCATGGCGGTTAAACTGACGGGTGCCAATGCTTTTTGTCTGATTGATTTTTTTAATGGGGAAAGAGATTTGCGAAGCCGGGAAATTCATGTCCTGCATAGTTTGAGTTTCATTGAGGACCCTTGCCGGTTATTCAGGGCTATACGGTTTGAGCAGAGATTCGGCTTTGCAATGGGCAAGCAGGCCGAGGCGTTTATGCGCAGCACCATCAAAAAACGTCTGGTCGATTCTTTAAGCGGAACGCGTTTGTTTAACGAGATCAAGCTATTGCTCAACGAGAAGTGCCCGATGGATTGTGTGCGCAGGATGCAGGAGTTTGATCTGTTTCAGTTTGTGTCTCCGGAAATGTTGAAAGCCCCGCAAGACCTTGAGGTCCTTGAGAGGCTGGAGTCGGTATTGTCCTGGGCTGAGAGAGTCATCGTTACAGAAAAACCGGAAGTCTGGTATGTCTATTTTCTGGGGCTGTTTTATTCCCTGGATGAAGAAGCTTTTTTAAAAGCGGCAGATCGTTTGCATTTGCCAAGTCGTATGAAAAACTCACTATGTGAAGATAGAACCCACTGTCGTGAAAGTTTGAAACAACTGAGGTCCCAAAAGGAGTGGGGGCCGAAAGAGATTTACCATACTTTTGCCAGGCTTTCTGTTGAGGCGGTTGTTCTTTTGATGGCATTGTCTTCCACGGACCGGCTGAATCAATATGCGAATATTTATTTCACCCAGTATCAGGGTAAGGCGGAGCCCGCATTGACGGGGGACGATCTTGTGGATATGGGATTGGAACCCGGCCCGGTTTTTCAGTCTGTGCTCAATGCGCTTCGGGAAGCGCGGGTGATGGGCAGAGTGAGTTCCAGAGAAGAAGAGGTCACTCTGGTTGAAGAACGATTTTTGAAATCCTGATAGCAAAAACTAACTGATCGTGAGGAGATTTTATTGCAGTCTCTTAAACATCAAGTCGACCGATTTTTTCTTTTAAGCCAGAATGGCACGGATATCCCCACTGAAATCAGAGCCGGGCTGGCTACTTTCCTGACGGCTTCTTATATCATTTTTGTTCAACCTGCTGTCTTGTCCGAATCGGGAATGGATTTCGGAGCCGTGATGACAGCCACCTGCCTTTCTGCTGCTTTGGGGTGCCTGATAATGGGGCTGTGGGCCAATTACCCCATCGCTCTGGCTCCCGGAATGGGAATCAATTTCTATTTCACCTATACCGTTGTCATTGGTCAGGGAATTCCCTGGGAAAAAGCTCTGGGAGCTGTTTTCTGTTCCGGAATTATTTTAATTGTCCTCACGGTTATGCGGGTGCGTGAATATATGCTGAACCTGATTCCTGATTCCCTGAAAAGCGGAATTGCCGCAGGTATCGGACTGTTCATCACCTTCATCGGGTTTGTGCAGGGCGGGCTGGTCGTAGAGAATCCGGGAACTCTGGTGAAACTGGGAAGTCTTAAAAGTCTTCCTGTATTGTTCACGCTTTCAGGATTAGTTTTGATTGCCGTTCTTTTGCAACGGAAAGTCAAGGGAGCGATTTTGATTGGCATGCTCATGTTGACCTTGTCAGGCCTTCCTCTCGGGCTGGTGAGCTATCATGGGCTGGTTTCCTTGCCACCTGCTATGGGACCCACCTTTATGAAAATGGATGTTATGGGGGCGCTCGACCTGGGCCTGGTTACGGTTATTCTGGTTTTTGTATTTGTGGATTTGTTTGATACGGCAGGTACTCTTGTTGGCGTCAGCCAGCAAGCAGGGCTCTTGAAGCAGGGGAAATTGCCCCGCGCCACCCGCGCCTTTATGCCGGATGCGGTGGCCACCACTGCCGGAGCCACCCTGGGAACTTCAACAGTGGTTTGCTATATCGAAAGCTCAACCGGTGTGGCAGAAGGAGGACGTACGGGGCTCACCGCTGTTGTGGTTGCGGTTCTTTTTTTGTTGGCACTTTTTCTCTCCCCAGTGGCTCAAATGATTGGTGGAGGTTACACCCTGGAGACGGGCAGGACGTTCTACCCCATTACCGCCCCGGTGCTGATCATTGTAGGTTGTCTCATGGCTTCTAACCTGACCCGGATTGACTGGGCTAAATGGGATGAAGCGCTCCCCGCATTTTTGACCGTTGTGGGCATGCCTTTGACCTATAGTATCGCTGATGGCATGGCTCTGGGTTTCATCACTTATCCTTTTATGAAAATCCTTTCGGGTAAAGCCGTTCATCCTGTAATGATTCTGATCGCTGTCCTGTTTCTGACTCGATATGTCATGCTCCCCGGTTAAAGCAGGAAGCAAATGTGTTACAATGCAATCTAAATATTCCCCTTTAACATGTGAACAGGTGGTGGGTCGTGGCAAGTGTTGAATACCTTATCAAGCAGTTTTTGACTCCAGATAAAAAAAATCTCGATTTGAGCAATCAGAACATTGGTGACAAGGGGGCCATCACGCTTTCCACGTCGAAGAATCTCCGCAAGCTGAAAAAACTGATTTTGCCTAACAACAATATCAGCGATGAAGGAATCACTGCAATTGCCAACTCGGAAAACTTTAAGCATCTGACTGATCTGGATATTTATGGCAATGTCATCAGTGATGACGGGGTCAAGGCGATAGCCGAATCGCCCTATATGAGCAACCTGAAAAAACTCAGTCTGTATGGCAACCTGGTTGAAGATGAAGGGGCCATTGCTATTGCCGAATCGCAGACGCTTGCAAAATTAAAACATTTATTTATCACCTCTAACCGCATCCGGCGTGAGGGGATTGAATCACTTCAAAAAGCAAAATGTCGTACCCGGCTTTGCCATCTTCATGTGGATGACCTGAAGGATTTCTATTATGAAGAGGTCTCGAATGATGATGACGAAGATTTGATCAATAGTTGGGAAGAGCTTAAGGCCCGGTCTGGGAAAGACGGGGATTCAGAGGATTAATTCCCCCAATGTTGAAGCGTTTTTTTCTGTTAATGCTGATTCTCCTGCCGGTAAGTTGGGCGCAAGTCGGTTCGTCCGAGCCGGTGGACTACGAGAAACTCTTTGCTGAAAACCTGTCGATGGGAGGCAAGGTTTTAAACCTCTCGGGAAAAAACATAGGGGATGAAGGCCTCAAAATTCTCCTCAAGCAGGATTTCATAAAAAAACTCAAAAGAATTGATCTGAGATACAACGCTATCAGCCCAACAGGAGCCAAAATTCTGGCTCAGACCCCGGCTTTGCCAAAACTCAAAATCTTGATCCTGCGACATAATTTTTTTGCCGATGAAGGCACTCTGGCCTTGGCTGATTCTTCCAGTTTTCCTAACCTTGAGGCATTGCAGTTGGGGTGGAATGAGGTTCGCGATTCCGGTGCTTTGGCCCTGGCGAATTCGAAAAATTTCCCTAAACTGAAGAAGCTTGATTTAAGGGGAAACTTCCTGGCTGGAAAAACAAAAGATAAACTTAGAACCTCCCTGGCTCACCTGAAATCTTTGCGCATATTTCAATCCGAATAAACACTAGGCGTGGAGCCTGCTAGTGATAACAGGAAGGGCGAGGAGATGGTGAAAATGTTCAACAAAAGCACAGAAAGAGCCAGGAGGAAATCTCTGCGCAAAGAAATGCCACCAGCGGAGGTGGCTTTGTGGCAGGTTTTGCGTAATGGACAGGCTAATGGGCACAAATTTCGGAGACAGTACAGTGTTGGCCAATACATTCTGGATTTTTACTGTCCATCTGCAAAACTCGCGATTGAAATTGATGGAGACTCCCATTTCAACGAAGCGGCGATCCAATCGGATGAGATTCGGCAGAAAGCCATTGAGGAGATAGGGGTACAATTTTTGCGTTTTACCAACCCAGAGGTTTATGAAAACCTTGACGGAGTTTTCGAAAAAATTTTAAAGCATTTACCTCCCAATAAGTGAAAAGCCAGGGGAAAGTAATATTTACTCCCATCTCTGATACACCGAGGTCGGCGGAGAAAAGAAATGTAAACTCCCCTCCCTTCATAGGGAGGGGCTGGGGGAGGGTTGGCTTGTTTTTACAGCTCTGAGTCGATGCTAACGTGTAGTCAAGAATGGACTTAGCCCCTTAATTGTGGATGAGTTGAGGAAGGTGAAAAGGAAAGAACTTGAAAATAGATTTTCTTGATTTCATATATTTTCAAATGGAGACCTGAATATGGGAATTGTGGTCAATATTCTTGAATATGGAAAAGATGGTGCAAGGAGTCTCGGAGACCATGAAATTTTGCAACTACCAACTCCAGGGGACCGAGTAGTAATTACTGCACCCATGGGTTCTCTGAATATAATGGAAGTATTATGTGTTGAGTACAGTGCTATCGAAATTCCAAAATCGAGAGTTACTGAAAATATCAAACCAACTGCAAGTGTTTATGTAAAGTTCGTTGAACGATTTGATGGTTAAAGTTGTGGTGACAAAAAAAGGTGAAACGGATGAATAGCGAGGAGGCACTTCGCTCCTTGAATATGAGCTTAGATCAAACGATTTGAGCGAAATTTAAAGCGACCAGAAAAAATAATCCAACCCTCCCTCAATCCCTCCCTATGAAGGGAGGGAAGAAAGTCAGGCGCTCATGGCCTCTCTAGCTGGCCGGTCAGACTTTCATGATTCCGCTATCTTCGTCATGAAAGAAGGTGTCGCCGTTGGGTCCGCGGTAGTTTATTTCCTTGACCTCCCAGATCTGTTTCTTTTTCACATCCGCCTCGGCGGCGTGGAACCGTCCGTTTTCTTCCCGCTGTAACAGGAGGAATTTGTTGTCATTATTCGAGACAATTTCCCAATTAAAAAAATCGCTCTGAACGGTTCCTTTTTCGTAGTCGATATTGATGATATTCATTTCTGTAATCCCTTGAATCTTAATGTTTGACTAATAATCAATGTTGGCGGCAATTTCACGGGCTTTTTCCATAGACCGTTTTTTGCTGGCAACGGTAGTATTTTTCAGAATGCGAAGAGCCAGCTCCACAGTCGAATCGTGCTCGGCGTTCAAAGTGACACCTTGTTTTTCAAAAAATTTATTGAGACTGGATGCTTTCAAGTTCAATGAAGACTGTATGGGGCCAACCTTGTCATGTTTATGGACTTCTTCACCTGCGACATCATTGATGATGTGGATTTCAGGGACAATGCCGTGTTCGGTGATGTCGATTCCAGAGGGTGTGTAATATTTTGAAGTGGTGAGTCGTAGCCCGGAACCATCGCTCAATCTGAAAATAGTTTGCACGGAACCTTTGCCATAGGAATTTTCACCTATGATCAGGGCTTTTCCTGAATCGCGCAATGCCCCGGCGACAATCTCTGATGCGCTGGCACTGTACTGGTTAACGATAATCGCGACGGGGACTTGATGCAAACTGTCTTTGTATAATCCACGGTATTCGTGGTAATCATCCTGGGCTCGGCCTTGGGTGTAAACGACCATTCGACCCTTGAAAAGAAAATGGCTGGCGACTTTTACCGATTGGGTGAGTAGCCCGCCTGGATTTTCACGCAAGTCCAGAATGAACCCTTTCACACCATTTTTTTCAGCTTCATTCAAACCCACCTTCAACTGTTTTTCTGTCTGTTTTGAAAAACTGCTGATCTTTAAATAGCCAATCTGGTTGTCGAGCGTTTTATATTCAACCGTGTTGATCAAAATGATTTCACGGGTGAGGGTGTAGGTGCGCTTTTTATTTTTCTTGGGTCGCAAAAGGGTGAGGGTGACCTGAGTATCGGGGTAGCCTCGAAGCAGGTCGGCGAGTTCCTCAATATGCATCTCGGTGATTTCCTTGCCGTTTACACTCACGAAGGAATCATCGGCAAGAATCCCAGCCCTTTGAGCCGGTGAATCGGCCATGGTCTTGACCACGTATAGACGATTATCTTTCATGGTGATCACCATCCCCAGGCCGCCGTACTTACCTTCTGTATCACGCATGGACTTTTTAAAGGAGTCCTTATCCATATACTGGGAATAAGTATCAAGCGAATTCATAATCCCCTCAATCGCTGAGCTTTCAAGGTTTTCTTTTGTGATGGTCTTGTTGGACTGGTCGTGAAGGAAATAATAAACTTTCTGGAGCTCATCCCAATCGTGGTTTCTGTCGTAAGTCAGCTTATATCGTGTGTCCTCTTTTTTATATCTTAGTGTATTGATGTCGGGGTTTTTGCTGAGCGTCACCAGTTCAGGGTCTACATTTTTTATCATTCCTTCAATGGCGGCGGAGAAAAGTTTTTTGTGGTCAGGGGGGTAGACATATTTAGTTGAAACCAAATCCATGACTTCTTCAAATATTTCCAGGTCGCTATTGAAAAAGCCTGCGTTTGCAAGACCTCCTGGCCCCAGAATGTTAGCCTGAGGCAGGCATAAGAAGGCTAAAAGTCCTGCCACCAGGCCCAACGAATATTTTCGGAAATTTTTATTCAGATTCATTCTAGATTTTTAGAGCAGGGTCAATGTTGTGGGCTAAGAAGGCCTTAAAATTAACCATTATTTTTCAAAATATCTGTGAAAATCAGTTCCAGATTGTCTGTCATCTCTTCAACACTTCCATTGGACATGCTTGGTGCCACTTTCAGGATATCATTGATGATAATCGTTGGTGTTTCATTAGCCTTGAACTGCTGGGCCATTTCAAGAGAACGGTCTGTCTTGGTTTTGATGGAAGCAGACTGCATGCCTTCGGTCATTTCCTGGGTTATCTTGAAATCACGGGCTAGAAATTTAATGACTTTAGGTTGAAAAATATCGACGCCCAATTTGAAGCTGGTGTCAAATAACTCCTGGGTGAATTCTTCTTCAATCCCCAGCTCATCGGCAATATAAAATGCCATTGCCGGGTAGGCCGTCTGGTTGCCCCAGTAAATGGGGAATTTTTTGTGATGAAGTTTGTCCTTGAACTTGGAGCGCAGGCGTTTGGAGGTTTCCAGAAACCGGTAACAATGCCCGCAGGAGTAATTGAAGAACTCAGACATCTCGATTGTCTTGACATTTTTGAGCTTGCTGATGTCGCCAATCACTTCATATTTACCGCGAATTTTGTCACCCGCCTGAACCCATCCGGGTAATAACAAAAAAACAGCCATTAAAAGGGAGGAAACCTTTATCATGAATAACTCCTTATATTTTCAAAATGCAAATTCACTAATGTTTGATCTTCGGCCAGTACTCGGCGTAATTAAAACGCGGGCTGTGGTTTTTCACATGGCACTGTTTGCAGGCCTCTCGGGCCTTGCCCCCAAAGCCCGCTTGCGGGGCTGATGCGTGGTCCCGCCCGGGGCCATGACATACCTCGCACTGGACGTTTTTCAGGCCGGGAGTATCCAACTCGCTGATAAAGCCTCCCGCAAGGTTAAAGCCGACCACGTGGCAAACCAGACACTCAGGATCAAACGCCTTGTTAATTTTCCTTAAAGTATCATAAGCCCGGCCATGGCGCGAACCAGACCAAACTTTGTGTTCTGCGGAATGACAGGTCTTGCACAGGGCGTCCCCGGCGTAAACGGATTTGTTTCTACCGCTCCGCTTGCCAGCCAGAGTTTCGAAAAACATGGCTTCGACTTTTTCATTGTACTTTTCATATAACTCTACCATTTTGGGGTCAGATTTTACACTTGAATCCAGTTTTACCATGCGGTGACTTAAAGATTTATTGCCTTCGGGGTCAAGTTGCACTCTTAATTCGCCCATTTTTTGGCCTCGAGGGGAGGATTGAACGAAAAGCTTGCCATTTCTTTTCACCGGCACCATGTCAATGACATCCGATTCGGTGACAATATGCCCATTGATCACAATATCCACCCCATCCAGTTTCAGGTAATTCAGTGCCACTTGTTTTTCAGCATGAGTGAGAAGAACGATGAGGTCAGGCTTCTCTGTTTTACGCATACGGGTTATCAGGTTTCGGACTGCCTGCTTCGGGTCTGTGACGTCCAGACCGACATGGTCATAAAACAATTTGGGGTCGGCAACCGCGAGGATACCGACTTTTAAACCATTTGAGAAGGACTTCACCTTTGACCGGATGGGTTCAAACTGGTCGATCTTCAGGTTTCCCGCTATCCAGGGAATTTGCGCCCGATTCTTCAGGAATTTGGAGCCGTAGACCATGTCCCGATCCCCCAGCGCAACGGCATCGTAGTGCATTTTTTCTGTAGCGATGAGTAGTGTTTCGGCTTTCAGTTTGCCCTGACGCGTGGGTTCTTTAAAATGGTCGCCGGTATCAACAAGTAAAAGGTTTGGGTGTTGGAGACGTGTCTCCTTGAGGTATTGCATTCGTCGCTCAATACCGCCCTGATCTTCTTCCTTGGCGCATCCGCAGGGTTTTAGTTCTGCCAACAGGTTGCCAGTGTAAACAATGAGTACCTCTCGAGGACCCGAGGATGAGGTGATACTCTGACTTGCGGACAGGCATCCAGCGATAAATATAAGAAAAATCAATATCGTTTGTTTCATTTCACTAAGGTATCGGAAATTCTCCATCAAATCAACGCTCACCAGACAAGAGAGCGGAAAACCAGAGATTTAGAGGGGGAAAAGCATGCTTGCCTTATTAGGAATACCGCATTTCGTTATGAAATCCATGAAAAAACCGTTAGTATAGAAGGAAACTAAAACGGTTAATCTATGCCACTGCGTAAGTCTGAAATCCATATGCATTCTATCTTTTCTGATGGAGAGTTTTCTCCTTCAGAGTTGATAAATATTGCAGAAAAAAATAAGGTGTCTATCCTGTCCCTCACCGATCACGACACCTTCGATGGCATTCCTGAATTTCTTCAATCTGCAGAGGCAACGGAGATCACTGCCTTTCCTGGTATTGAAATCACGGTAAAGTTCCATGATTTCAATGTTCATATGCTGGCTTATTTCAAAGATTATGAGTCCATCAAGCCGGAACTCAGGGAGCGTGTAAAAAAAATGACAGAAACCCGGGAAATCCGTATGCGGCAGTTGATCGAGCGGGTGAACGAGGTCATCCCCGACAGGTTTCAGGGGACGATTGAATTTGAAAATGTAAAAAGAGGGGCTGAAGGAGTTCTCGCCAGACCGCATCTGGCACGTGAGATGATGAGGCTTGGCATCGTGTCGAGTACCGGTCAGGCTTTCGAACGGTATCTGGTGAAATATAATGTCGAACGCGAAAACCTGGACGCGCAAACCGCCATCACCATGGTGCGGGAAAGTGGCGGCGTGCCGGTATTGGCCCATCCGGGAGAGCGATCCTACTCCCTGATCTGTCCTGAAAAAGGGAGGCAACCCGAAAATGCTCCTGTTTTATTGGAAGAGTTGCGAGAGATGGGGCTTCTGGGCCTTGAGTGTCATTATCCCTATCATGAAAGAATGGGGACGGTGGATTACTTCATCGATCTAGCAAATAGTTTTAAATTGATCGTCACCGGTAGCCGCGACTTTCACGGGTTCAAAACACACCAAAAAGTCAACATCTTCGGCACCACCAAAATGGAACCCGTTTTCCTCGAACAGTTTCAGGAAGTATGGGCCACATAAAAACCAGCACCTACCGCAACTGAAAACTCACCAGAATCCCGCCCATCACATCATCCAGCGCGAAATCTTTTTTTGGACTATTAGGGTGGCCATTGTGGCAGTTGACGCACCCGCGTGTCACGGCAATATCCGGGTAAATTGCCTGGAAATATGTTTTTCGTCCCACTTTGGAATGCTTGATATAAGGGCGAATGGGGTGCACCTCCACACTTTCCAACCCGTCTTGTTCAAACTCGTTGGCAGGCCGGTTTTGCGGATTGATGGGATAAAGGCTGATCAAACGAAAGTTCAGTCCCAGTCGTTTGGATTTAATAGCACTGTTCAATAAAAACTGGGCCGGAAGCATGAGAGCATTTTCATTTTCCCATTTTTCCTTGGATTGTAGAATGCCCTGTTCCTCCAGGCGGTTGACAACATATTGTGCATAGACCGTGCGGTCCGATTCCAGTACCGAGTGCACATAGTCCGCCACCACTTCTGGAGTCAGCAGAAACTTTTCATCGACATTTTTTTCGGTCCGTTTGCCCAAAGGCAGGTCGATGATGATTCCCCCCATGACATCACCAACTTTAAAATCAGTCTTGGGGCTGTTGGGGTGATTGTTGTGGCAGGTGACGCAGGTTTCCGAAACAGCGATGTCAGGGTAAATGGCCTCGAAATACCAACGCCCATTCCGCGGAATGACCCAGGTGAAAGGCTTGTCGGTGTTCTTCACGACTTCCTCCAGCCCGAGTTTTTCGTTTTGAGATCGGGGTGCGTTGTTGTTATTGAGGGGCCAGAGACTCATCAGTCGGTACTTCATGCCGATGCCGCGCGAGTTGGAGATTTTGGAAGACATTGAAAGAAACTGGGCTGGCAATAGCAGCGTCTTGTCCTGTTCCCATTTTTCAGAAGCGGGGAGAGAGCTTTGCAAATGCTCAACTACCTGTTCGGAGTAAGTGGTTCGGCCGGCCTCTACCACAGCGTGGATGAAATCAGCGGCCAGCCCGGCAGGGATGCCATCTTCCAGGCTTTGAGCCGGGGAGGGAATAAACAGAAAGAACAGAACGATACAGAACGCAAAAGTTTTCATGGCCCTACCTCCCGAAAATGCGCATTACCGTCAATATAGGTTGCCAAAGATAAAATCACAACACCGTGAGGCCAATGCTGAAAAACTGTTATCTTTCAATAAGACCTTATGATCGAGTTGTGCTACATCTCATCGGCAATATTGAGCAGGTTGGAAACTTGGGGGATCTTTGAGTTTTCAAGGTTGGCTTGTTTCAAAAGAGGGTCCACAGTGTTGAATTTCACTACATCTTCAATGAGAGCTTTTCCGTCTTTAGCAATTCCTTCGACATCATTCGTTGTGCTCAATTTATGGGACAGGGCTAGATAGCGCTCAAAAAATTCTTGCGCTTTTTTAATGGTGGTTCTGGTCTCGTTAAAATCCAGTTTGCGTTTGTGATGGGCTTTGAAATAGTCCGCATATTTTAACCAGTCTTTAATCTCCCCAAGCTCATGGGCTTCAACTAAATATTGCTCGACAAACCCTTCCCGTCCCCTTTTCTCCAGCATCGAAACAACCTGACCCGCCACTTCGTTTACAGGTATACCTTCCTGGCTTTCGCACAGGTAGTTGATGGTGAATATGAGGGCAGTAATTTTAGAATCGACATGAAGCCCGACTATGGCGTGTTTTCTGAATATCTCTCGTCTCTCAAATAACGCCCAGGTTCCTCCAGAGCCTTTAATTTTCAGGGCTGAATTTTCAAGAGGACGAAACAGGCTGTAACAGGCCTCCACGTTATTGGCCTCGGCAGAACTCAACAGCAGAGGCGCAATCACTAAGGTCTGGAATATGAGAAAAATTCTGAAGAGCTTCATGGGTTAAACCCCCGAATATTTCATTAAATGAAAGTTAATTTTATCGTCAAATAGTATAGCATCAAAGCTTTTCCAGCTTGAGAGGTTTGACACCGGCTTCGGTTGATTTTGCCAGGGATGATTATTTATAATAGATTTTATTGGCGCGGTATTTTCTGGAACAAGCCGGGAAAAACATAGATAGCGTTGTTGATGTTTGATTCACTACAAACGGGAAAAGGAGCCTACATTGCTCGTAGAGAGAAACAATCAATATTCGATGGTGTGCCATACCCGAGTAGCAGAGGACTGCCTTGAAAATGGCGGATGGTGCGACAGCGAAGAAGAAGCGCAGGAATGGGTGGAAGAAGAATGCTGGATATTTTCGGGAGAAGGTTGGTTCTGCCCAAAATGTAATATCCACTTCATGCAAAACCTGGCACAAACCCGAAGGGTTAAGGGGCAAGAGCCACCCCCGGATGACGACTTGTATAAAGGTATCGAAACGATATTATAACCGCCCCTCCACATCCGGGGAGAGGGAATGTTTTAGTCGTCATCCTGATGCTCTCGAAGGATATTGCAATTCACCTTCCACCAATCCAACATCCTCTCACAGTGTCCTTATGTGATAATATTCTCTAGAGGGAAGCTGTCTTGCCTCAATAGCCGGTTTATCAAAGGTTTTCCAGTAAGCCTTATTCAGGGTGATTTGTTGCTATAAAGTGTTGCTTTTTTGACCTTGCCCATACTAATCTTAGGTGCTATACATTCGCTATTGCATGAGGCGTTCTCATGCATCGGCACTACCAACAGAACGACACATTCCTAATGAAACGGTTTTCTTTTTAACGGGGAGAAAAACCATGCGACGCCTTCCAACAGCAGTATCTCTCTTCACACTTTTATTTTTCATTTTTAGTCTCAGTGGCAATGTGTTGATTGCTGACCCAACTTTTTCCAGCGTAGCGTTTGCTGATAAGGAGGATGGCAAGATCAAGCTAAAGAAAAGCCCGAAGAAAAAAGGCAAGCGTGATGGTGACAAGGATAAGGATCGCGGTAACAAAGGAATCCCCGGAAAGATAACTGCTCTCCAGGCAGAGATCGATGCGCTGGAGCAGGAACTGGCTACTATAGAATTGACCCCCGGACCGCAAGGAGAGGCAGGGTCAGCAGGTAACGATGGCGCAGATGGTTTACCAGGTGCCCCAGGTTCAAATGGTGAAGATGGTGCCCCGGGAGCACCAGGCGACAAGGGCGATACCGGAGCAACGGGTGCTACAGGCCCTCAAGGTCCGGCAGGTGGTGATGGAAACGATGGTGCCGATGGCGCAAAAGGTGACAAGGGCGATACCGGTGCAACGGGTGCTACTGGAGCCACTGGGCCAACCGGCCCGGCAGGTATTGACGGCAAGGATGGCACGAATGGTTTGGCTGGAACGCCCGGTGCTGATGGCGCGGATGGAGCAACAGGCCCCGCAGGCCCAACTGGCGCGGAGATATCAGGTCGACTCGATCCATGTGTTCCTAACGGAGGACTGGGAATGATGGCCCATATTCCGGGACGGTCCTTTTCCGTCCGTTTGCCTTATGATGGCAGTTTTGTTTTCAGCCATGTCCCGGTTGGCACACACTCAATTGTTTTTGAATTGAGCGGTAATGTCATTGGTATGTTGCCCAGTGTGGTGGCTGTGGAAGGTCAGACAACGGATGTTGGAGTGTTTGTCACGGCTTTTTGCGCCGGCGATGGCGATGGCGATGGGTTCACTGGCGTGCAAGGGGATTGTGATAATAGCAACGCAAGTGTTTACCCCGGTGCACCGGAGGTTTGCGGCGATGGCGTTGACAATGACTGTGATGGGATCGCGGGTGCAGAACGCGAGTGTCTTTCCACGCCTGTGGATTGCCAGGTTTCTGCCTTGAGTGCTTGGACGGCCTGCACCACTACCTGCGGCGGGGGAACGTCAACCCGGACGCGCACGATTGTTGTTCAACCTGAAAATGGTGGAGAGGCCTGTCCCTCGTTAACACAAACCCAAGCATGTAACACACAACCCTGTGCCGATCCCTGTCAGGGAGTTGCTTTGACCCAGTCCTGTACCACGGGTCTTCCCGGTGTTTGTTCATCCGGAACGCGGACCCGTACCTGTGACAGTTTCGGTCAAACTGGTGCGTGGAGTCTCTGCCAATCGGATACCCAGCCGAGTACTGAGGTTTGCGGTGATGGCATCGACAACAACTGTGACGGGCAGGTGGATGAAAACATTGGCACAGCAACAGAGTGTGCTGATGCCTGTGGAAACCCGGTGCCTTCAGGGACTGTATGCGGAAGCATCGACCCCTTCACAGGCAACGGGGCCGGGGCCTGTGATGGGGCTGGCACTTGTATACCTTTCATAGCTTGCCCAACGGGTCAGGACATTTGTACTTCTAGTGCGACCGGGTGTGCAGATTTGAACATTGACAATAATAATTGCGGAGCTTGTGGAACTGTCTGTCAATTAGGATCCACTTGCACCAACGGTGTGTGTCAGTAGACAGCCCGCAACCGATAGTCCCAGTTGTGACTCCGATTGAGCAGTGCTGAAGTTGGCTATCTCTAGCTTTTATATTAAATTTAAAGGGTGGGGCTCAATGTCCCGCCCTTTTTTATTGGAGGAATATGAAAAAAATTCTTTTGTGGGTACTCATTATTTGTCTTGCTCCACTCACGGTCTTTGCTGAAGGCATCACCAAAGAGCAGGGCGATGCGATCCTCAAAGAGTTGAAAGCCATCCGGCAGGAATTGAATCAGATCAAGAAGAGGGGACTGGCTCCGCAGGGCAGGGGAAGACCCGCCCGGCCCACCACCGCCAGTGTTTCGACATTGGGCAACCCCATTCTCGGAGACTTGAAAGCCCCGGTCACGATTGTGGAGTTCACCGACTACCAATGTCCTTTCTGCCGCAAGTTTTATATGGCGGCTTATAAAGAATTGAAGAAGGAGTATATCGATACGGGTAAACTACGTTTTGTTTTGCGCGATCTACCGTTGGGGTTTCATCAATACGCCAAGCCTGCTGCTATTTCTGCTCACTGCGCTGGAGAGCAGGACAAGTTCTGGCAAATGCACGATGCTCTGTTTGAGGGGAACAAATTTACTCCTAATGATATTCTTGGCTACGCAAAATCTATTGGGCTGGATAATAAAGCCTTCAAATCCTGTTTGACCTCAGGCCGGTACAATGAAGGTCTTGAGCAGGATGTTGCCGATGCCAATAAAGCCGGCATCACCGGCACGCCCGGTTTTGTGGTAGGGCGCACTACAGATAATATTGTAAAGGGTGCTTTCATCAGTGGTACCCGCCCGTTCGCCACTTTCAAAAAAGAAATCGATAAACTGCTACAATAGGCGTGGGTATTGTCTGAGAGGTTGTAAATCACCCCAACCCCTGCTGATCGTCACCGCGAGCCACTGAAAGGGGCGTGGCGATCCAGTCTTCTGGATTGCTTCGTTTCACTCGCAAAGACAGGTTTTCAGGCCGAGCTAACCAGCTGCTTGCTCATTGCCACCGGCGGCTCGCCGGTCAGGCTCCGAGGAGTTCGGGGGGTTTTGTGAGGACGAGGTCATCCGTTTCGAGTTGAGACTCCTGAACAGGGGTGTTTTTAAGCATATTGAGTAAATGCGCGAGGGTGGGTTTCAAGTTTTTACGATGTACCACGTTGTCGATGAGACCGTGGCTCAATAAAAACTCTGCTCGTTGGAATCCGTCAGGAAGTTTCTGCTTAATGACTTGTTCGATGACACGCGGTCCAGCAAACCCAATCAGGGCGCCCGGTTCGGCGAGGATGATATCGCCAAGCATGGAAAAACTGGCAGAGACACCACCCATGGTCGGGTCTGTCAGGACGGAGATGTAAGGAACTTTCTGTTTACTCAGCTTGCTGAGGGCCGCAGAAGTTTTAGCCATTTGCATGAGAGAAAAAATACCCTCCTGCATTCTTGCACCGCCGGAACAGCTTACAATAATCAGGGACGATTTGTTTTCCATGGCTCGTTCGATAGCACGGGTGATTTTTTCTCCCACGACCGACCCCATGCTTCCCCCCATAAAACTGAAGTCGAAGACGCAAAGCTCAACAGGCAGACCCTCTATGGTCCCGGTGCCGGTGATGATGGCATCGTTGGAAAGGCCTTTTTTAGCCGATGATTTAATCCGGTCTTTGTATTTTTTTGTGTCTTTGAACTTTAAAGGGTCGGAAGATGTCAGGGTCTGGTCGTGTTCTTTAAAGGATTCCTGATCAATGAGCTGACGGATTCTTTGTCGGGTCTCCAGGCGGAAATGATAATCGCAATGAGGGCAGACCTTCAGGTTGGTTTCCAACTCGGCGATATAAATCTGTTCCGTGCACTTTTTACATCCGACCCATAGATCCTCATCTTTGGCGGTTTTTTTTCCGCCAATGCCAGCCCTGATTTTTTCTATCCACGACATTTGTAGTTTCTCCGTACCACTCTCCTGCACCCACTCTTGTGGGAGGAAACCGGGACTATTAATCCAACCCTTGATAGGGGTGAAGGGGATTTGATGATTTACACTGGCCTCACAACGAATGAGACTAATGATTGTTTACGGTTGGAGGGGATGTTTCTTCAGCCTCCAGTTTTCTATTTACTAACAATAAACTAATCGGGCCAATAACGGCGTAGCTGATACCTAGAATAAACAATGCCACTCTGGGTATGGTCGCAAGAACATAAATGAACAAAATTACGAACAGAAAACGGGAGAACACCACCCGTTTTTTAAAGTCAAACTGTTTGAAGGCGGGGTATTTAATATTGCTGACCATGAGGAACGCCAGAGCATAAACCACCATTACCATGATGAACGGGTTCATGCGCGTCGCAAACAGATCTTCAAATGCGATAACGATAGATGCTATTACCACCGCTGCCGCAGGACTTGGCAAGCCGATGAAATGCTGGCTGCGAACTTCGGGCTTGGTCACATTGAACCGGGCCAGTCTTAGAGCCGCACAAAGCAGGAACAGGAACGCTGCCATCCAACCCAATCGACCAAAGGGCTTTAATACCCAGGAATAGGCGAGAAAGGCAGGGGCCATACCAAAGGTGATGATGTCTGCCAAAGAATCATATTGTTCGCCGAATGCGCTGGTAGTTTTAGTGAGACGGGCGATACGGCCGTCGAGTCCGTCAAAAATCATTCCTATAGCGATAGCCCAGGCGGCGTAATAAAACTGTTCATTCAGAACCGCGACAAAGGCGTAGAACCCACAGAACACATTTCCTGTGGTGAACAAACTGGGGAGAATGTGAATGCCTCTTTTAGGTTCCATACTATTTTAAATATCCAATAATGGAGCTTCCTCCGCTGACAATATCGCCAATCTTGACTTTGATGTCAGTTCCCTCAGGCACAAAAACATCCATGCGTGAGCCGAAACGGATTAAGCCGTAACGTTGTCCTCGTTGAAACTCATCGCCTTCTTTGGCCCAGCAAACAATTCTGCGGGCGATCAATCCGGCGATTTGCTTCACTAAAAGTGTAACATGACCATTATTCAAGAGGATAGCGCTTTGTTCGTTATCCAGAGACGCCTTGTGGCTGGCCGCATTTAGAAACTTTCCTTTATTATAGCGGTAGGCCTGAATTTTCCCGGCGATGGGTACTCGATTGACGTGAACGTTAAACACATTCAGGAAAACACTGATCCGTGTATAGCCGTCTTTCTCAAGCAGGGGGTCCTGTTCTGGCACAATTTCAACGATCCTGCCATCCCCCGGTGAAACGATGGCATTCGGGTCTTCGGGTATAACCCTTTCAGGGTCACGAAAAAACCAGGTGACGAAAAGTAATAGCCCGCCAAAAAGTCCGGTGGCCCAGAACCAGGATAAAGCACAGAAGCCCCAAGTTAAAACAACGAGGGGGATGATAAATGGAAACCCCTCTTTAGCAATAGGAATGCGCATAGGTTATTACTGCGCTTTCTTGCCAACAAAAGGCATCATGCTGCGGAGTTTTTCTCCGACCACTTCGATACGATGTTCTTTGTCCCTTGCCAGCCGGGCATTAAACATCGGGCGGTTGGCCATGTTCTCCAGAATAAACTCTTTAGCAAAACTTCCGTCTTGAATCTCACCAAGAATCTTTTTCATTTCGTCACGAGTATCCTGAGTAATGATGCGTGGTCCGCGAGTTACATCGCCGTAGGCGGCCGTGGTGCTGATGGAGTAACGCATATTGCCAATACCACCCTCATAGATCAGGTCGACAATCAATTTGAGTTCGTGAAGGCACTCGAAATAAGCCAAGTCTGGATTGTATCCGGCATCCACCAGAGTATCGTATCCGGCACGGATCAATTCGGAGACACCTCCACACAATACTGCCTGTTCACCAAACAGATCGGTTTCGGTTTCCTCTTTAAAATTAGTTTCGAGGACACCCGCGCGGGTTCCACCGATACCCTTGGCATAAGCGAGGGCAATCTTTTTTGCATTTTTTGTGACGTTCTGATGAACCGCCATCAGACAGGGAACGCCTGCGCCCTGTTCATAGGTTCTTCGAACCAGATGACCGGGACCTTTTGGCGCGACCATGAAAACATCGACATCTTTGGGAGGGACAATCTGGCCAAAATGAATGTTGAACCCATGTCCAAAAGCCAAAGCCATGCCTTTTTTTAAATTGGGTTCGATATCTTTCTCATACATGGCCTTCTGTTTGTCATCAGGAATCAGGATCATCATGATATCGGATTTTTTAGTGGCTTCCGCAACGGTCATGACATTCAGCCCATCTTTTTGAGCCCTTTTCCAGAAATCACTACCTTTTCTCAGGCCGACGATGACTTTCATTCCACTGTCGTGGAGGTTTCTGGCATGGGCGTGCCCCTGACTGCCGTAACCAATAATGGCAATGGTTTTCTTTTTTAAGATTTTGATATCCGCGTCTTTGTTATAAAGAATCTTCGACAAAATGGTTCTCCTTATCTTTGTGCAATATTAGTTGAGCGATTTATTTCCGCGACTGATAGCTATTCTTCCGGACCGGACGATTTCTTTAATTCCCAAGGGACTCAACATATCCAGAAAGCCGGTTATTTTTCCTTCATCACCGGTGATCTCGATGGTATAGGTGCTGGGGCTCACATCGACAACTTTGGCCCGAAATAGATCTACGATTCTGAGGATCTCTTCCCTCACTCGAACCTCAGCGTTCATTTTGATCAATAATAATTCCCGGTCGACAAAACTTTCATCAGTCAGGTCAATGACCTTGATGACATCGACCAGTTTGTTGAGTTGTTTGGTGACCTGTTCAATCTTAGCTTCGTCACCCCGGGTGACTATGGTCATGCGGGAAACTGTAGGATCGGAGGTCTCCGCGACATTCAGGCTCTCTATATTGAACCCACGGCTACTGAAAAGACCTGATACGCGGGACAAAACCCCGAAACGGTTGTTCATTAACACAGAAATGGTATGCTGCATTTTCTTGAAATCCGGGTTTAAGGTTCACCCTAACCTCTTATGGGGGAATGGGTTTTTTAAAAGCTGTTATATTAGCAAAATCAACGCTTTTTTACTAATAAGAATTGCTTTTGATAGCAAAATAGTGGGGCAGCGTGAATAATCATGGAATTTCCTCTCAGTAAGGTTTTAGCCGCAGTGAAAAAGGCGGTTCGTGGGTTTCGGACTCCCAGTGTGACTGTCATCAGCCAGAAGAACGATGCTTTTGCGGTACTGGTCAGTTGCATCATCAGTCTGCGGACTCGGGATGAAGTCACCGAACCCGCTTCGGCGCGTTTGTTCAAGCTGGCGAAAAACCCGGCTCAATTGATGAAACTTTCTAATGCAAAAATAGAAAAGGCCATCTATCCGGCGGCATTTTTTCGCAATAAGGCTCAATCACTGAAAGAACTTTGTAAAGACTTGGTAGATAATAATGAAGGAAAGGTTCCTGATAAGTTGGAAGAGCTTTTAAAGTTAAAAGGGGTGGGGCGCAAAACCGCCAACCTGACCTTGATTCTGGGGCATGACAAACCCGGTATCTGTGTAGACATTCATGTCCACCGTATTTCTAATCGATGGGGCTATGTCAAAACCAAAACTCCAGATGAGACCGAAAAGGTATTGAGAGAAAAACTTCCGCGACGATACTGGAAAGGTTATAACGATTTGCTCGTCACCTTCGGCCAGAACATCTGCAAACCCGTCTCGCCGTTTTGCGGCTCCTGTGCCATAGCCGATACCTGCCCGAAAATGGGTGTCACCACTCGGCGTGGGGTCAGTGTTTTAACCTCCTCCTGACTTTAAAGCTCAACGAATTATAACTTATCCCTCAATCATATACTCACCCAGCCTCTCCTCATGAGAGGAGATATTATAGTATTGCGCGTGAGGGCTTGGCTCGCTTTACGGGTAATGCAGTGCTGGCCCCACGCCTAGTGGTTGAATCTTTTGACTTCGAAGCGGTAGAGGTCGTAGGGGTCGGTTTCTTTGATGCCGCCTTTTTTCAGGCAGACTTTTAGTTGCTGATCTATTGTTTTGATGTTTTCCAGATTGGGGAGCAGTAGCCCGCGTCTATCTTCACTGCGAACGATCAGTCCATAGCGTTCCACGTTTAGTGATGTAAGGTCGTCGATTTTTTCCGGCGTGGTCAACACGTCTACCGAGAAGGTGAGCTGGTCGAGTTCGTTTTCTTTTATTGCGGGAAAGCGCGGGTCTTCGTTCGCCGCCTTGATGGCGTTCTGGATCACTTCTTCGGCGAGATTGTCATATTTCGGCGAGATAGTCCCGATACACCCTCTTAGCAATCCGTTCTTTTTGATGGAGATAAAGGTTCCGGCCCGGTCTTTCATTTCTTCTGGCAAAGGATCGGGACAGGGCAGGGGGCGACCCTTTTTTAAGTGGTGTTTAACTGATTGGATGGCAAGGTCAACCAAAGGATGGGAAGGCATATCGGAGTACCTCCGCAGGTGAATAGCAATTACATTTTATTTCTTGCAGCAATGAGCGCCATGCCTAGTGGGCGCTGACTGTATGGCGGCTGTGGATGTAATCTGCCACGGCATCAAAGTGTTCGATGTATTGCGGAGCCGGGAAGTCGGCTTTTCTGAGATGTGATTTGGCCCTGTCAATATAGAAGCGAGCGAGGTCCACGGTGTAGTCGATGGATTTATGTTTGTGCATATGTCCAACGACATACTGCAAATCTTTTTCTGTGATGTTTTCGTTTTTGACGAAGGCTTCGAGTTCTTTTTTCAGGGATCGGTCTGCCTTGGTATAGAGGTGGTGCAAGGGCAGGGTGACATGGCCTTCTTTGAAATCGGTTCCCGGCGGTTTACCCAGCACGGCTTCATCGGCATCGTAGTCGAGCGCGTCATCCATCAACTGGAACGCCATGCCAAAATCGTCACCAAAAGAGATGATGGCGGTTTCCTGTTGTTCGGTGGCGTTTGCCAGCAGCCCCCCGAGTCTCGCGCTGACAGAAATCATCGACGCGGTTTTACGGTGGATGATGTCGAGTATATGTTTTTCGCTTACTTTGATATTGCGGGCTTCGGTGTATTCGTGAATGCCGCCTTCGACTAAAATTTTGGTGGCTTCGGTGACGGCCTGGATGATTTTACGTTCGCAGTCCTGAGCAAGAATCAGTATTGCACGGGAGATGAGGAAGTCGCCGACAAGTATGCTGGCATCACTCCCCCATTTGGCGTTGACGGTTTCTTTGCCGCGCCGGACAGTGGTTTCATCGACCACATCATCGTGGAGCAGGGTGGCGGCGTGGATATATTCGACAACACAACCATGTTTGACGACGGTGTCATCTGTTTCGCGTCCGCAGAGTTTGGCACCAAGAAGGGTGAGCATGGGGCGAATGCGCTTGCCACCACAACTCATCAGATAGGAACTGATTCCTGGAATCAGAGGTACATCTGACTTATAGTTCTGATTGATCGCCTTTTCGACCCTGGCTAGATCGCTTTTTAAATCTTGTGTGACGTCCCTGAAATCCATATCGAACCTGAATGTCAAGCCACTCTACTGGCTTGCCCCTTGTTAGTGCTTGATCGGGAAAAGCCCGGCTAGTGGGCTGTTTTTTAATCCGTTACTCATTGGAAAGGCATTAGTTTTATTGGAATTTCGCGGGTTTGTCAAGGCATTTATGATGAGGCTTCGGTTGTGATATGCTTGCATTTGCCTACCTTATTGAAGTTAGGGCTGTTTCCAGTTTTAGGGGAAGATGAGGACTTACTTTTTATCGGGCGGCACCTCGCAACGAGATTGTGTCAGGCCCGAGTTATGACAAGAAAAGGGATATAAAAACAATGAGTAAGGTCACAGTCATCCTCCCCACATTCAATCGCGGCTATTGCCTGGCCGAGTCAATTCAGTCGGTGCTGGACCAAAGCTTCACCGATTTCGAGTTGATCGTGGTGGATGATGGATCGATGGACAACACTACTGAGGTCCTGAACCCATTTTCAGGTATTCAGCAGATTCGTCTGGAGAAGAACCGGGGAGTTTCTTTCGCGCGCAACCGGGGCCTGGAACAGGCGCGGGGAGAGTGGATTGCATTTCTCGACTCGGACGATTTGTGGGAACAGAATAAACTGGCTACTCAGATGAAATGGGTAGAGCATCACCCGGAGCATCTTGCGGTCTACACAGATGAAATTTGGATTCGCAACGGAGTGCGGGTGAACGCGATGAACAAGCACCACAAATATTCCGGCGATATTTTTCGCTATTGTTTGCCGCTTTGCATTGTCAGTCCGTCTTCGGTGTTACTGCACGCTGAGTTGTTGAGGGAGGTCGGGGGATTCGATGAGTCCATGCCGGTCTGTGAGGATTACGATTTGTGGTTACGCATTGCTAAACGGGTGCCTTTTCATTTTATTGAAGAGAAGTTGATCGTCAAACGGGGCGGGCACGAAGACCAGTTATCGCGCAAGTTCTGGGGCATGGACCGCTGGCGGGTTCACGCGCTGGAGAAATTGTTGCAGGAGAACGGGATGAATGAAGAGCAAAGGGATGGGGTCGTGGCGATGCTCATTGAAAAATGTGGGATTCTTGTTAGCGGCTATGGCAAACGGGGGAAAAGTCAGGACGAGGAGCATTATCGGAACCTGGCGGCAAGATATTCCGGTCTGGTTGGGGAGCCTCTGAAATGATGAATCGATTACTGAGTGCCCTGCTTGTGTTATTGGTTCTCCCGCAGATGGGGTTTGCCGAGTCGCGGCCCGAAACCATTTTCAAGAAAATACGCGAGACCAGCCTGACAGTTTTGCAGAAGGCTTATCAAAACGAGCGGGCATTTTTGCGTGCAGCGGCGGCGCGTGCGGCTGGGGAATCTCAGGATGCGGAACTGGTTCCTCTGCTCAACAGGGCGACGGAGGATGTCTACCCCACAGCCCGCTTGTTTGCTTTGCAGGGGTTGCAGAAGGTTTCCCGTGTCGATGCATTGAAGGCGGCGCGCCGGATGACGGGGGACACGGATATATGGGTCCGCAGTGTGGCGGTTGAGATACTGGGTGATGAAGGTGGGGCGGTCGATGAAGTGAGAGTGTTTTTAAAATCCTACGATGTGCCGGTGCGCATGGCGGCTTCTTCTGGGCTGGTGAAACGCGGTGAAGGAAAATATCTGGCAGATGTGCTGGACCCGCTCACTCATCCTATTCCCGACCGCAGGTATCAGGCCATTGGATATCTTGGCAAGATTGGTACGGAGGCCGTTCTGCCGCATCTGTCGAAGTTGTTCGATCATAAGGAACCGGAGATGGTGTTCTACAGCCTGAAAGCGGTCGAAGGTAAAACCACTCCTGACATGTTGCCGAAGCTGAGAGAATTGATTCGGCGCGACAATGCATCCATTCGTCAGGCGGCGGCGTTGGCGATGGGCAACCTTCGTGAAGCGGAGCCGGATTTGATTCCCTTATGCGCCGATAAGGATGGAATGGTGAAGCTGTCGGCGGCACTGGCGCTGAACCGTATGGGGTCCAACTCCTGCCAGATTGTGTTTGAAGAGTTGTTGACGCATCCCGATTATAGTGTGCGCAGTTCTACGGCGCGGGTTTTGGGGGAGTCGAAGATCCCCGACCGGGTTCGTTTGTTGAAAATTGCGTTGGGCGATGAGCATTCCAGGGTGCGCACAGCGGCGGTCAGAGCAGTGGGGATGATGGGAGGACCTGAAGCCTTCCCGATATTGGTGGACTTGTTGCAGGATTCGCTGGAAGTCGTCCGCACCTATGCGGCTGGCAACCTGATTCACCTTTTGCGTTAATCCGGCTACTCGCCAGCGGTCATAATATTTTCTTTTTACTTATAAAATTTAAAGTCGGTATAGCCTTCCTTTTCGAATGAAAACCATGCATCCATATCCGCATCGGGAGCCAGCGGCCAATCGTTACGAAATCGATCTACAAGGTCCGGGTTGCTGATATAAGGCCGGCCAAATGCGATGAGATCGGCTCTTTGTTCCTGGATGGCAATCTCTGCTGTCTCCTGAGTGTAGCCACAGTTCCCCATTAGAGGCCCTGAAAAAACCTTGCGAAACTCTTGTAACGTCATGGGCTTTCCAAGTTCATGAAAACCGAATCCGAGGCCGTCTACAACATGAAGGTAAGCCAGACCGACTTTGTCTAGTTGACTTGCAGCATAGGTGAAGGTTTCACGGTAATCTTCAGAACCCATGTCATTGAAATTTCCATTCGGGCTCAACCGAACACCGACTCGATTTGCGGGCCAGATTTCTGTGACCGCATTGACTATTTCATGGAGCAAGTGAAACCGGTTTTCCAGACTCCCCCCATAACGGTCTGCTCGTTTGTTGGTTTTGGATTGCAGGAACTGGTCCAGAAGATATCCGTTGGCACTGTGTATTTCTACACCATCGAACCCCGCCTCTTTGGTCCGGCTGGCTGCTTGTTTGTAGTCTTCAACAACTTCAGGGATTTCACTTGTATCAAGAGCTCTGGGTGTTTCGTAATCTTTTTTTCCTTCAGGAGTATGTATGTATTCTCCATTTAACTTTATAGCTGAGGGGGCTACGGTTGGTTCTCCGCCATGAAAAGCACTGTGTGAGGCGCGACCGCAATGCCATAACTGTAGAAATATTTTTGACCCTTTGTCGTGAACCGCGCCGACAACTTTTTTCCAGGCCTCACCCTGTTCGTTCGAATAAATCCCAGGAGAATTGAGCCAGCCTATGCCCTGTTCAGAAACAACGGTTGCTTCAGTAATAAGAAGCCCTGCCGAAGACCGTTGAGAATAATATTCGGTCATCAGGTCATTGGGCATTCGCTCCGCTCCCGCCCTGGATCTTGTCAGGGGGGCCAACACTACCCGATTGTTCAGTTTCATATCACCCAGTTGGAATGAACTGAGCAATTCGGGCGATTTTGTTTCAGTTGTCATTGGCAGGAGTCCCAGTGTTTTATGTTGATAATAATTGAGTCAATTTTATGCGTGTACCTTAACAATCTATTTGCGGATTATCATAAATTTATGCCCTGCGGTTAGCAGGCGGAGAATCTCCGCAGATAACTTGTATTTTATCGTTAGCAACGATGTTATTTGCTGAAGGGGCTCTTGCTATCGGCCCTTGCGGTTAGCAGTTCGCCGGAACCGAGAAGCTGTTGTTTCCCATTTGGGGTTTGAAGGATCAGTTTGCCTTCGGGGTCGAGTCCCACTGCGATACCTGTCAGAGAATTCCCTTTTTGGTGGACCGTCACGGTTTTGCCAAACATGTCGGTTCTGTCGGTCCACTTTTTGACCAAGTGGGTTCTCTTTTCTTGCAGGAACTCTTCATACTCGCGATCCAGACTTTCAAGCAGGCTTAGAACAATTTTAGCGCGATTGACGGTATTTCCAGTTGCCAGTTTCAACGAGGTGGCTATGTCTTGAATATCTTCGGGAAAGCAGGTTTGGTTCAGGTTTATTCCGATTCCTACGATGACGGCCGTACCGGGGATGTATTCACATAAAATTCCCGCGAGTTTTTTACCGTTCAACAAGATGTCGTTTGGCCATTTGAGCTTCACCGGCACCGATGCCTGTTGCTGGATGGCGGATACGGTTGCGACCCCTGCCATTAAAGTGATGAGGGCCAGTTTTTCAGGGGTTAAATCTGGTTTTAAAAGTGTGGACAGATAGAGTCCTGTGCCGGTCTCAGAATGCCACGAGCGCCCCTGTCGACCCCTTCCTTGAGTTTGTCGGTCGGCGATGACGACTGCGCCCTCTGGGAGCGTCAGGTTACGCCGAATTTCCTCATTGGTTGAATCGACTTGCGACAGAACCTGCAACGGATTGCCGATTTTGACCGTGGTGAGCTTGCCTTCAAGGGCTGAAATATCAATGTCGAAAGAAGAACCCAGGATAACACCTTGACGTTAAAGGTTTGTGGCGAAGAATCTAAACTGCTCGTATTGTAGGGCAAAGTGCCAGAAAATGATTGAAATCTTATCTAAATGTTGATAAAAAGCTTATTCCAAAAACGTTTTCATGTGATGAACAATGTTTTTAGGAAATCGAAACCTTTTGAGAGGAGAGGGCTGGATGAAAAAGTTGGTAATTTCACTTATTTGGATTTCGCTGGTATTGGTTTTATCTTCCTGTTCGATGGAATCAAAGTTCAATGGCGAAGGTCACCAGTACGCACCTGAGGGTGTTGAAAAGAAACATTAATCTGCTGTTTTGCAGATAGCAATAACCCTTTCTCACGCTCGTGAGGCTGTTATTGCCAGTGACCTTGCGTGGTAAAGAGGTGTTATTTTTGGCGGGGAACGCTTTTGTTCCCTGCCTTTTTCTGTTTTTGATTTTGATTCCTTCCATATAAGTTTTTCCTGCAATATTTTTCTTTCTTTAATTTACGCTGATGGGACTAACCCACATACTTCATAAGTCTTTCTTCGTGTTGGTTGAAAACACTATAAAATCCCCCTCATCCTAGCCTTCTCCCTCCAGGGGAGAAGGGA
>JACKQG010001388.1_pt1 | contig 33623 bp, 27 predicted proteins | sample 8237621 | NCBI WGS metagenome assembly JACKQG01 (sample SAMN15677084, study PRJNA649215) | marine metagenome | biome: marine; feature: Black Sea; material: saline water; isolation source: suspended particulate matter (SPM) from the Black Sea western gyre | collected 2013-06-09/2013-06-10 | depth...
TAACCAAACGTAGAATAGTGCTGGAAGGAGACCTGCCAAGTGCAATGAATCCCCCTAAAGGGTGCCCGTTCTGCACCCGGTGCCATCGGAAAATTGGTGATATTTGTGATAATGAGCTTCCACTGGAACAATTGGTAAAAGACCGGCATGTCATCAAGTGTCATATACCCATTACAGAATTGAGTAAGATAGAGCCTGTCATCAGAATACCCAAAGCAACGGAGCGTATTCATGCTGAATAATCCTTGAATGGAAATATATTTACATCCTTCCAAAAGTGACTTAGTTAAACCAGATATCGTTTTTCAGGTAGGCCTGTTCCAGTTTCTCCTGATGATTTTTCACTGCATCTCCCATATCAGCGGTAAAGGTGTGGAGCAGATACTGCCTTTCTGATTTTGGCCAGGGTCCAACCCATATAGTATGCCGGCGCATAGGACAGCCTTGCACCCATTTGCTTGACTATTAATTAACCCCATGGCATTTAGGCAATAAACTATTAAAAAATATACCATCAACCATTATACAAGCAAAAACACAGGAAGATCGTCATGAATTTAATGGGTTTACAGGGAGGACAATATAAGCCTCTGTCACCGGAACAGGTTAAAACTATACATGAAGCATCCTTAAAAATTCTGGGGCACACCGGGATTACCTATGAACCAGGGCTGGAGGAAACAATAAAAATGCTGGAAAAGAATGGCACCTCCATTGACAAGGACCAGAAACGAATCAGATTTCCAAAAGAATTGGTCACCACCCAGGTGGCCAAGGCCCCTGAAAAAATTTTGCTCTGCGGTCTGGACCCTGAAAATGATATGAATTTAACACAGGACCGTGTCCATCTGGGAACCGGCGGTGCTGCCATCAAGATCCTGGATCCGGATACGGGTAAAATACGTTCCACCACCCTGGATGACCTGTACAAAGTCTCCCGCCTGGTTGACCAGCTTTCCAATATTCATTTTCTGGTTCGGCCCTGTATTCCAACGGATATCGATGAAAAAGACTATGATATCAATATGTTTTATACCTGCCTGGCCGCATCAGGCAAGCATGTTATGTCTGGAGTCAACGATGAAGAGGGCCTCCACAGGGTAATGGAACTGGCAGCCATGATCATGGGTGGAAAGGAAAAGCTCAAAAAAAGACCGATCATCTCGATCACTGCCTGTTTTGCCATAAGTCCCCTGAAACTTTGTACCCAGTCCACCCGGATCATGCAGGAAGCCATCCGTAATTTTATCCCCGTGGCATTGTCCAGCGCACCCATGGCTGGTTCCACATCTCCTTTGACCATGGCAGGCACCCTGGCCCAGCTCCATGCCGAGCAATTGGCCGGTATCACCATCTGCCAATTGACAAATCCAGGGGCTCCTCTGCTCTATGGAGGAATTCCAGGAATGGCAAATCTCAAAACCATGGGATATTCAGGCGGCGCTGTGGAGTTCGGAATGATGAATGCAGCCATTCACCAGCTCGCCCGTCATATTAAAGTCCCCAATTATAATTCATCCGGTCTTTCCGACTCCAAAGTACCAGATGCCCAGGCCGGGTATGAAAAAGCCTTTACATCTGTTCTGGCATCCATGGGCGGTTCCAATTATATCCACCACGCAGCCGGAATGCTGGAATCCATGCTCACCATAGCCCATGAACAATTTGTCATTGATGATGAAATCATTGGAAATTGCTGCAAGGTGCTTAAAGGGATTGAGGTGGATGAAGAACACCTGGCTCTGGAGGTGATTCATTCAGTAGGTCCTGGAGGCGATTTCATGACCTCTCCACACACCATGTCCCATCTGCGCAAAGAATATTATATAGGAAACGGGGTCACGGACAAAAAAGCCCGGGGGAAATGGGAAGCAGCAGGCAGTCTTGATACCAGACAAAGAGCACTTGCCATAGCCAGAAAATTGCTTGAAACGCCTCAACCATCTTATATCCCGGAAGAGATTGACAAGGCCATAAGAGAAAAATTCAATATTTTGTTATAGTGGAGTACCTGATATGTGCGGTAAGGTTTTCTATCTCAGGAGCCGCAACAAGGCTCCCTGGAAAAGTGATACATGGGAAGTGCCGCTGTGGATACTTTTCTACAGGAATTATCCATGCCCTTTCAAGCAGATTCGGTTCTGCCGTTTATCTTTAAAAATGGATGGTATCTGCCATGAAATTCCTTGATCAATAATTTGTCGGAGGCAGCTTTTGCTAAGGGGTTCGTTGTCCCAGTTTGCTCAAGGCAAGGCCAGATCCTACAATGAGCAATGCACCGGCAAAGAAACGCCAGGTAGCCGGATCATTAAGAAACATAATACCCACAATAGCTGTAAAAACAGTTTCACTGGACATGTAGACCGAGCCCTCCCAGCCCTTACAGAAGAAAAATCCCTGGTTCATGAGAAGTTGCGCTCCCAGGGATGTAAAAACAATTCCCAAAATCATGGCCCATTCCAGAGCAGATGCCGGATATATTGGATTCATTATAAAAGCGGGCAGGGTGAGTAAGGTTCCCATGGTGCAGAAATAAAGATAAATGATGACCGGGCCGTTTTTAGCTCTCAGGAACCGTATCAAAGTGACGGTAAGTCCGGCAAACAAGGCGCCAATAATGGCCATTATCTGGCCATAGGTATTGCCAGTGAAACTGAAGTCAAAGAGAACTGCAATTCCGGCAACTAGCAGGGTAACACATCCTATTTGACAAATGTTTATGGTTTCCCGGTAGATAATGAATCCGAACAGGCCTGCAAATACTGGATAGGAGTAAAACAAAACACAGGCCGTTGATATCGGTAGAATCCGTAAAGAAGTAACAACGCAGAAAAAGGCAATGGAACCGACACATCCCCTCAGGATCAGCAATGGAATATTATGGCCGGAAAAAGGGTTGCTTCGGGTGCCCTGCCCGGGAAAATCTGCGGATATCACCAAGGCCGTCATTCCCCCGAAGAATCGAATAAATCCAAAGTGCCAGACGGTATAGTTTTGAGGCATGAGCTTGACCAGGACACTCATGATGGTGAACAAAAAGGCTGCCAAAAGCATGAGAACCGGTCCTGCAACCCTGGGTTCCATATTAATCATCCGTAATCTTGCAGGTAGTAGTGTCATTGGCTTTCCTTATATCCCGGCAAAGGAATTGAGAAAAACTCTGTTTAGCACTGACAGGAAAAAAGAACAAGATTAAATTGGCTGGATGAAGTTTCGCCTTCTCTGGTGCAGATCAGACGATCTGTTTGTTCGATAAAGTGTAAAGCAGTGAAATTTGACTCAATGGCATTGCAGCCCAAGCCAGGCAAGCTTTTGATCGATTGAAAAAATTGAATCTGATTGGATAATCAGTTTTTTCCCTTGAGAGTGTTTTTTGACCCGGCCCTGCAGGGAAATCTTAAGTATAATAATTTTTTTGGTAGTTCGATAAAAATTTTATTGACATATTTTTCGTTATTTTTCATGATTCGGATTTAATGACAGTTTTCCTAAAGAAAAGGGATAAGATATTTAATGGAATATTTAGAAGTAGATAAGCTTGAGAAAATACATAATAGAAATTTAGACATTTCGAGCTATGTTGTAGATGAAGAGCATGTTTTAATTGCAGGAGAATTCAAAGAAAGAAATCTGATAACGGTTTATGAGAGATCTGGTGAACCAATAGAACCAAATATTTTTCATCATATGCAAATTCAATTACTCGTCAAAAATGCTGAATTAAAGATTGTGGATATTCATGTTAAAATTCCAGGTGCTCCCCATGATGAAATCTGTAGAGAAATGGAAAGTAGTCTTGATAAAATAAAAGGACTTAACATCGCACCAGGATTTACATCTAAAATCAAAAAGATTGCAGGTGGTATAAAAGGATGTGTTCATTTGACAACCTTACTTTTATCTATGGCGCCAGCAGCACTTCAAGGATATTGGATATTTGAAGCACGAAAAACACAAAGAAGCGAAGAATCTGTTTTGGATATTGAAAAATATTTAGTTGATGCCTGCTGGGCATGGCGAAAGGATGGACCCTTATCTGTAAATCTTAATACAAAAAATAATAACTGAATATTTGACCCCGAAGTGTTAAATCTGTTTTATCGACGAAACAGCAAATGTATTTTAAGGGTTTAAAAAATTTCGTTATTAATTAAGGAGACAATCCTTAGGCCTGATCAATCTGTTGCTTCAAGATCCGCTTGGGTTAATCCTCATCGCCATACCGCTCTTGTATGCTATAATTTTTCATGAGTTGGCGCATGGGTATGATATTGGTCTCTTCCGCAGGGATCATCGCGAACATGCTATTGGCGTTCGGTGCTCTTTTTTTGGATCGATTGTTGTCCTAAAATTCTTATGGGTTTCGCATCACCAAGCATTCAAAACCACCTTTTCCGCCTTGAAAGATATGGATTTTTATTATTATTCGGTATATGGCTTTTGTCTAAAGGCCTAAAGATACAACAGACGCAGTAGATGAGCACCAACGCTCAGTGTACAAAAAGATAAATATCAGAAACACCTAACCAGCGGGTCAACTTGACCGCGTTAACATTGGCGGCGCTGTCGCTGTTAGTTCATTGGCGCGGACAAGTTACCCTTAACGTTAAAAATCAACTATATTTCCTGAATAGTCCTAATTTTAGACGTTTCCCATCTTTAAACTCTTTATAAAAAATTGACAACAGACTTTGGCAAACGTCTAAGCTTTTTAGAATTTAAGAAAGACCCCGGACTACTCCCTGCAATCCTTCAGTTTTCCTTTACCTGATAATGAGGTCCCCGGTGATATCCCAGTTCTTATTTGCGCCAGGTAGGGGAAATTGAAACAAATATTTGTGTGCCGAAAGCAGCAGATCCTATTAAGGCTCTATAGCGCTGTTTTTATCCGATAACCGAAAAACTGGAATCCTGGTTTATTTCCCGGTTCCGGCTGAAAAAACCAATATTCAATGTGCGGTTAATATATTTCATCCTATATTGCAGGGGTGTCTTGTCATGGTCATTGCCACTTTCGCAATACTGGATGAGTTCACTCATAAAAGAACCCACTGGAGGTGCATTCTTGTACTGATTCCCGCTGGTGCCTATGGCCAGATAAAATCCAGGAAGATCTGACTTGTCATAAATGGGATACCAGTCATCTGATACATCATAGAGATCCACCAGCCCCTGATCTTTATTTGGGATGGGCAGGTCCGGGATCCGCATGGCTACCCGCATGGCCTGAGTCTTGAGCTGGTCTGTAAAATTTTTATTATAATCGTCAGGGTCAACATAATCCAGGGGATCACATGCAGGCTCTTCGCTGCCGATGAGGACGTGATTACCGACTTCAGGCCGTGTATAGACACCCGTGTCAGAATCTGAGGTAATAATTCCGGTGTTTTCCCAGTCCACTCCTGCAGGACTTGGCACATGGGCCACTTCCACCCGCAAAGCCCGGGTTTTGATGTTCATCTTATCCTCAACCCCTGCCATGCGGTTAATAATATAGGAATGGGGGCCTGCCACATTGACCACAACAGGTGCTTCTATAATAGTGCCGTCTTTCAGGGCCACTCCGGCTGCCCTGCCCTCTTTTTTCAGGATATCAACAACCTGGGTGTTGAACATGAAATCAGAACCCACATTCCGGGCGGCAATTTCCACATTATGGGTGGACAGCTTGGGGTCGCTTACATAGCCTGATTCAGGAACATAGACAGCCCCGTTGATGCTTTTTCCCGTGGGCTTTCCAAAATCAGGATCATCCATGCGTTTCTGGGGATGGAAAGAGCGAAGATCTGGGTTGGGCAGATATTGCTTCATCTCTTCCGGGGTAAGTTCCAGGTAACCCACGCCAAGGGCATCCAGGGATTCCATCACAGGGGCCAGATTCTTGTTGTGTTCAGATTTGTAGACCATGGCACCTGTATTCTTGTAATAGGCCATGCCGGCAGGATCAATGGTCTTCAGGTATTTTGGCCAGTCCAGCCAGTAATAATAACCTTCCCGGGCCAGGGCCACCCCTTCAGGCGAGGAATAGTAAAGCCGGATAATGGCACAGGAGCCGGCTGTAGAACCAAAGCCCGAACCGCCCAGCTTGTCGATGCTCAGTGTTTTATAGCCTTTCAAGGCCAGTTCATAGGCAATGCTGTTTCCAATAATCCCGGCACCAATGATAATGGCATCATATTTTTTTTGGGTCATTTCTTTTTCTCCAAAGCTTATGATTCACTCAAAAATTAATTTGTAATTGTTTAGCCCGTTTAAAAGAAGTTATCTCAAAGCCCTGTCTGATGGATATTTGCAGGAGGTTAAGCGTTTAGCATCGAACAAAAATATCCATCAGATAGGGCGGTTTCAAACATAAGAGCTGAATAGTTACATTAATTTTTGAGTGAATCCTTATTAATTTTGTACATTTAATTTAGCACCGACCTGAAAACCATCAATTTCCTCGATTTCGGTCAGGGCAGTATTCATCTTTTCCTGGGTGACACAGGAATTACCCTTTTTTTAATTTGGCAAGGATTTCCTTTTCACCTTCTCTTTTCAATCGGTCAAGCTCTGAAATGATTTTATCGCTTAAAGGTTCTGGTTTATGGGTTTCGGCAATCATTCTGACTTCTTGTTTCACCCTGTCTTCCATTGAGGGTTTGCCGGCATCTTTCCACCCATCAATGGTCTGGCGGTTCATCAGTTTAGCATTCCACAACTCTTTTTTAAAATGGTTCATGGTATGCTGCTGTACGAGAAAATGACCACCAGGCCCTACATCTTCCATGATCTGCCTTGCAATGGTTTCTCTGTTTACTGTGATACCTTGTACAAACCGCTTTGTCATACCGATCACTTCGTTGCCCATGACCAGCTGTTCAAGGGAACATGCCATGCCCGCAGCCATATACCCGACATCATGGATAAGGTTAAGGCCGGAAAGGCCCTGGCTCAATATTGAAAAGGCACTTTCAATGCCTGCCTGGGCATCCAGCATTTTGGAATCAGTTGCACCTGCTAAGCCCCAGGTGGGCAGATTAAAGGATCGCGCCACCTCTGCCTGGGCAGCAAGAGCCAGGTTGTTTTCCGGTGCGCCCATTGCCATGAGTGCTGTTTTCATATCAAGGATACCAACATTGCCGCTCATAGCAACAGGACATCCTGTCTTTCTCAATTGGGCAATGGTGATATGGATGAGCGATTCTGCCGTGATCAGGGTAATCAATCCAGCCAGGGTAACTGGCCCTGTGGCACCAGCCTGAACGGTTGAACCCGGCAGCTGGGGCATAAACCTGTCTGCTGCAACAAAAATACGCTCAACCACTTCATTCGGGAAAAAAAGAGGTGCAATGGCTTCGGGATAGGCAATAATAAAGGGTTTCTGAGTTAAATTATCCTGTCCTCCGGCAATCACTGCGGCCATCTCATAAACATATTCACAGCCAAGGGCAGTATAACCTATAAAAACAGAAGGTTTTGTCGTGTTGGAAACCATGGCGGGGAATTCATGGACTTCTGCGGCATCTGCCGGCACATCCTGAGCCGTTCCCATGGGCATGACAAAATCAATGCCATCCAGGTAATCTGCAACTTTTCCACCCAGTTCAATATCCTTGATACTGGTATTCCGGAATTCCCCAGTAAATGCATCCAGTGTAAATGGACTGGCTGTGGATGTGCCATAGTGGCTTTTTTCCCCTTCCACTTCCATTGCCCGCCTGCCGTTTCTGTCATAGATGGTCCAGCCATTGGGGGTTGTGACCAGGCATTCCTTAACAATATGCCTTGGAATTTTAATGTTGTTGTCCTTAATCCAGGCCCCGGCCTGTTTCATCATTTTATGAACTTCTTTGTGCTGGCATTTAAAACCAACTCTTTCAATAATATCAAAGGCCGCCTGTTTTATTTCCCAGATCTGGTCATCCGTGAAAATCTTCATACCAACGGATCTTGTTTGAATATTTGAAGACTGAATCATTTTTTCCCCTCCAATTTGGTAAAATTTGTTTTATAGACCGGTTCAGGAGGAATTCCTTTTTCATCCCACCCCATGGCATTGTAGTACTCGTGTAACATGGTTTCAAAATTTTTCCGGGTTAATCCCAGATTGCTTTCTTTGTTCATAAACATTTCAGGAAGCCTGTCTTGAGTATTCCCTTTTTCATGGCGGATATTGAAAAGCTTTTCAAGACTTGCAATTTTCTGCCCTGCATCAAAAAGATCTTTTGTTGAAATGTTTAAACCGGTCAGTCCATTGATGAGTCTGACTTCTTTTTCAAGGTTAAAAGACCTTAAAAGAGATAGCACCGGCACCTTGCAAAGCCCCAGGCTGTCAATAATGATATTGGTGGTAACGGCTTTTTTTATCACCAGCCCTTTTGCACAGATGGATTTAATATTAACTGCTTCGTGGGTTCCAAACTCTTTTTTTGCCTGTTCTTTGGTCCAGCTGTATTCCAGGGATGCATATACATTATTATAATCCCCTCCCCGGCTGGACACAGCATATCCAAGGGCAGTTCCCATAATAGCTGACGGATGATAGCCGGTCAGTTCAAGCCCCTTGATATGGGCAGCATATTTCGAGGCACCATTGCCGATGAGCTGGGCAGCCCTTCGGACACCAAGGCGTAAAATTTTGCCAAGGCCTTTAGCCTCAACCATCTGAACGATTAATTTTTCCATGGTGTCTGCATTGCCCCATGAAAGATCAAGATCTCCAACCAGATTTTCCGGTAATAATTTTTTTTCAAAAAGATCCATGGCAAAGGCAATAACAGAGGCTGCCGAGGTGCTGTCAACTCCCAGACGGCTGCACAGATTATCCAGTTTAATGATCTGTGTAAGGTCTTCAAGACCGCATTTGGGTCCCAGGTTAAGGACAGGTTCAAATTCCGGTCTCGTAAAAAGTGTCTCTTTATCCGATCCTTCCAGCTTGAGATCTGCCTTGCATTGTACAGGACATCGAAAGCAGCCGCTGGACCGGACAATATTTTTATCAAGCTGTCTTGTGTCTATTTGTTCAATCTTCTCCGTTCCGATTTTACCATAATTTTTCCTGCCCATGATCCCCATGTCATTTACCCATTTTACATATCCTGAACTTCCATATTTTGAAAAAAAGCCGAATTCGGGTGCTTTCTTTATTTCAGATACATAGGCGCTGACAGCCTTTTTCTGCAAGGGTGTGATAGCAGAAAAATGTTTATGGGTTCCCTTGGAAATCGCAATGGCTTTAAGATTTTTTGATCCCATGACCGATCCCATTCCCGTTCTGCCGGCAGCATGATCTTTTTCGGTCATAATTGCGCCAAACCGGACCTTGCTTTCACCGCCGGGACCGATGGTGAGAATCTTTAATTTTTCATCATTATGGGATCGTTTAATCATCTCCTGGGTTTCAAAGGTATCATGTCCCCACAGATGGGATGCATCCTCAAGGCGGGCTCCATTGGAATCAATATAAAGAGAGACTGGTTTTTGTGATTTTCCAGTGATGATAATAGAGGCAATGTTACAGGATCTGAGCCAGGCACCTGCATATCCGCCGATATTTGAACTTCCTAATATTCCTGTCAAAGGCGAAAGCGCATTAAGATGCAGTCTTGATGAGGTCGGCGCTGATGAGCCTGTAAGAAAGCCACAGGATATCAGCAGAATATTCTCAGGGGCCAGAGGATCTGTTCCTGAAGAAAGATGATGATAAAGATACCAGATGTTAAATCCGCGGCCGCCCATAAACTCCACTGCAGGTTCAGGGAACGGTGAAAGACCACAAAGACCTGAATTAAGATCTACATTAAGCAGTTGACCAAATTGTTTTACCAACCCATCTTCCTTTCTCTATTCATCATCAGACTGAATTTTATTAAGGCTTGTCTCTTATCATACAAAAGTCTTGCCGTCATATTTTTTTCTCAGCCATTGTCCAGAATTTTTGTAAGCGTTGGAATAATCTCTAACGCATCTGCCTTCACATAATAATCACAGTTTGACAGGATGGCGGCATTTTCATCCGTGTTTATAGCGATAATCATTCCCGAGGTTTTCATACCGGCAAAATGCTGGATAGATCCGGATATGCCACAGGCAATATAAACCTTTGGGCTTACTTTCTCGCCCGTCTGTCCCACCTGCATGGAATAGGGTACCCATCCTGCATCCACTGCAACTCTGGAAGCCCCTACAGCAGCATTTATTTTTTTTGCGCATTGGAAAAGGATGTTAAAATTTTCACTGTTTTTCATCCCTCTTCCTCCGGCAATAATCACATCAGCCTCGGCAAGGTTAATTCTTGTGGTCTTGTCTATTCCGCCTGATTTAATAACCCTGAAACCTGTGGCAACAATGTGACTTGAATCAAATTTCAACATCTGGGCTTTTTCTTGAGCCTTGACAGGTTCAATGGCATTGGGTCTGATACCAAACACCAGTACCTCCCCTGTTAACTGTATCGTGGCAATGGTTTTACCCGAATACTGGTATGTCTTTGCTATTTTTTGTTCAAGGTCAACATAAAAACAATCCATGACCAGAGGCGCAAAAAGATGTGCTGCTATCCGCGGCAAAAGATCTTTTCCCATTGCCGTGGAAAGACCGAAAACCATGGAAATATTAAACTCTTTAATGGCATTTATCATTGCTTTTGCTCTTGTTACCGGATTGTTCAGCTGATCCGGGGCAAGCCAAACTTCAACAATCTTTGTGATGCCAAAAGATTCCAGAACCTCTTTTACACTTTTTGCATCCGCATCCATGACAAAAGCAAAAAGTTGTGTATCCTTTGCCCTTGCCAGAGTGATCATGCCAAAATTGGTTTCTTTAACTCTCCCTTTATCCAGTTCTATTATGACACCGATATTTTTCATCATAGAACCTTTGCCTCTTGTTTAAGAATTCTTATAATTTCTTTTGCAACAAAACCGGCATCACCTTTTATCTCTTTCGGCTGCCGGGCCTGGTGCAAAGGTTCCAGTTCAACAATGCGCATTCCTGCCGGAGAATCTTTAATATTCAAATCAGTAAAAACAATTTTTTGGACCGGTTTTTTTTTGGATTTAACCACATCAGGAAAAGTCGGGTATCTTGGGGTGTTCAACCCTTTTCCAGCCCCGAGCACGCAGGGCAAAGACATTTCATAGGTATTGGTAATGCCGCCGGATAGTTCACAGTCAACAACGGCCTTGTCCACCTCAATATCCAGCTTAACCACGTTTGTGGCAACAGGAAAATCAAATACTGCCCCGATCCGGAACATGGTCTGCATTCCTTCGGCATCAATGGATTCTTTGCCTGTAAAAATCAGCCCGGGGGTTCCATCCTGTTCAATGGCAGCCTTAAGGGCAAGGGCCGTTACCATGCTGTCGTAATTTTTATCACATGTAATCAAAATCCCTCTGTCAGCCCCCATGGCCAGCGCCGACCGAATCGTTTTTTCGGCATCATTTTTACCAAGGCAGACTGCTATAACTTCAGAATCCGGAGTATTATTTTTAATCTTAGCAGCTTCAGTAACGGCATGTTCATCATAGGGGTTTAATAGAAAGGATATGCTTTCATCAATACGATTTTTATCAAGAATGGTAATATGAGCCGCAGAATCAGGAACATGTTTAACGCAGATATAGATTTGCATTTGTTATTTCACCATTAAAATTTGAGCCCAGGGCTTTAATCGGTTCGCAAAGGAGCTTATGCTTCCAAAATTGGCGGTTTTCGGTCGAGCAATACTTTATCTACCACGAATAACATGAAGAGCTAAGAGAAAAATCATACTTTCTTCGTGCTCTTCATGTCGTTCATGGTAAAGATATTTTTATAAAACCTTTTTATCCGTTTACAGAAAAGGAGCTATTGTAGTTGATTTCTCTTTTTCTTGAGAAAAAACCCACATCAGTTGACCTGTCTGTATACTTGAACTTGTATTGCAAAGGCTTTTTATCATGATCCAGACCCTTTTCGCAAGCATCAATCAACTGGGCCATCATATGTCCGACAACTGGTGCATTCTTGTACTGGTTGCCACTGGTCCCGATTGCCATGTAATATCCTGGCAGATCTGACTTATCATAAACAGGAATCCAGTCATCAGAGCAGTCATAAAGATCAACAACCCCTTTGGGCTGATTGGGTACGGAAAGTGTCGGGATCCGTTTGCCAAGCCTGTAGCATTGTGCTTTCCACTGTTCTTCGGTCAGGACATTATCCTTGCCATGTCCGCCTTTGCCGGCATAAAAATCATCCGGATCAACCCATTCCTGGGGATCACAGTCTGGATCTTCACTGCCGATCAGAAATGTGTTGCCTACTTCCGGACGGACATAACAGCCGATATCCCCATCAGACATGTGATATCCTTTGTTCAGATAATCATATTCTTCAGGTGAGGGGCAATACATAACCTCATGACGAAGTGCCTTTGTTTTGATGTTGCAGCCTTCCCATACGCCTTCAGCCATCTTATTGATCTTGAATGAATGGGGCCCGCCCACATTAACAACAATTCCTGCATCAATCTGGGTGCCGTCTTTCAATGTAATACCCGTTACTCGTTTATTTTCACTTCTGATATCCACTACTTCGGCATTGAACATAAACTTGGCACCTTTTGCTTCGGCTGCTCTCATGATATTATGGGCAGACAAGGCAGGGTCATTTACATAACCGCCTTCAGGGCAGAAAATTCCGCCTTCAAGCTCTTTTACAGGTTCATTATAAAATGCCGGATCTTCAGGTCGGGTTACGGGCCAGAATTCGTGAAGATCAGCTACAGGAACCATTTTTTTTATCTTATCATTATCCCATTCTTCATATTTCACACCCACTTCATCATAATTTTTCTGAACTTTTTTCCAGTCGTGTCCCTGGGACTTGAGCAGGAGAGATCCTGTGTTCATGTATTTGGCAAGCCCTTTTTCATCTGTCACATTGTCCAGATAGTTTTCCCAGTTCAGCCAGTATTTAAATCCCTCATACGCCATGGCAACACCGTCGGCCGTGGAGTAATGCGCTCTTACAATGGCGCATGATCCGGCTGTAGACCCTTCTCCTGCATCTGGAAGCTTGTCAACATTAAGGGTTTTATATCCCATTTTAGACAATTCATAGGCAATGGGGCATCCGATTACACCGGCTCCAATAATAATTGCATCAAATTTTTGATTCATTTTTTTATCTCCTTGTATCAAATTTACTGGCGAAAGCCATTGTTAAAGTTCTTTAATCCATTTTGCAAACCTGCTTTCGCCGGCTGGTTTCAATCCAAACTCTTCACCTGCATGCAGTATGGAATCTATCATATCTCTTCCATACCCTCTTGAGCAGGTCAATATCAGCCCTGACTTGTCACCTGCTTTGTTCAGCGTTACAATCTGACACGGCACATGGGAAAAAGGGCCTTGAAACAGGAAAGGTGCCTTTCTTAGCTGATCCATAAAATCAAGGGCAGTCAATTTTTCACAAATTGAAAACACATTTTTCCCGATCAGCGCAACGCATAAAGTCGATTCTGTGACCTCTGTATATCCTGGTTCATCAGGCATACTGACGGTATCGTCGGCATCCAGGTTAAACAATGAAACCTGGGTCCGGTTCATGCGATTGGCAAGAATACCGTTTTCAAGAACACAATCGCCCGGTGTTTCAGGAATAAGAATTCCAAACGGTTTTTGAGCTGCAAGGTTGGAATCCTGCAGATCAAACCTCGGTCTGTGACTCAAGTCAACCAGATATGGTCCGTCTCCTTCTCCATTATACTCCATAACCACTTCCCAGTTGTCCCTTGACTCTGTTTTAAGAGGTGTACTTTTAAATACAACGGGGGAAACTCTTTGCAATTTTTTCATGATTTTTCCTTACATTTTCATCCGTTTACCTTCTGGATCATAAAACGGCATTTCAACCACTTTTCCGTAAATCCGATCATCACCGCACTCATCTTCGAAAATCGTAAGCCTTGTGCCGATCTTGGAAAGGGGTGCCTCAACCAGGGCCATTCCCACTGCTTCATTTAATGAAAAACTGTCTCTTGCAGTAGCGATATATCCCCTGACCTTATCATCCACAATCAATGCGCCATCTCTTGGAGCCCGGGAATTGTTTTCCATTTTAAACCCAACAAGCTTAAGACGGGTCTGGTCTTTCTCTGCCTGGTGCAATGCCACTGCACCAATAGTTTTTGCATCTGCTTTTTTCCGATCCCACAAAAACCCAAGACCCACATCCAGAAGATTGGTCCTCTGTTCAGATTCCTGACCAAGAATAATATGGCATTTTTCCATACGAAGCACGTTCTGGGCTTCAACACCAAAATTCTGGATATTGAATTCTTTTCCAGCTTCCTTGAGCATCAGCCAGACAGCCTTCATATAGGAAGAGGGCACATGCAGTTCATAGGAAAGCTCGCCCACAAAACCCAGGCGCATGGCTCTTAGAGGAATAGTATCACTTATTTTAAACTCTTTGTATTCAGAATACCCAAAAGCCTCATTTGAAATGTCAATATCCACAACTTTTTCAAGCACCTTCCTGGCATTGGGTCCTGAAATATTGATAACCCCCAGGGCATCAGTAAGGTTAACCAGGGCAAAATTCCATCCATCATACCGGGTATGGTATCTGATCCACTCCGCCGTCTGTCCTGCACGACCGCTTGAAGTGGTGAAATAATAGTCATTTTCTCCCTGTTTGATGACAACTCCATCATCTATCATGCAGCCATCGTCATTGCACATGGCTGAGTATTTGATCCGGCCCTGTTTTACCCTGGACATATCTGAGACAAACACCCGCTGGAGTGCTTTTAATGCATCCGGCCCATAAATCCTGAACTTACCAAGGGTTGATCCATCAAGCATTCCCACATTGGATCTGACATTTTCAATCTCTTTTTTACAGGATAAATCATTTGAAAAATACCGGGCCCGCTGCCATACGCCGATATTTCTGAAGATTCCGCCGTCTTTTCTCTGCATCTCATCCATGGGCGTTATTTTAAACATCTTGTGATTGACCCCGGCATAGGTAGAGATCAGTGTGGGAACAAGGGGCGGTCTGACATTGGTGGGTCTGATGGAAATATCGGGCAGAGCCTGATATTTAGCAACATACAAGGGCAGGTTATGGCCGGGAATACCTCCCTGACCAGGCCCTAATCCCGTTGCTGTAAACCGCTTGATCAGTTCGGGAACGTCAAATCCTTTTTCAATGGCCTGTTTGATATTTTTAATGGTTGCATCTTCGTCAAAGCAGATAAAGCTCTTACGACCTTTCACAGGTGCTGTTACAAGCTTTGTTCCCCGGACAGGTCCTGGAAGGTTTTCCAGGGCTTTTTTCGCTTCACCGATTTCCCCAATGGAGCAATTTTCACAGTCAAAGGCAGCCTTTAAACCGGCAAGCATGCCTGACGCTTCAATGGATAAGGGATCATTAAGCCCCAAAAGACGACCTGCTGCATGCATTTTATCCGGCATTTGATCTGGCAGGAAAAAACCCGTATGGTTATCATACTTAAGCGTGCCTTGCGCCACTGTAATATGACCGGTAACAGGTGTCATTCCAGCTGATGCCACAACAAGGTCACAGTCAAATGTTTTTGACACCTGGCCGTCAACACTTGCAAGGCTGACTTTCTTTACAAGTTTTCTGCCATGGGCTTTTGTGGCCACCCACCCTTTTAAAAACAAAATGTTCTTGTCCTGTATTTTTTTCAACAGAACAGGGTCCTGACCGTCTTCCCTGATATCTGCTATGCAGGAAATGGCAAGACCAAGATCGTGGAGTTCCAGTGCAGCTTCAAGGCCCAGATCATGACCTATGCTGAAAACAGCTTTTTTACCGGGAAGCAGGCCATAGGTTTTGGCCATGCGCAGGGCACAATTGATCTGCATGACTCCGGGTCTTTCATTGTTGTCAAAAATCAAGGGCCGTTCAATACATCCGGCCGCAACAACAACACTTTTGGCTCGAATCTCAATATACCGCTCGTTAAATACATCATCTTTTTTCCCGATCTGGAACCCGGTGACCAGGTTGTTGTTATAGGTTCCAACAGCAGCTGTATGGGTAAATACCCTTATATTTTCAAAGGATTCCACCTCTTTTGCAAGCTGGCCTGCCCTGTTGTGAAGGGTCTCTCCTTCTTTGTACTGGCTTGACCTGTATTCAAAAAATCCACCCAGCCAGGGCCGGGATTCCATGAGGATGACCCGCAAGCCTTTTTGGGCTGCGCCAAGAGCAGCCATCATTCCGGCAGGTCCGCCACCGATAACACAGACATCTGTATTCAGAAAAATTTCATCAAATTTTCCAGGCATCTCAAAATCAGGACTGATTTTGCCAAGTCCGGCAGCTTTCCGGATCTGCTTCATGGCAATGGGCCAGATTTTTGCAGGCTTATGCATGACATTATAATAAAATCCTGCCGGCATCATCCAGTCCAGTTTATCCAGGAAAGACATCCAATCATTTTCTGCAGAACCTTTTACGTTCTGTTCTTTAATGACCATACCGTCTTTAAGCAGCGTGTTTTCACACCTGACATTGGGGATACCATCCACTTCCATACAGGTATTGCTGCATTCACCATCAAGACTATAAAGCCCTCTGGGCCTGTGATATTTGAGACTTCTGGCAAATATCCTGATCCCATTTGCATATAAAGCCGTTGCAACGGTATCGCCCTTTACACCATAATATTTTTTCCCTTTATATATAAAGGCAATTTTCTGGGCTGTATCTACTTTCAATGTAGGCAGATGATTAAACCTGTTCATCATTTTTGCCCTCCCGGTTCCGGCTTTTCAAGGTTGGTGGTCGTATCCCGGTAAATGGGAAACCATGACCCGCATCCATCTTTGTGAAACCACCACTCCTGCTGGACCCCTGCAACACATTTATTCATGTGCACATAATCGCACCAGGCTTCCGGGGTCAGATCTTTTTCATCAGGTCTTGGGCCCTTTTCCTCTCCGCCAAATTTGAATTCATATCCGTTTCTTTTCCCGCAAATTGGACATGTGATTGTTAATGCCATTGTTTTTCTCCTCTAATTGTCCGGGCTGTAACTCACAAGTTCAGCCGTCTCACCCATGAGCTTGTGCTCTTGATATCGTTTAAGGGCAAAGGGTTTCAACATGTCAGGGCAAACGTCTGTTGCCATGTATTCAGCCATGTATTTACCCACGGCAGAGCAGGATTTAAATCCAAAATAGCCCCATCCACAATCCATGAAAAATCCTTCAACATGGTTGTTGCCTTCCATGATCGGTGCCATGTCAGGTGTCATATCAGCAAGCCCGCCCCAGATTCTCATAAACCTGACACCTCTTAGACAGGGTAAAAATTCAGACAATGCTTCAGCCTGATGTTTGATGTAGTGAGCCGTATTCAAGGTGGTATAATTAGGCCAGGGATCCATATGTGCACCCGTGGCGATTTCACCTTTCAAGGTTTGATTGGCATAGCAATGGTAGGCGCCCGAAGAAACCACATGATCCAGAACTGGTTTCAAGGGCTGGGTCACCATGGCCTGGATTGTCAAAACACTGATGGGAAGCTTGATTCCCAGCATGTCATAGATCAGGGCAGCAGAATAGCCTCCAGCTGAAATCAATACCTGTTTGGTATTGATGACCCCGCGACTTGTGGTTACGGAAGTTACTTTACCGTTTTGCGTACCAATTCCTAAGGCTTCGGTCTGCTGGTGAATCTCAACACCTTTTTTGGCAGCACCTCTTGCAAGCCCCCAGACCACTGCATCATGGCGAACAACACCACCTGGCGGGTGGAACATTGCCCCGTGAATGGGAAATGTAATATCCTCGGAAATATTCAAGGCAGGAACCAGCTCTTTTGCTTCTTTTGCATCAATGAGATGACTTTCTACTCCATGAAACTGAGCTGTGGCAATTGTCATGCGGGCAGCCTTCATGGCAGCTTCAGAGTGCATGAGGTTTAAATTCCCGCAATTGTTAAACATTAAATTGTAATCCAGGTCCTTTGTCAGAACCGGCCAGAGATCAAGGGCTTCCTTATAAAGGGGAACATTATACTGTGTGCGCTGATTAGCGCGAACAATAGCAGTATTCCTTCCAGCACCGCCAAATCCGATATAGTTTTTCTCTATAATCGCGATATCCGTGATGCCATGTTCCTTTGCAAGAAAATAAGCCGTTGCCAGGCTGTGAAGCCCGCCTCCAATGATAACCACGTCATAACTTGATTTAAGCTTGGTCTTTTTTCCCCACATGGGTTTTTTTTTCAAAAACATTGGCCTTCTCTTAAAATTAAGGATTTTTGTCAAATTACTCCTTATCCATTTTCTTCACTACTGGATGAAATGATTCCTGTCAAGCACTTATTTTTAAAATGACATTATTTCTTTCATGGATGCTTGACAAACCCATTTCTATTCTATAACAATAAATAAAATTAGGATGCTATAATGATGATTGCTTACTCTAACATAATACTCATAACAGGTTGAAACCATAATGAATGATCCAGCAACACATCCGGTAATTAATGATATATCCAATAAACTGGAGTCCCTTACCCCCAAAGCCCAGACTCTTGGGACCTATATCATGCAAAACCCTTCCAAGGCTGTTTTCATGACCACAAAGGAGCTAGCTGAAACCTGTGGGATCAGTGAAGCCACCGTGGTTCGATTTGTCAGCACCCTGGGATACAAAGGGTATTCAGAATTTCAGGAAGCATTAAAGGATTTTGTAAACACAGGCCTTTCTCTTCCTGAAAGAGCTGCCATCAAAGGCATTAAAGAGCCAGGGACAGACAGGCTTCACCGGGGTATCCTGGAAGAATTGAACAACCTAAAATATCTGTATGAAAATATTAATATTGATACGATGAACCAATTTGTTGAGCACCTGGATAAAAGCCATTCTGTCTATGTTGTCGGCTCAAGGCTGTCCTATACATTTGCTTATTACCTGGGCTGGTCATTGACCAAGATCAGAAAAGGGGTACACATCATGAAAGGCAGTGACTCTACCTGCTTTGACATGCTGACCAATGCCCACCCCAACTGCCTGGTAATCCTGATGGCAACTTCCCGGTATCCCAATGAACTGATCAAGCTAAGCAAGATGATCCGCCGCAGCGGCCACACCTTATTAACCATGGCTGACAGCTCCATCTGCCCGGTAATCGGGTTTGCAGACCTGTCCCTTGTAGTCCCGTCAAGATCCATCCCCTTCATTGGCAATGTCTCGGGCCTACTGGCCGTAATCCAGTATATTGTCCAGGAACTGGCCAATAGGAAAGGGGAGGAATTGACCAATTATCAAAAACAACTGGAACAGGTTTATCTGGAAAATGATGTCCTGTTTAACCTTGAACCCAAATAATTGGAAAAAACATGCTAAAAACCCAGGAAGAACTGCTCAATGTGCTTACTCAAATCAACATTGAATATAAAAACCATGAACATCCAGCCGTGTATACAGTTGAAGAAGCAGACCTGCATCACGGAGGCATAGAAGGTGCCCACAGTAAAAATCTGTTTTTTAAAGATAAAAAGAAAAACCTGTTTTTAGTTGTCACCCTTTCTGAAAAGACTATAATAATCAAGGAAATGGCAAAAAAAATCAATGCCAAAAGTCCGTCCTTTGGGAAGCCCGATCTTTTAGCCCAGGTTTTAGGCGTAATTCCAGGTTCAGTGACTCCCTTTGCCCTTGTCAATGCCCAAAACCATGATATCAAAGTGATATTGGACAAAGATTTGATGGAAAACAAACTTCTCAACTTCCATCCCCTGGTCAATACTGCAACAACAACCATTGCCTCTAAAGATCTGATAAAATTCCTGGACCACTGTAATCAGGAGTTTGAAATCATCCGATTATAGCGTGACCCCTCAGACTCATGCCGATTTAAACCGGGGGATGATCCCGCCCACAACAGGTTCATAATACCGGTAAAGAGTTTTTTCCCCCAGCAACTCATCAATCTGGCGCTGGATTGCCATGCGTTCATCGCTGTGCATCCATTTGTTCCAGTCTTCCAGGGTATTCCAGGAACTGATGATCAGATACTCCCCATCACAGTCCAGGCAGCTGAAGGTCTGATCTGTCAGAAATCCTGGTTGAACTGTGACACGGGATCTGAGTTGTACGATCAAAGGCGCCAGTTTGCCTGCCATGGTCGCATCCTTTACCGTTCGTCTGATAATAATGGAAACTGCCATAATACCCTCCTTTTTTAAACCAACTAATGATAGAGCAAAAGTGCCGACAGGAATGCAGCAAAAAAATCAAAAAATACCAGAGTTAAGAAAATTGATCATTCAGTTTCAGTTGAGGTTCATCGGTTTGAACCCTTATAGTCTATCAATTTGTCTGATTTATTGTCAATATATAATCGAAATTCCTTTAAGGGTTCAAAAAGCTTATGAAATTATGATTTGTATTTTGTTCATATTTTATATTTACAAAATCTTTACATTCATATTGACATTTAAACAAAAGGCGGCCACACTATACAAAATCAAATAAAAAATAAGGTTTAAGAATATGAGGCTAAAACTGACCCAGAACCAGCAGAAAATACTTGATTTCTTAAAACAAAAAGTTAAGGAAAACGGCATCGCTCCCAGCCTTCGCATAATTGCCGCTGAACTTGCCATCAGCCATGCTGCTGTTGCACAAACCCTGAAAACCCTTGAAAACAAAGAATATCTCAAAAGAGACGGCCGGTACAGCCGGACCATCCACATCCTGGATAATATAGGTGAGCTACACCTTGCGCAAAGACAAAAGCATATTCCTGTTATCGGCAACATCGCAGCAGGGATCCCCATGTATGCCCAGCAGGAATGGGAAGGCAGTCTTCTGGTGGATGCAAAGATATACCCGGGCCAGAATCTTTTTGCCCTTAAAATACAAGGCAGTTCCATGAAAAATGCCGGTATTCTTGACCAGGACCTGGCCATTTGTGAGCCCCGTCAATATGCCCACAACAAAGAGATTGTTGTGGCGTTGATCCATCACGAAGAAGCCACTGTAAAACGATTTTTCCTTCACCAGGATTGTATTGAGCTGCGGCCTGAAAACCCGGATTTCAGATCCCAGAAATATGAATTTGATGAAGTGTTGATACAAGGCAAGGTCATCGGTATTGTTCGCGGACCTGCTGGTTTGGAGATATAAATGACCAAAAAACCTTGTCTGGCATGCAAGCTCTTTGTCGGCACCAGCGGTTATTCCTATGGAGAATGGATCGACTCAGGTTTCTATCCTTCCGGCACCCATTCGTCCGATATGCTTGATTTTTACACCCGGATCTTTCATGCAACAGAACTCAACTATACCTGGTATCAGATGCCAAAGGCCCCGGCCATTGAACGTATGTGCACAAAAGTTCCAAAGAATTTCAAATTTGCTGCAAAACTCACACGGACCATGACCCATGAGATAAAAAAAGGACAATGGACAAAACAAGTCATGCTCTTTCGCCAGGGTATAGAGCCTTTAATCCAGTCTCAAAAATTATTATGTATTCTCATACAGCTTCCGCCATATTTCGAGCGATCCATCAATTTCAGAAATTATCTTGCAGCACTTCTGGATGAACTTGCGGGTCTGCCTGTTGCAGTAGAGTTCCGGCACGATTCCTGGGCAAATGACAAAGTATTTTCAGAACTTGAACGAAGGAAGGTTACTCTGGTGTCAGTGGATGAGCCTGATCTGCCCAGCCTTTTTCCACCACTTGATGTTGTGACCAACCCAGACCTTTTTTATGTCCGTTTTCACGGCAGGAATTCCAAGGGATGGCGATCAGGCAACATGCAGAAACAATTTGACTATGATTATGCCCAAAGGGAACTTGAAAAATGGGCAGCCACCATTAAAACAACCATGATGGCCCAGGCTGCAGCAGGTGGTATTTTTTTTAACAATCATGTAAGGGGCCAGGCCCCGAAAAATGCATTACGCTTGATCGATCTTTTGCTCAAGGACTATCACCTTCAGAAGACATGAGCCGCTCAATCATTCATTTAAACATTGCAGATTTTGCCGTTGCAGTGGAAAGCAATATACAGCCGTCCCTCAAGGGATATCCCCTGGTTATCGCTCCTTTGGGGGCACCACGGGCCGTGGTGTATGACATGAGCGATGAGGCATATAAAGAAGGTATCAGAAAAGGTATGGCATTGGCCCGTGCAAAGCGGATCAATAAAAAGATTAAAATTCTGCCGCCCAGTTTCAACCGGTATGAACGGGTCATGAAAGACCTTTTAAAGCAAACCTTTGCCTTTACCCCGCTCATCGAATCAGGAACATCAGACGGCCACATATTTCTGGATGTCACAGGTTCAGGACGACTTTTTGGCCCTTCCGTTGATGTGGCGTTTAAACTTAAAAAGGCGTTTAAAAAAACATTTAATTTTGATCCCATCTGGTCTGTTGCCACCAACAAGCTTGTGGCTAAAGTGGCCACCCGGGTTGTCAAGCCTGTGGGAGAGTATATTGTCGCACCAGGTGATGAAAAAGCTTTTCTTGCCCCATTACCCCTCAATCTGATACCCGGCCTTATAAAAAAAGATTTAACAAAATTTTTTGAATTCAATCTTTTTTTTATCTCCCAGGCAAGAGTCCTTACCCTGGAACAGCTTAAGATCCCTTTTCATTTCCGGGCGCCCCTGATTTACGACTGGATCAGGGGTATTGATCCAACACCCGTCACAACCCTTTGCGAAAACCTTTCCATCATAAGCTTTGACCATGAATTCAGCGATGACACCAACACTGCTGATCTGCTTAAAAGGGCCCTTTATCTCATGGTTGAAAAAACATGCAAAACCTTGCGGAACCGAAGACTTACAGGTGGTGTCACAAAAATTATCCTTTCCTATTCAGATGGGCTGCAAACCACCTCAAGGCTAAAACTTGTTCCACCCACATCCAATGATATGGCCATGTTTAAAAAATGTATCCCGCTTTTAAACAAAGCATGGACCAGAAGGGTGAGAATCCGCCACATGCGCCTGACGTGTGAAAAGCTTTGCCAGGGCGCGATACAGGCAGACCTGTTTTCCACGGGGACCAAAGAGACAAAGCAGGGTGAACTGATCCTGGCAATGGACAAAATCAATGAAAAATTCGGCAAAAATTCGATAAAGGCCGGGTTAACAATAAAGGTTAAGAATGAGGGCTAAGAATGATTGACAAAGACAGACACCAATGATTGCCTTGAACACAAGATCCCATTATTCTTTTATGTGGGGCACAGGTTCTGTAAAAGATCTCTGCTGCCATGCAAAGACCCTTGGATATCAAAAAATAGCCCTGACAGATACAGACAATTTATGCGGCATGTGGCAGTTTATCAAGGCCTGCAGACATCAGGGATTAACCCCTGTTATTGGTGCGGAGATCACAGATCCCCATACAACCCACAGAGCGGTCTGCCTGGTAAAAAACAGCAACGGCTACAGCCATCTGACCCGGCTTATCACCCAGCGACACAGGGAGAAAGACTTTTCTCTGAAAACAGCCCTGCCAGCCATTTCCCAGGGGCTTGTGGTGTTGACCAAAAGTCACGACCTTTTACCCTTCTGGCATCAAAACAATGTAGATCTTGCCGTCAACCTTAGTCGAAATCCCCTGTCCCGACAGCATCCCCTGTGCGTGACAGCCGGAAAACTTGGCATTCCCATGGTGGCAACGCCCGGCAGTTTTTTCCTGAACAAAGAAGATCTAAAAGTTCATCGCATGCTCAGGGCCATTGACAACAACACCTGCTTAAGCCGCCTGACCCATAAGGATGTGGCACCGGATACGGCATTCCTGGCTGGCCCAAAGGTATACCAGGAAAAATTTGCTGTATTTCCAGATGCCATAAAAAACAGTTTTAGCCTGGCAGAAAAACTGGAATTCCAGGGACCGGATTTTGGTATTGTCATGCCTCCATTTAAAGAAGACACAGGTCTTGGTGCAGATAAACTGTTATATGAAAAGACATTGCAGGGAGCAAAAATTCGGTATGGCTCAAGCCTGTCAGGTCGTGTCATCAAAAGGATTGACCATGAACTTGCCATCATCCGGCAAAAGAATTTTTGTGAATATTTTCTCGTTGTTGAAAGAATTGTTAAAAAAGCCTCACGAATCTGTGGCAGAGGGTCCGGCGCAGCCTCCATTGTGGCCTATTGCCTTGGCATCACCAATGTCTGCCCCATTAAACACAACCTGTATTTTGAACGGTTTTTAAACCTTCAAAGACCAGATCCCCCAGATATTGATATTGATTTTGCCTGGGATGAAAGGGACGATATATTAACCTGGGTGTTAAATGAGTTCAAAGGCCATAGCGCAATGGTATCCAGCCATATCCTGTTTCAGCCCAGGATGGCGGTACGGGAGGTGGCAAGGGTCTTTGGGCTGCCTGAGGCGGAAATCGGTAAGGTATCCAAACGACTTCCCTGGTTCTGGAAACTAAATGAAGCCAAAGACGATCTTTTGAACAGGATAAAGCATCGTCCTGAATTTAAGTTTATGGATTTCCCACAGCCATGGCCTGAAATCATGGGCTATGCCCAGGCCATTACAGGAACCCCAAGATATCTTTCCGTCCACCCCGGGGGCATTGTCATTACCCCCAACCCCATTGACACCTATGTACCAGTGGTAACAGCCCCCAAAGGAGTGCCTCTTATCCAGTGGGAAAAAGATGGCACGGAAGAGGCAGGTCTTGTTAAAATAGATCTCTTAGGCAACCGGAGTCTCGGGGTAATCCGGGACAGCATAAACAGCATCAGGGAATCTTCCGGCAAATTTGAGGACTTTAACAGTCTTGACCCGGAAGATGATTATGAAACCCAGCAGAATGTGGCCCAGGGCAATACCATGGGATGTTTTTACATCGAAAGCCCTGCCATGCGTCTATTGCAAAAAAAGTCCAGGATAGGTGATTTTGAACATGTGGTGATCCATTCCTCCATTATCCGGCCGGCAGCCAATGAGTTCATCCAGGAATACATCAAGCGACTTCATACGGGAGTCTGGAAACCTATTCACCCTCTTTTGGAAGGTGTATTGAACGAAACCTTTGGCATCATGGTATTTCAGGAAGATGTCTCAAAGGTGGCCATAAAAATGGCAGGGTTTACCCATGCCCAGGCCGATGGCTTAAGAAAAATCATATCAAAAAAAGACAGGGAGCTTGAAATCGCGGATTATTATGACCGATTTAAAAAAGGCGCCCTTGAAAAAAAAGTTCCTCTAAAAGAGATCCAGTCGATCTGGGACATGATCACAAGCTTTTCAGGTTACTCTTTTTGCAAACCCCACTCTGCCTCCTATGCAAGGGTGTCCTTTCAGGCTGCCTATTTAAAAACCCATTTTCCAGCAGAGTTCATGGCAGCCGTCATCAGCAATCAGGGTGGATTTTATTCCACTTTTGCCTATGTATCTGAAGCCAGGAGACTGAATGTAAGAATTCTTCCCCCTGATATCAATCAAAGCCATATAAGCTGGAAAGGACACAATCGTAAACTCAGGGTTGGATTGTTGTCCATCAAGGATCTTTGTTTTAAAACCATGAAAACCATTATTGAAGAAAGAAAAAAAACTGCATTTTCAAATCTTGAAGATTTTTTTGCCAGGGTCAATCCCAGGGAAGATGAGGTTCGGGCCCTGGTCCATTGCGGCAGCCTGGATTCATTAGATGATAAAGGCAACAGGGCCGGTCTTTTATGGGCCTTTGCATCCTGGCAAAAGCAGGAAAAAAAAAAGGATCAACAGCCTTCCTTATTTAATCTTAATGGATTCAGCCTTAACGAGTTTAACAATAGCGGGTTTAACAATCCTGGATTTAATCACAACAGACCCGGCACCAATATGCCAAAACTTCCTGCTGAAAATCCCATTGAAAAGCTTCGAAAAGAATTTTTGGTCCTGGGGTTTTTATGCGCCTGCCACCCCATTATCCTGTTCAAAGACATCATACAGCAGCATGGCACGGTCAAAGCAAAGCACCTGCCAAGGTTTGTCAATAAAAAAATAATATTTGCCGGATGGCTCATAACAGGAAAAGTCGTAAAAACCAAACATGGAGATCCCATGAAATTTCTGACCTTTGAGGATGAAACCGGTATTGTTGAAACAATCTTTTTCCCAAAACCCTATGCTGTTTTCTGCCATTGCCTGGATTATGGGAGACCCTATCTGCTTTATGGAAAGATTGACTCAAACTGGGGAGCCATCACTCTTATAGTCGAAAAAACGCGTCCTATGCCGACCTTGCAATTTCATCAGCCTCACTGATGCAGTACATCAGATGTCGTGGAGATTTTGCATCGCCGATGAGATGAAACGGAACCCTGGTTTTTCTTTCAAGTTTTTTTGCTTCCCTGATGGAGCTGTGTTTTTCAGAAATCACCACTGACTCAAAACCGGATAATGTGATATTTTCCCCATTGGATTTAAAAACAACCCCGTCATCTGCGAACTGCTTAACTGACACATTTTTATACAGGGCCACATTTCCTTTTTTCAGTCTTTCCCTCAAATAATACCGGTCATTGCTGGACATTTCCTCTGCAAAACTCTTTTTCCGGTTCAAAACAACAACCTGTTTTCCCTGGTCTGCCAGAAAATCAGCTGTGATCAAACCTGTCATGCCGCCACCCAGAACAATAACCTTGTCTTTGACCTGTTCTTTGCCGCTGATCACATCAACATTGGTCACAAGGTCCATTTTTGTCTGAAAAAGCCCTTTTATCACTGGCATATCCGGCATTGAACCTGTGGCAAGGATTACCCTGTCAGGATTAATTTCATTGATAAGATCGAGGGTCAGCTCTGTATTATACCGGATCTCAACATCCAGTCTTGCCATTTCATTCCTGAAAAAATCCAGGATATCATTGAGTTCACCGCGACCGGGTGCTTTTGAAGCAAGGGACAGCAACCCTCCTGTATCCTCTCCTTTTTCGCAGACAATGGTCTTATGCCCTTGAAAAGCAAATTGTCTTGCCGCTGCCATGCCAGCAGGGCCTGCACCAGCAATGAGTATTTTCAAAGCCTGTTCAGGCCTGGTTTCGTTTTTGAGTTTATATTCCCTTCCCACATCAGGATTAACCACACAGGAACCCGGCTCCTTGGCAAGTACTGCATGAATACACCCAAGACAGCATCCCACACAGGGACGAATCCGGGAAAATTCACCCTTTCTGGCTTTTTCAGGATAATAGGGATCAGCCAGAAAAGACCTGCCCAAGGCCACCATGTCAGCTTTTCCTTCTTTAATAATCTCTTCGGCATGGTCTGGATATTTAATCCGCCCCACGGTAATCACGGGAATATTAACATGTTTTTTAACTTCCTGGGCCAGATGGACAAAGCATCCATGGGGGGTGTACATGGAGGGAATGGTCAGTTCGCTTGATCCGTAAACCCCGCCTGAAACATGAATGTATACAACCCCTGCCTTTTCAAGCAAAGGTGCAAGTCTTACCGTACTTTTAAGATCCCAGCCATTTTCAATATAATCATTTCCATTGATCCTTATACCGATGGGAAAATCTTTTCCTGTCTTTGCCTGGATATCTTCAATAATTTCAAACAAAAACCGTGTCCGGTTTTCAAAAGATCCCCCATATTTATCTGTTCTGATATTGGAATTGGGTGCCATGAACTGGTTGATCAGGTAACCATGGGCACCATGAAGCTCGATAAAATCAAATCCTGATTCCCGGCACCGCCTGGCTGAATCTCCAAAACAGGATGTCAATTCTTTTATTTCACCAATCTCAAGGGCTCTGACCGGACCCTTTACAACGGCAGGTGCTGGAATAGGAGAAGGTGCCACTTTTTCAGGAAGATAGGACTGACGTCCTCCATGCAATAGCTGCACCCCGAACAGGGTTTCATACTGCTTCACCCTTTGAACCATATCTTTTAAGGCTGGAATACAATTATCATTATACATCTGAGGAAGATCAGGCAGTTCCTGACCTCCGGGATGGACGCTTCCTCCCCCCACCAGCATCATGCCCACACCGCCCCTGGCTCTTTCAATGAAAAACTCAACCAGCTGGTCCGTTACACAACAGTTTTCATCTACACCAAAATTTATGCTCATGGCAGACATTAAAAGCCTGTTTTTTGATGTCATATTGCCGATCTGAATCGGGCTGAAAAGGTTTGATAACATTTGTTAAACATCCTTGAAAATTATTATTGAATTATTTTTAAATCCAAATTTATATGTCCAGAAAAATCAATATATGCGGATTTTCCATCTGGATACAAGTTTTTTTAAAAAAACTTGTATTTTACCATATCCAGAAGGACATGAATGGATTACCCATCATTATTCCCTGGATATGTCATTTAAAACAGATTCAATCAATTCTTCAAACTTTGACATTATTGTTTTCTCCTTTATGAAGGAACGGCCCGTCACTGCTTTAAAAAACTTTGCACAAACATTTCTCTGGCTTGCTTTAAAGCCTGTGGAATATCCTTTTTTTTTGGTGTCTGTATTCCCGGGCAGGTCTGCCAAATCTCTTTTGCCGTGGGGACGTTTAATAATAAGGGAATAGTAGATCAATGCCCGGTCAATCAGAATATAGAGAAACTGAAGGTTCTTGTTGGGACCCAGCTTAAGTTTATCCCCCCCAAATCTGATGCCTGCCCTTTTCTTCTGTGTTATTTTTTCCCCGCCAAACAGGGCAGACCCGGCCCCTAAAATCCCTCCCAGGGCAGTAAATACACCCAATGTATGTCCTGCAAAAGCCGTATCTATCACAGCCCCCATGGTGCCGCCGATGATGGCGCCTGCTGCTGCCAGCTGTCCTTTTGTAAGGCCCAGAATCTCCCAGGTCTTTTTTGAAAAAAGATCGTGTTTAAGAATTGAATACTCTGGCAGATGATATTCAAAAACATGATGTTTGAACAAGGCTCTGATCTGTTTAAACATCTTATTTTCCAGATCTTTTATATGGGCCTGATATTTTTCATTGAGCTTTTCTTTGATCTTGTCTTGATCAGAAGATGAGGTGATGGATTCAGATATGGAAAATGACAGACTTTTTTCAATGGTCTGGATCATTAAGGCTGTAACCAGACGATTTCTTTTCTGCCAGTCCTCTTTAAATGCCAGGATCACCCGGGAAAGAACAGATTCCCATTCCTGGTCAATGGCTTTAAGGCTTTCAAGCATTTTAATACGCTCTGTAAAATTGGCTGTGTTTGAATTAAAAATACGAATACAATTAAAATGCTTTCTAAACTCAAGTTTCCAATCCTGGGTATAATCATTCTGATCTGTTTTGGAATTAATAACAGCCATTCTCGGTCGACCTGTAAGCCTTAAAATTTCCATTTCCGCCAGATCATCATCCCGCACAGGCCTTGAACCGTCCACCACATAAATAATACCTGCGCCCCTGGCCACGGGACCTAAAAGTTCACACTCATCTGCAAAAAAAGGATCATTTTTAAAGGTATCAATAAACCGGTCAACAATTTTGGCAGGGTCGCCATCAAATGCCTTAAACCAGGCAAGAGTCTGTCTGGGCACCTGGAAACCGGGTGTATCCACAAACCGGATAATGTCTTCCCCGTCAATTGTTACAGAATAACGCCTTGATATAGTTGTTTCGCCTGGGACAGGGCTGACCTTTATCTGGTCATCCTCCGTCAGGGTGGAGACCACGGAAGACTTCCCCTCATTGGGGTGGCCCAATACGGCAAATTCAAGTATCATTGCTAAATAAACCTTTTCACTACTATGTCAGGATTTTCAAGTTTAAACACAGCTTTTTTCCAGACATCATAATTAATATCTGTATTGTCAACTGAAAGATCTGCCTGGCCGGCATCCTGGGTTAACAGTATCCACAAGAGTCTGCCCTGGGGCATAAGAGCCTTTATCTGTTTAATATAATGGAGCAGCCCTCTTATGGGCGGCTGCCAGACTTCATGGACCAGGATCACATGATCCACATCTTCTTGGCTCTTCTGCCGGATGATATCTGCATCATCGTTAAAATCAAAACTGATTCCCAGGGCCTCTTTCACATTAAAAAATAAATGAGTTTCAATACCCTTGATGACGCTTTTAATTATTTCATCAGAATAGACGTTTTTTGATAAAAGGAGCAATGCCTTTTGGCCTGGCACATCCTGTCTGGTTTTAAAAGAAGAGTTTTCTTTTATATTATTGTTCAGGTTTTCTTCACTGACCTGGCTTGCCTGAGTTTTATCAGCGTTATAGTCCAGGACAGGAGACTGCATTCTGACAATTAATAGTTTGAACCTGGGCCTTTTAAAGTTAAAATGGTGCAGGACATGTTTTTGAGCTAAAATCCCGATAATGATAAGAAATCCCCTGGGGATTACAGCATAAAACAGGATTCCCATACAGATGAAGGGCCACCAGGATACCAGATCCTGTGTTGCCAGGACAGAGATGCCGTCCTTTAAAATAATCCTGGACCCTTCTATCTGTTCAAGGCTCGGGTGGGCAAGGAATTCCGGCACAAACCAGGACCAGGGAAGAGCTATGAATGAAACCAGATCATAAACCCTGTCACTTGAGGCTGTGAGCGTGGACTGCCACCCAAATGCCATGTCGCTGACAATCACCCTGAAAAATGTTCCGCCAAGGGCTCCCGTTGAAAAACTTACGGCAAAAACAGATGTCATAATAAAAATCGGCCAGAAAAAAAGATCCTTATATTCCCTGTTCTTCACCCGGATGAGCAACGAGGTATATTCCAGGGTATCAAGGCTTTTTTTGAAAATGGTCTGCCCTGTTTTTTTAATAATTTTTGGCAGCACATTAAAAAATAATGATGAGATCAATGTATGGATGATGGAATTGTGAAAAAAGTTTTCTGATCTTTTCGTTCCAATGGCCTTTCGCACCAAGAGGATCAGGGTTAATAATATCAACAGTACCTGGAACAAAATAAACAAAACAATAAAAATCGATACATTGATGGGGCGGTTCCCGTGATAGGCAAGGAATGAATATGCCAGGGATACTCCAGTGACTCCTCCTGTCAAGGCCATGGCATAGATCATCCAGGAATACAGGGTTGAAAAAATGGTGCCGGGCAGCAGGGTTAATCCCTTTTTATCTTTTTTCTTAAAAAATTCATCTTTTCTAAAAGCCAGCCATTTCAATAAGAGGTTTTTTTCTGTCTGGGCGGTGCTCCTGCACTGATTATAAATTTTACGATCCCTCACCAATTGCTCTTGAATCTCTTCGGGAGAATCAAGAGCATCATCCATACTGATAAAATAATCCAGATCAATGATATCTTTTAATCTTAGTTTCATAGTTTGTTATTAGCAGAACTAATAGTAAAAGAAAATAATTAAGACGGATCAAGATTTAAGATCCAGATGCAGGATCTTCCGGTAATAGGATTCTGATTGATAAATGGCTGCCAGAGGATTGTTTTCCTGTTAAATTGGCTTTGCACCGTATTTTACAATTAATTTTTCAAGGTTTTCATAGGATTGAGCCCCCACAAGACGGTCAAGCCCGATAAAAAAACTGGGTACGGCTGTGACACCTTTTGTCCTTGAAAGTTCCCAGTCTGAATCCACGGCATCTGAAAATTCCCGGGTTTCAATAACTGCCTTACCCTCCTCGCGATCAAGGCCGGAGCTTTCTATCAGGTTTAATAGAACATCTTTTTGAGCGATATTCTTTCCTTCCACAAAATAAGCCTTGAATGCTTCCATGTGAAACGGGTGGCCATGACCTTTTGTTTCTGCCCAAAGACCAACCTCCTGGGCAAGCCGGCTGTTATAGGTCATCTTTCTGTCACCCAGGGCAAGCCCAAGCTTTTCCGCGTTTTCTCTCAGGTTCGCCATCATTTTGTTCACATCAAAGGCTATCTTTTTGTGTTTAAACAGGTCTTCCAGGGTACGACCCTGCTCAGGCGTATCCGGATGAAGGGGAAACGCCCGCCACTTGATGCGGATATCATAGTTTTTTTCTAACTTTTCAATACTCCCGGTAATGAAATAACACCAGGGTCAAACATAGTCTGAAAATATTTCAAGCTCTAAAGCTGTAGACATAATTTTCTCCTTTGATCAAGTCATTTTTAATGAACATCGGTACAATTAAACACGCTGCAAAAAAATAAATCAAGTGTCCTGAAGACTGATCTGCCAAGATTTCAAATGTGTTAACGGCTGAAGGCTCTGCCACGGGGCATACACACTATTTATGGGTTATAAAAAAAATAAATAATTTTACTTTGTATGAAGATTGGCCTATTTTAGCCCAATTGTTTAATAATTTTTAAAAAAAGGGGGCCCATGCTGCTGACATTCTTAAAAGGATTTGGAGTCGGAAGCGGCCTGATTATTGCTATTGGCGCCCAGAATGCATTTGTTTTAAGCCAGGGAGTCAGAAAAAACCATTATATTATTATTCCTTTGATCTGCGCTATTTGTGACGCACTTCTCATCATACTGGGGGTAACGGGTATGGGAACCCTTGTTTCTTCAAGCAAAAGCCTTTCATTAATCGCAGGCATTGGCGGAGCTGGTTTTCTCTTCATATACGGGATCGGATCCTTCAGATCTGCCATCAAAGGAGGAAGCCTTTCTGCGAACCAAAAAACTGAATCATCTTTTAAAACTGCTATTCTCACAACCCTTGCCGTAACACTGCTCAATCCCCATGTATATCTTGACACAGTTATTTTACTGGGCAGCATTTCCAGTCAGTTTAAACAGCCCGGCCACTTCTTTTTTGGTGCCGGTGCTGTAATGGCATCCTTTGTCTGGTTTTTTTCCTTGAGCCTTGGCGGAAAGATGCTTGCGCCTTTATTTACAAAAAAATCATCCTGGAGAGTTCTGGATACTCTTGTGGGAATGACCATGTGGGCCATTGCCCTGTCTGTAGTAAAGGGTTTATTTACCCTCTAGATATTCTCTCATGAGCAACCTGTTTTTGGGTGATATCCCGGGCAACGGCCACCAGGTACTCTTTGTCTGCCAATTGTAAAAAACTTGCATTTACTTCAACGGGAAATATTGTCCCGTCCCAGCGCTGGGGTGATTGATCAAAATACAATTAAAATGAGCCTTTCCAAAAATAAAAAATAATTTCTTGAAATGATTGAACATTTTTATAATTCGTGTCATGAATAACCATCGTCAATCCAAGTGAGGTGACATATGAGTTTTAAACCTGATAATCAAACGCTTTCATTTTCAGATCTGGAATTATCCCAGACAAAAGTAAAAAACAATACTCTTGAACACTTAAAAAATCTGGATCAAAGCATACACTGGGATCCCATTGAATCCACCCTGCTGGAAAACTATCCCATTGGAAAAAAGAAAAAAGGACCCCAGGCCTATCCTCCTTTAATGCTGTTCAAATGCCTACTGCTCAGGAACTGGTTTCAAATCAAATCCGATGTTGAGTTGGAAAGCCTTATTAATGATCGGTTCTCATTTAAAAAATTCATCAGTCTTCCAATGGGAGAACCTGCCCCTGACAGTTCAACCTTTTCAAGATTCAGAAAAAGACTTACCCTGGAAAAATATGACATGGTGCTGTCAGATATTTCAGACCAGATATCCCGTCAAAATATCATTATCAACATGGGCAGCACCATGGACATTCAGGTCATCAAATCA
>JACKQG010001390.1_pt1 | contig 33586 bp, 27 predicted proteins | sample 8237621 | NCBI WGS metagenome assembly JACKQG01 (sample SAMN15677084, study PRJNA649215) | marine metagenome | biome: marine; feature: Black Sea; material: saline water; isolation source: suspended particulate matter (SPM) from the Black Sea western gyre | collected 2013-06-09/2013-06-10 | depth...
AAAATTTAATAGGCTTTCGTTTCTCTCAATTTTCCCCTTTTTATTGAGATGATACGTAAAATCTGACTATGGAGTTGTCAGAAATAATTAGGTGGTTACTATCTACCTGATATAGTAAAAAAATCAAGATACTCCTCTATATGGCAGGGCAAATGTATGAGCATCCCTCAATTTATTAAACAGAAATTTACCTTCAATAAAGCTTTGGAGATCACCGTTCTGGTTTACCAGGTGATAGCGGTCATTGCATTTATCATCATCCCCGTAGTAGCTTTCCAATGGTGGAAAACTCCTTTTATTGGCGCATTTGTCGAACAAACAATGGTTTTTAATGGCGTTGGACCAATCAGGGAGGGTACAGAAAACGAGGCGTGGGAACTTTTCCTGTCCGGGGTCACATTAGGCGATCAACTCAAAGAGATTGATGGGAAAAGCATCTCCAGTGCTAGTGATATACAAGAAATTCTCTCCACGTATCAATTTAATGATGAAATTCAGGTCACTTACCAACGCGAGGAAGGTTCAAAAAGCAATAAGAACCTCAATCTAATTCCCTTCCCAGCCACTGATAAGATCAAGTACTTTGCCATTCCTTATGGAATAGGGATTGTCTTTCTCTTGCTTGGGTTGTGGATGGCCCGGCTACGCATTTCAGAAAGTGCTGGGCGCGCATTTATTTTATTTGCCACCTCCTTTTCTATTGGCTCAGCTGCACTATTTGACCTATATACCACCCACCACCTCACCATTCTGTGGACTTTCTCCGTGGGGTTTGCCGGAGGTGCGTTACTGGATTTGGCGTTAACCTTCCCTCAGGAATTCAGTTTCACCCAAAAGTATCCCATCATTCGCAGGATCGGGTACATCATCGCCCTTATTTTAGGCTTGCTTGCGCTCCCTGATATCTACAACCTCCAATCGCCTACCAATTACATTCAAAAGTGGCAATTTATTTACGGCTTTACGGGAATTTCAGTCATCATCTTTATCTTAATACTCCTGTATCGCAGCTACACCGATAAGTCGCCCGTCGCCAAACAACAGATCCAAATGGCTTGGTGGGGTATCTTATTATCTTTTGGACCAATCGGGATATGGATGTTCATCTCCTTTTTCCGATCAATGAATTTTAGCCCCTATCTACTTGTCTCTACAATCGGGTTCCCTCTTGTCACCGGCTACGCGATATTGCGGTACCGTCTATTCAAAATTGATTATATTTTCAGCCGTAGTTTACTTGTAATTATTCTAACTGCGATGGCAAGTCTCGGTTATGGCCTCATCATCTGGGGGTTCGGCCTGGTATCCGGAACCCAGATTTCAGCAAATAACCCCTGGGCCATAGGCGCATTTGCCGCATTGTTAGCCCTCTTATTAAACCCCCTTCGGAACCGAATCCAGACAGTGATTGATGCTATCGTATTCCGAGGACGGCACGCCTTTGAAAAACCACTCCAGGATTTTGGGCATAAAATGACCAATGCAAAAGACTTGCCAGCAATTTCCCTTATCCTTCGAGAAGCAATCACAGAAAGCCTGCTCCCCGATGCATTACACATCTATATCCATGATCCTGCAAGCAACCAATACGCTGCGATGGAGTACCAGGGCAAGTTAACCAGCGATATTCGTTTTACCCACAATAACCCGTTGGTAGAAACACTGCTGAAGGAGGACCTGCCCTTCTATATTGATCCAGCAAACCTACCAAAAACATTAGATTCAGAAAATACTCGCTTAATCCTGCTCAATGCCCACCTCTTTGTGCCCCTTAAAAGCATCGACAAACTCATGGGCTGGATAGCATTGGGTATACGTCGTTCCGGAGACCCTTACAGTAGTCAAGAACTTGATTTTCTTGAAAGCTTGAGCAACCAGGCCGGGATTGCTGTTGAGCGTGCTCAGGTTGTAGAAAACATGGAACAACAAGTTGAAGAGATGAATGCTCTCACCTTGATCTCCCAAGGAGTTAGTATTACTCTATCTTTCAACGACGTTCTAGAATTAATTTTTGCCCAAACCACACAGATCATCCCAGCGACCGACTTTCATATCACTCTTAATAATCCGACCAATGATTATTATTATTTTGGCTTTTGCATCGAGGATCAACAACGCCTTACTGAAAAAGAAATTCATCCTCTCCCCCACAACCAGGGAATTGGTCAATGGGTTGCCAGAAATGGCAGGGCTCTTCTTTCTCAAGATTACAATCAGGAGTGTCAGCGGCTTAATGTCGTACCATCCCTGCAAAATATTTACGGTTGGGCGGGCGTTCCTCTAAATGCCGGTTCAGAAACCATCGGTGCACTCAGCATTGGCAGCCGTGACCCCAATACCACCTTTACCCAAAAACAACTCGGGCTACTTCGAGCGATTGCTGACCAAACCGCCGGCGCTATCGTCAAAGCTCGTTTGCTTCAAGAGACCGAACGGCGTGCCAAGCAACTTGCTACATTAAATGAAATTACCCAACAACTAACCTCAACGCTTGAACACGAGCCACTACTTCAAAACATTCTTGAAAGTGCTGTGCAAATTATCGATTGCGAAGCAGGCACTCTCTTCATGGTGGATGAGGACACAAACGAATTAGTATTCACGGTTACCGTTGGATCAGCAGCCACCGACCTGGTAGGACAACGCCTCCCACCTGGAAAAGGTATCGTCGGGGAGGCCGTTGAAACACAAGCTCCAGTTGTCGAAAATAATGTTCGTGAATCTAAGGGGTGGTTTGGCAATACTGACGAAGAGACCGGTTTTGTTACCCGTGCTTTACTTGCGGTTCCGCTTCAGGTCAAAGGACGCGTAATCGGGGTCGTTGAAGTGATTAACAAAAAGGATGGGTTTCCTTTTGTTAATGACGACCAAATTCTCCTCACCGCTTTTGCTGGACAGGCTGCCGTCGCAGTTGAAAATGCCCGCCTCTACACCCTTACCGATCAAGAGCTCAACGCCCGTGTTGAGGAGCTTTCCGTTATGCAACGTATTGATCGAGAGCTGAATGCCAGCCTTGAAACCGACAAGGCAATGCGCACAACCCTTGAGTGGGCTATGCGTCGCTCTCATGCCGATGCAGGTTTGATCGGAAACCTCAATGATGAAGGCATACACATCATGGCGCAAGAAGGTTACGGCGACCAACTCGATCACTATAAAGACAAAGCATTACCCCTCGAATTACCCACCATGCTCGATGCATCTGAAAGTGGGCAGCCAACAACGCGCCAACTCGACCCAATAGAACAAGGCGGATTGTTGCCCGGAACAAGAACCCAAATCGTCGTTCCTCTACAGCGAGAAACAAATGTGATCGGGCTAATACTTTTAGAGTGCATCGAAGACACAACAGTCGATCTCGGATTCCTCAGCCGCCTGAGCGACCATGCCGCTATCGCTATCGCCAACGCCCAACTATACGCAGAAGTCGAAGCAGCAAATATTGCCAAAAGTGACTTTGTCTCATTTGTTGCTCACGAGCTAAAAAATCCGATGACCTCAATCAAAGGCTATACGGAACTGATCGCAGCTGGCGCAGTTGGCGAAATTAATGAAAATCAAAGCAATTTTCTTCAAACCATTCGCTCCAATGTGATCCGCATGTCTACCCTCGTTTCGGATCTGAATGACAACTCAAAAATTGAAGTTGGGCGTCTGCGAATGGAATTTAAAGCAGTTGACCTCCCCGAGATTATTGAAAACGTGATTCGTTCAACGGACAAACAACTTTCTGAGAAAAATCAAACGATTACTCTCGATCTCAATGATACCTTGCCTCAAATTTGGGCCGATAATACCCGCATTGAACAAATTCTTGTCAATTTTGTCAGTAATTCCTACAAATACACACAAGAAGGAGGCAAAATTGTTATTGGAGCCAAAGTGGCCGATAACCAATGGGATCCCGATGGCGCCCCCAAAGTTGTCCACATCTGGATCAAAGACAATGGAATCGGCATGACAGAAGAAGATCAACAGAAAATATTTACAAAATTCTTCCGATCTGAAGATGAAAAAGCCCGCGAAGCCCCAGGTACTGGGCTGGGTCTTAATATCACCAAAAGTTTGATCGAATTGACAGGTGGAACCACCTGGTTTGAAAGCGAATTCAGAGAAGGAACCACATTTCACTTTACCATACCTGTCGTAGAAAAATAAGGCATAACCATGACTCTAACAGCAGTAGTTGGACAAGCCCAGGCATCTGACGGACGAGAAGCAGGATTACAGGCTACCCACCAGGCGCTTAAAAAACTTGGCATAGGCTCCCCCTCTTTCGCCATTATTGTCGCCTCACGTTATTATGACTCTAAAAAAATTGCCAGCAGCGTTTCCAGTTTATTAGGAGAAACGCCAACCATTGGTTTTTCATCTGCGTCTACACTGACAAATGACGGTCAGAGTAAAAACTCGGTTGCAGTGGCTTTGTTCAGCAGCCCAGATCTTAAAATAACGGAACACTGGCTTCCAGGATTTGCCCAAAGTGGACGAGAAACCGCTTCCCTCCTGCGAGAACTTGCCTCTGGTGCTCAAATGGAGGATATAAAAAGAGGTACCGCTTCACATGGAACCGCACCACTAGGAACCGCGCCACTTCGAATTACGCCTTCATCCACTACGCAAAAGAAAGATCAAAAGATACTTTTCTTTGCTGATGGATTTAACGGTGATGCCGAACAAATGTGTCTTGCGTGGACGGGTATCCCCATCTCACTTATTGGAGGCCTCTCAAGCGGCAACCCGCATACTGGCGTTACATCTCAAATTGCCGGAGCCCAGGCAGGGTCAGGGAGTTTAGCTGCCGTAATTATTGAAGGGAATCTAAAAATCGGAGTCGGGTCCGATCATGGTTGGCGTCCTGTTGGAAGTCAATTCCGCATTACCCGCTCACGTGGATTTTGGATCCGTGCCCTGGATGGACGCCCTGCTTCAGAGGTATATTCACAACTCTTCGGCTATCCGGCGCGTGATTGGGGTTTTCCGCCCCTCAATTATTTAGTGCGTCTCTATCCCCTTGGAATTGAACAGGGCCAGGATCTGCTCATCCGTTCACCACTACGTGTTGAGGCTGACGGAAGTTTCCGAATGAATGCCCCTGTCCGTGATGGGATGGATGCCTATTTACTGACTGGCAGTCCCTCAACTTGTATTGAAGCAGCGCAACGAGCCGCACAAAAAGCGAATATCGCCCTTGATGGCGTAAAACCAGCGCTTGTTTTGGTTTTGGTTGATATTGCCTGGCAAATCCTTCTCAAAGCCGAGGCTGGAGCTGAAATCGCTGCAGTTCAAGATGTTTTCGGTAAAGATGTTCCCATAATCGGTGGCTATACCTTGGGGCAGGTAACCCCAGGCAAAAACGGTTCACCACCTGATTTCATAAATCAGCACATCACCGTAATCGCATTCGGGGAAGAAAAGTTGGAAGAAAAATCAACTCTTACGATGAGAAAACCAACTGAAGAAGAAATGGAAAAACGTCGGGATAGTTTGAAATAAAGATTTCCTTATTTTCTTAAATATAAAAACAGCGGGATTTTTCGCTCCCGCTGTTTTTCTTATTGGATCTGCATTAAGCTACATTTGGTAATTCTTCCATCGCGCTCTTGATCGCCTCTGCAGGATGGGCATAATCTTCCAATTCGCCAGCCAAATATGTTTCATACGAAGCCAGGTCAAAGTGACCATGCCCGGACAAATTGAACAAAATCACTCGCTTCTCATCCTTTGCTTTGGCTTCCAGGGCTTCATCAATCGCTGCGCGAATAGCATGTGCACTCTCCGGAGCAGCCAGGATGCCTTCTGCACGAGCAAACTGCAATGCAGCATCAAAGGTCGTCTTTTGGTGAACGGATACAGCTTCAATGAGACCGGCATCGAATAATGCTGAGACACTGGGGGCCATGCCGTGATAGCGTAATCCACCTGCGTGAATCGTTGGCGGGACGAAGCCATGTCCCAGAGTGTGCATCTTGACAACAGGCGCCATTTTGGCTGTATCACCATAATCAAAGGCGTACTCGCCCTTCGTTAAAGTAGGTGTTGCGGTTGGCTCAACAGCCAGCAAGCGCGTACGCTGTCCATTCTTCAGGTTTTCACGCAAGAATGGATAAGCGATCCCCGCAAAATTAGAACCCCCGCCCACACATCCAATCACTACATCAGGATACTCATCCGCCAAATCCATTTGCTTGAGCGCTTCTTCACCGATGACACTCTGGTGCATCAGGACATGATTGAGTACCGAACCCAGGCCATATTTCTTGGCCCCATTAGACGTGGCCGCCACCTCGACCGCTTCTGAGATGGCAATCCCCAATGATCCGGGGCTATCAGGGTCTTCAGCCAAGACTGAACGACCATAATTCGTTGTTTCGGTGGGGCTGGGGAAAACCTGAGCACCGAAAGATTCCATCATGATCCGGCGATATGGTTTCAACCCATAAGAGACCTTGACCATATAGACTTCCAGATCGAGGTCAAAGAAATTGCAGGCCATCGCGAGCGCCGATCCCCATTGCCCCGCACCGGTTTCGGTCGTCATCGCTTTGACTCCGGCAGCCTTATTATAAAAAGCCTGTGCCACAGCCGTGTTCGGTTTGTGGCTGCCAGAAGGAGATGCGCCTTCGTATTTATAATAGATATGTGCGGGTGTACCGAGCGCTTTTTCCAGGCGTCTGGCACGAATTAATGGCGTAGGCCGCCACAGTTTGTAGATTTCACGCACTTCTTCCGGAATATCAATATAACGTTCGCTGCTGATCTCCTGCATGATCAATTCCATCGGAAAAAGCACCGAGAGAAAATCGGGGGTGATCGGCTCCAGGGTCTGCGGGTTGAGCACAGGAGCAGGGGGAACGGGGCTATCAGCCAGAATGTTGTACCATTGTTTCGGCAGATCAGTTTCGTTCAAGGTAAATCGCGTTTGTTCAGACATGTTATTCTCCTCAAATGGTTCGTTTTTCGTTTGATTGTTAATTAGGTTGCTAGTTTGGAAATTGATGGGCTGGACACCCTTCAAGGTGGGTGAAAAATAATATTGGACAACATTTTTCCTCCAAAATTACTAGCAGAAAATTCCAGGGATATTTTTGGCGAGCACTTTTTCACTATACGATTGGCTATGCATTAATCCCATATTCTCATGCACCTCTTCCAAAGTCTCTTGTGTAACCAATTTGGCTTTTGCGGTCCCACTGAAAAGCACTTCAAGAAGCCTTTTGGGGCGCGAAACATATTCGGCACGGCGCTCCCTCAACGGAGCCAGGTAGTCATTCAATACTTCCGCCAGGCGGTGTTTGACTTCCACATCCCCCACTTTGCCTGCACGATAGCTGTTTTTAACCTCTTCAACCTCAACTTTATCAGGATTGAATATGTCGTGATAAGCAAAAACAGGATTGCCTTCCACATGACCTGGATCCGTTGCGTGGAGACGAGTCGGATCGGTATACATTGACATCACCTTGCGCGTTGTCTCCTCAGGCGTATCCTTCAGGTAAATCGCATTTTCATAGGATGTATGCATGGTTCGGTTATCAAGCCCTGGCAAGCGCGCGGCATCCGACAACAGCGCTTCTGGCTCTGGGAAAGTCTCGCCATAGATTTTATTAAAACGTCGGGAAATCTCACGTGCCAGCTCAATATGAGGCAACTGATCTTCGCCAACTGGCACAAGCTGCGATTTATAAAGCAAGATATCAGCCGCCTGCAAAACCGGGTATGTCAGAAATCCGAGCGAGGGTTGTAAATTCAATTCCTTGATCTGCTCCTTGTAGGTCGGAACCCTCTCCAACCGCGAGACAGTTACCAACATACTAAGGAGCATCGAAAGTTGTGAATGTTCCGGGATAATGGATTGCAGCACGATCGTTGACCGCACTGGATCAATTCCTGCAGCCAGCCAGTCCGCCATTAAATTCAAGATATTTGAATGGATACGCTCAGGATCAGCTTGGCTGGTCGTGAGTACATGCAGATCAGCCACCAGGAAAAAGCACTCATGAGTATCCTGCAACCTCTTCCAATTTTCCAAAGTCCCTACCAAATGACCGATATGTCGCGGCCCTGTAGGGCGATGACCTGTGAGAATTCGTTTTTTTGACATTTAATATCCTTTCAAACCTAATCTGGGGACAAAAATTGTCCACCACACACACATGCGTTGGGCCTGCTGCGCATTATGGATGGATCCTTCCAGGGCCTCAGCACCCCTCCGCATGTGCGATTCATCCATATCTCCATATTTAACGAGAAACGCGTTCATCCCTATTAGGGACGAACGCGTAGTCCGTGGTGCCACCCAGTTTAAGCTGCTAGATAAAAAAATCCCCGATGATGCATTCGGGGAATAGCCAGCTTCACTCTTTTCGGGTACAGCCAATAATGAGAAACAATGATTTATACCCTAGCCCTGTAACGGGGGCATTCCGACAAAGGTTACTTGTTACCGTTCACCTTGCAGCTCGGAGGGCCATTCGACGTTGTCGTTTCTGGCAGGGCTTTCACCAATTGCCTGCTCTCTGGACTGTCGTTCAACGTGTACTCGTCCTCTTCATAGCCTTTTATTATTATATTGACCCAAATTATATATCAGTTGGGGTTTTTGTCAACATCACACAGCAATTTGGAGAATGTCGCTTATAATATGCCTATGATCGAACTCACTATTCCCGGGCGTGGGACATTGGAAATTAAACATCTCGTAACCGATGTAAACGGAACTTTAGCCATAGATGGAATTTTAATTGAAGGTATAGCGCGGCAAATTCTGGCATTGCGTGACCGTTTGCAAATCCATTTGCTTACGGCAGATACACATGGAAAACAAGCCGAGATTGATCACCTATTAAATCTGACTGCGGTACGCATCCAAAAAGGGAATGAGGCTCAGCAAAAAGCAGAGTATGTCCGCAAACTTGACGCAAAAAATGTCATCGCCTTAGGGCAAGGCGCCAATGACGCCGCCATGCTTAAAGAGGCTGCCATAGGAATCGCAGTTATGTCGCCTGAAGGACTTGCCATCGAAGCGCTCAACGCTTCTGACCTGCTTCTTCCCAATACGACCAGTGCCCTGGAGCTGCTCAACAAACCAGTGCGGATTATCGCCAGCCTTCGAAAATGACCTCTTCAAACCCACGTCCCCCACAAACACCATCCGATTTTTCTCAACAAACGCGCCCTACACGCGCCCAACGTCGACGTGCGCAAAGACAAAAAAGAATGCCGAGAAGTGTGGAGGGCCGCTCAAAGCTACTCCAGAATCTTGTCCAGCGGGCTTATCCTTCTTATGAATTCTTTATTTTTGCCCTCCTTTGCGGAGCGATTTTGGGATTGGGTTACCTGCTTGATTCGCAAGCCTTCCTCGTTTTTGGAATTTTGATGGCGCCGCTTATGACACCTTTGGTTGGGATGACTCTCGCTACGGTCAGCGGAATGTCAAATTTCTTCTTTAAAACGCTGGGCGCATTTATTATAGGAATTATTTTTATCTTTCTCACGGGCGCCTTAGCCGGTTTTGCCGCCCGCGTCTGGATGCCGCTCACACTTACTCAAATATTCGTTCACTCCCGTTTATGGTGGACTGATCTGGTCGTTTTGGCCTTGGGATCGATCCTGCTGGCAGCGTCTTTTGTCCGCTCTGAGAAAAAACCTTTTTTACCAAGTGTGATAGTCGCTTACGAACTCTTCCTGCCGCTAAATGCAGCCGCATTTGGTCTTGCAAGTGGGCTTACTCATATTTGGCCCCAAGGCATTTTAGTCTTTGCCGCTCATTTGGCATGGGCAATGTTCTTCGGCGCATTGGCTCTCTTCTTTTTAGGGTTTCGACCAACCAGAGCCTCCGGATGGATTTTTAGTGCACTAATCTTGCTCCTCCTCTTTGGCACATTGGGGAGCCTGCTTACGCCGGGAACAAATCCGACGCCCTCAATCGGAGACCTGCCCACGGCCTCGCCCGTAGTACTTATGATCGGAACCCCGACGGATGCTCCCGTTATGGAGATTCCCTCCTCTAAGACTCCTGCCCCGACTGCTTCCTCCACAGAAAAACCCGTGGCAAGCGCGACGTTGAGCTTGCCACCCTCCCCAGGCATCACCTTAGAGCCGACCTTAACCCCCACCTCGACACTGACACCACATCCCACCCCGTTATATGCGCGGATTACAGCCAGCAGTGGCGGAGGGGCGTATCTGCGTCGTGAACCGGGTGGTCCGGTGATCATTACTCTTGATAATAATGAACTGGTGCAAGCACTGACGGCTCCGCTAGTCTATGACGGTATCCCCTGGGTACAGGTGAAGGTCGTACGCAGCGAGCAAAGTTTTGAAGGCTGGATCATTCAATCTGTTCTAAAAACTGCCACTCCCTCTCCGGAGTGGTAGGAATAATATGTCGTTGCGAGCATCTTTATGCGACGCAATCTCCTTCAGACTGTGTTGGAGATCGCGTCGCCGACAAGCATAGGCTCGCGATGACATAATCTTTTAATTTTTTACGGAGTATCAACATATGCCAATCCATTTTGGAACCGACGGCTGGCGTGCCGTTATCTCAGATTCATTTACCTTTGCCAATTTACGCATGGTCGCACAGGCTATCGCGGATGCTGTCGCTTCCGGGCAATTTGACAAAAAAATCAATGGCTCTCCCGAGCCTGACCTAAAGAAAATCGTGGTCGGATTTGATACTCGCTTCCTTTCTGATCGTTACGCGGGTGAGATTTCACGCGTATTAGCCGCAAACGGCTATACAGTGCACCTGACCCATGCAGATGCCCCCGGTCCCGCTGTATCTTTCGCGGTGAAAGATCTGAATGCCGTTGCGGGGATCATGCTGACTGCATCTCATAACGCGCCTCGATATAACGGAATTAAACTCAAAGCCTCCTATGGCGGTTCGGCCCTGCCAATGCAGTGTCGACGCGTGGAAGTCTATATCAACGACAACGAAGAACGCGCCCGCGGCCCTAACCTGATGAGTTTCTCCGAAGCCCGCGATTTGGATTTGATTAAAAAATTCAACCCCATGCCTGCATATTATGAGCATCTTCGCACGCTGATTGACTCTGATCTGATCGCCGACAATCCCCAGAATGTTGTCGTCGATTCAATGTATGGCTCCGGGCGCGGTGCGATTAAAGGTTTCCTGCAGGGAACGGGGTGCGAAGTGGCTGAGATTCGCCATGACCTAAATCCAGGATTTGGTGGCATTCATCCTGAACCAATTGGCGCAAATCTAGACGCGCTGGCCAGCGCGGTCAGCACCGGCATGGGGGATTTCGGTCTCGCCACCGATGGCGATGCAGATCGTATCGGTGCAATGGATGGACGCGGTAATTTCGTTGACCCGCATAAGATCATGGCTTTGGCGCTGAAACACCTCGTCGAAACACGCGGTATGACAGGCGCGGTTGTGCGCACAGTTTCCACCACACGGATGATCGATCGTCTTGCCAAACGTTATGGATTAAAAATCTACGAGACCCCGGTTGGCTTCAACCACATTGCCGATTATATGATGAGCGAAGATGTGCTCATTGGCGGGGAAGAATCAGGTGGCATCTCCTTTAAAGGGCATATCCCTGAGGGTGATGGAGTCCTGATGGGTCTGTTGATCGTTGAGATGGTCGCAGCAGCCAAGAAGCCTCTTTTCGATATGGTCGAAGACCTGCTTGCCGATGTTGGCCCGGCGCATTATCAGCGCACGGATCTGCGTTTGAAACGTCCCGTCGAAAAAGCTGAAATGACAGAATTTCTCACCAAGCAGGCGCCAAAAGAAATTGCCGATCAAAAGGTGGTTGAAGTCAGCGCCAGCGATGGGGTGAAATATATCCTTGCTGATGACTCATGGTTGCTAATCCGCCCATCTGGTACAGAGCCGGTTTTGCGGGTCTACGCCGAAGGACGCAGCGAGGCAACCGTTCAAGCGCTGCTGGAGTATGGCGAGACGGTTGCGGAATCAGTTGTTTAGAATCCCACAAAGAGACACGGAGAGTTATTTGAGCCCATCTTTGTGCTCCTTCGTGTCTTTGTGGTGAACCTTTTGAACAAACCCTCCTACCCACTCGCCATAGCCGAAGCTCTGCTCGTCAACCTGATCTGGTCCTCCTCTTTCATCATTGTCAAAATAGCGCTCTCAGATTTGGGGCCCCTGACTATTGGCGGGCTGCGTTATTTTATCGGCGCGTTATTATTGCTCCCCTTTATGCTGCGCGTGAAAGGCGCACCCATTTCAGGAAAAATGTGGGCTTGGCTTCTACTGATCGGGATCAGCCAATATGCTGTAGCCAACGGGGCCCTCTTTTGGTCGCTCGAATATCTCCCCGCCACAACCGTCTCATTTTTGATGGGATCGATCACGATTACCACGCTGATCGTCGGCATTATCTGGTTAAAAGAAATTCCCAGCAAAATGCAAACAATCGGGATCCTCATCACGCTGATTGGTGGATGGCTATTCTTCGCCAATGGCTTCCAAGCCGGCGAGATTCTCGGCCTGATCATCTTTGGAATAGGGCTGATCGGCTTCACCGCTTTTGGCATTCTCAGCCGGAAATTCGCCCTTGCGGGGACGGTTACTACGCTCAGGCTGACGGCCATACCCCTCGCGCTGGGAGGGGCGATCACGCTCCTCGTCGCGATTCTGCTGGAGGGGGCTCCCTCCGCTCCGCCCGCCACCTGGGGCTTGATCCTCTTTCTGGCAGTTGTGAATACGGCGATCGGCTACGCCCTATATAACCATGCCCTGCAAGTTTTGCCTGCTTTCCAAATGAATATCGCCCTGAGCCTGACCCCGGTCTGGACCGCGATCTTCGGTTATTTCCTGCTCGATGAGCGGCTGGTACCGGTGCAAATTCTCGGAATCGCGGTAGTGGTATCAGGCGTGATTCTGGTGCAGGTGAGAAAAAAAGACCCTTCACCACAGAGCACACAAAGCTGACAAAGAAAAACTTAAAAATCTCTGTGCTCACTGTGGTCTCAGTCGCATAAGATAAAAAGACCCAGCTCCTAAGCGGAGCTTCCGACAGGAAGCGCAGTCGAAGGACGCCGTACGCAAACACCGCTCTTATCCATTCGGGCGCAGGTCGACTACGTACTTCGCATTCGCTCAGCACTCCGCTCAAAGACTGGACAAAGGAAAAACCACATGACAACACAAAACTTCCCCCACCCCACCGTCGGTGCGTTGATCTTCAACCCTGAGGGCAAAATGCTGCTGGTACGCACACATAAATTCCACGACAAATACGTTGTGCCAGGCGGACATATCGAGGTCGGCGAAAAGATGACCGATGCCCTCATCCGCGAGGCCAAAGAGGAGACCGGGCTGGATGTTTATGACCTGGAATTCATCTTCTTTCAGGAATTCATCAAGGATGAATCCTTCTGGAAGAAGATGCACTTCATTTTTTTCGACTTCGCCTGCAAAACGGATTCGCGTGAAGTGACACTGAACGATGAGGCCCAATCCTATGTCTGGGTCACGATGGAAGAGGCTTTAGCTTTACCAATTGATGCCTATACTGGGAATGCCATCCGTGAGTTGATGAGGCAGCGTGGGTAGCACACAAAGAACGCGAAGAAAAATATAAAAAGAAGGGAAAACAAGTATAATAAAACCATGAAACGTGAAGAACTATTCTCTTTAATTAAGGAAAATCGTGCACATTTAACCATACTTGGTGTCAAATCTTTGTCTCTTTTTGGCTCTGTTGCGCGCGGAGAAGCAAGAGAAAATAGCGATGTAGATATGCTCGTTGAGTTTGAGGGGAAGGTTACCTTTGACCGTTTCATGGATACAAAATTCTTCCTTGAAGATTTACTGGGGGTTAGTGTGGATTTAGTGATGCCTCAAACTCTCAGACCGCAAATTAAACCCTATATTATGCAGGATTTAATCCATGTCGCGTGATGAGGGGATGTATCTTAACGATGTTCAAAACTCCTGCAAATTAGTCATCAGTTTTACAGCAGAAATGAACTTTGATGAATTCATCCACGATGATCGCACATATCATGCCACCTTACGACTTTTAGAAATTATTGGTGAAGCCATCAAGCATATTTCAATAGATACAAAGACTCGCTTTACCTACGTCAAATGGCGAAAAATCGCTGGTTTTAGAGATATTGTGGCCCATCATTATTTTGGGGTCAGTGACGAGATTGTTTGGGATGTTGTACAAAATGAAGTTCCGCTTTTAGCAGAACAAATTGAAAAGATCATCGCTGAGGGTTGAAAATAGCTAGGGCATTTCCAATTGATGCATTTATGGGGAATGCGATCCGTGAGTTGATGAGGCAGCGTGGGTAGCACACAAAGAAAACAAAGAGGCACTAAGCTTTTTCCGTTGCGACACTTTGTGTCCTTTGTGTTAAAAATCCTGTTCTTCTCCGTTCAGCCTCGGTAAATTATCTCCCCTCTGTGCTAAAATTGGCTCCATGAAATCTCGTCTGAACTATCTCTATTTCCTTGCCTTCCTCCTGGCCGCCGCGCTCCGTTTTTTCGGGCTCGGCGCGATCCCATTAACCGACGGTGAAGCGACCTGGGCATTACAAGCCCTCTCGGTTGCGCAGGGGAGCAAACCATTATTCGGCGGGCAACCTGGGTATATCCTGCTGACCGGCATTCCCTTTTTTCTCTTTGAAAGCAATAATTTCCTGGCCCGTTTCTGGCCTGCTCTCGCGGGCAGTTTTCTTGTTTTTGCGCCAAATTTCATACGCGAGAAACTGGGGGAGAGGACTGCGTTAATTCTCGCCTTTCTTCTCGCTGCTGCACCAGGTTTGGTCGCGGTATCCCGTCAGGCAAATGGGACCATGCTCGCGCTCACCTGCATCGTTTTTGCCTGGATCGCCTGGCAGAAGAATGAGCTAAAGTGGTCCGGTATCTTCGCAGGGATTGCCCTGCTCGGTGGTCCCGCTGTCTGGATGGGATTGCTCATTCTGGGGTTGACCTGGGCCCTGGCCCAGAATCTCCTCCCCGCAAAAGATGTTGGAGAATCGGAGGCAAGCCCAGGTGACGAGCGTAATCGCAGAGACGATCTCAAGGTTGCCGCGCTTTACACAGGCGGGACAATTCTTCTCGTCGGGACACTCTTCCTTCTTTCCCCCAGTGGACTTAGCGCCTGGTTTTCCTCACTGATCGATTACCTGCGCGGCTGGCGTTATTCATCCGGTGTGCCCATCTTACGGATGCTGGGCGGGTTGATCGCCTATTATCCCTTCGCCCTGCTTTTCGGCATCGCCGGTATCTGGCGCGGATTGACAGAACGAGATTCTGTGAGTATCGCACTTAGTCTGTGGGCGGCAACCGCGCTCATTTTGGCTGTTATTTACCCTGCTCGCCAGGTCAGTGACCTGATCTGGGCCGCCCTGCCGCTCTGGATTTTGAGCGCAAAAGAGATCAACCCTCACCTGCGACTACCCGCTTATGACCGTAACGAAACCAATGGTGTTTTTGCTCTCACCATCATTTTATTAAGTTTCGCCTGGATCAATCTCGCTGGTGCGGGGATCTTACCTGGCAATGCAGAAATCACCTCCAACCGCCTGATTTTACTGGGGGGCTCGGTGGCCTTACTCATCTTAAGTCTTGCGTTGATCGCCTTTGGCTGGTCCCTGGAGACAGCGACCCTCGGAGGAACCTGGGGGACCGCACTGATGTTGGCTCTTTATACCCTCGGCGTGGCGTGGGGATCAACAGGATTACGCACCCCAAAGGGTGTCGAACTCTGGGACTCCGCCGCGCGCGTCCCTCAGGCTGGCTTGCTGCTCGAGACAATCGAACAAATTTCGACCTGGTCTCGAGGCGATGCGCAAACCCTCAATATTACCGTCAACGGAGTCAATTCTCCCGCCCTGCTTTGGGTGCTTCGCAATCATAACGCGGAGGAAAAATCAGCGCTTGATTTTATGACATCCCCCGAATTGGTGATCACCTCCGAAGTTGGAAACCCGGAATTAGCCTCCTCCTATCGAGGGCAAGATTTTGTCTGGCGAAAAAACACTGATTGGACTTCAGCAACCAACTGGCCGAAATGGCTGGTTTTGCGTGAACTTCCACAAATCTCAGAACGAATAATTTTCTGGGCAAGAAACGATCTGTTTTTTGACAGTCAAAATCAGGGAGCAGAAGCTGGCATCCAGGATTCATTTGAAGATAGCGATCAACAAGAATAAGAAACCAATGAAACAATCCCCTCCCAAGATCATTGCCCTCGATGGCCCCGCGGCCTCCGGAAAATCAACCGTTGGCAGCCGGGTGGCTGATGCCCTTGACTACCTCTTCTTTGATACAGGCGTCATGTACCGCGCCGTGACCTGGATGGCGCTGGTACGCAAAATCGACATCCATGATGAAAATGCGGTCACCACATTAACTGAAGATACACCCATTGACGTGCGATCAACCTCCCAGGTGGATGGCCGCGCTTGCGATGTTCTTGTTGAAAACGAAGATATCACCTGGCAAATCCGCCGCCCGGAAGTGGACGCAAATGTTTCAGTGGTCTCGGCCTATCCAGGGGTACGTGCTGCACTCACCGTTCAGCAGCGCCGGATTGGAAAACGTGGCAAGGTCGTCATGGTTGGGCGCGATATTGGGACCGTTGTCCTCCCTGAAGCCGACCTGAAGATTTATCTTGATGCCTCTGCCGAAAAGCGCGCCCGCCGCCGCTACGACGAGATCATCGCCCGCGGTGAAAAAGCGGATTATGCTGAAATCCTGCAAAAGGTCATTCAACGAGATCATATTGATACCACGCGCGATATCGCTCCGTTAAAGCCCGCCGAAGACGCCATCATCCTTAATTCCGATCAGCTCAATGAAGATCAGGTCTTTGAGAAAATCATGGCATTGTGCGCATGAACGAATATCAGATTCCCACCAGAATAAAAATTGCACGCCCAATAATCAAATTCCTTCTTCGCAGCATCTTCCATCTGCTTTCACCAATCACCATCGAAGGCAAGGAAAATATTCCCTATGGCAAACCGTATATCGTGGCAATGAACCATGTCTCTCTCTTTGATCCGCCCTTTATCACCTCCTTTTGGCCCGAAATGCTCGAAGTGATAGGCGCCCAAACTGTATTTGAAAAACCTGGGCAGAGAGAATTACTCAAATCCTATGGCGTGATCCCTGTTCATCGCGGTAACTACGACCGCGCATTACTTGATAAACTTTTCAGCGCAATCAGTTCTGGTCGGCCTTTGTTGATCGCACCAGAGGGGGGGCGATCACATGAAACTGCGATGAGAAGGGCAAAACCCGGGGTGGCATATATCTTTGAAAAGGCGAAGGTTCCCATCATCCCCGTAGGGATCATCGGGACGACCAGCGATTACTGGAAACATGCCAAACGAGGCAAACGCCCGCCTCTCACACTGCGAATCGGAGCTCCTTTCAATTTGCCACCGAGTATCAGCAAGGGTAAAGACCGGCACGCATCCCGCCAACTCAACTCCGATTTGGTTATGTCGCATATTGCCAGATTATTGCCCGAAGAATATCGCGGCGTCTACGCTGAAAACGCAGTTGAGCATCAATAAAGGAAATTCCAAGGAGATAATTAATGCCCTCCACCAAACCCACAATCGAGATCAATAAAAATATCCTCGAAATGGAATATGCTGTTCGAGGCCCCATTCCCCAGCGAGCGGCAAAGCTGAAGAGTGAAGGTAAAAAAATTATTTCCTGCAATATCGGCAACCCGCAAGCCTTGGGGCAAGCCCCAATGACCTACTATCGACAGGTTCTCAGCCTCGTTGAAGATCCTTCCAAAATTGCCCGTGAACGAGAGCTTAAAAATATTTTTGAAGCATCCCCCTTCAGCAAACTCCAGGATGAAGATTTTATTTCGGAAGATATTCTGGCCCTTAGCGAAAGCATCCTGGCCAAAACAGAAAAAGGTGTCGGGGCCTATACCGAAAGCAAAGGATATCTTTTTGTACGAGAAGCGGTTGCGGATTTTATTAACAGGCGAGATGGATTCTCGTCTGGGAGCGGCCTGGCTGCTAACCCCGAAAATATCTTTCTCACCGATGGGGCCAGCGATGGGGCAAAACGGATCCTCAATTTGCTCATTGCAAAAAAAACAGATGGGATCATGATCCCCATCCCCCAATACCCACTTTACTCTGCCTCGGTCAAAATGTACGGTGGTGTACAGGTTAATTATTATCCGAACGAAGATCAAGACTGGGCATTGGGGAGAGAAGAGCTTGAGAATTCCCATGCCGAGGCCGTAGCCGAAGGGGTGAATGTCAAGGCGATCGTGGTCATCAACCCCGGCAATCCGACCGGGGCGATTCTGGACGCTGCGAGCATTCATGAAGTGCTTTCATTTGCCAAAAAACATGGTCTGGCGATCATTGCAGATGAGGTCTACCAGGAAAATCTTTATGGCGGGGAATTTGTCTCCTTTGCCAAAGCACTGGGTGATGAAAAAAGCGTGCCCATCTTTAGCCTGCACAGCATCTCAAAGGGATTTTATGGCGAGTGCGGGCATCGTGGCGGCTATCTCGAAGTGCGCAATCCGCCTCAAATTGCGGGAACAGAGCTTAATTTTGTAGATCTCCTCCTGAAACAAGCTTCTGTCAGCTTATGCGCAAATACGGTTGGACAAATTATCACTTATCTGATGGTCAGCCCCCCTGAGGCAAGGAATACTGAACATAATAACTTCATCGCCGAAAAAGAAAAGATCCTTGGGGAACTCTATGAAAAGGCAACGATGATCCGTGAGGCCTTCAAGGAAATGGAGGGTGTCGAAGTTTTTGGAAAAACAGGGGCGATGTACCTTTTCCCCCGCCTGAATAAATTGCCTGCCGGAACAGATGATTTTGATTACTGCATGGCCCTTCTCGAAGAGACCGGTTTATCCACGGTCAATGGCTCTGGCTTTGGACAAAAAGAGGGTACATATCATTTACGAATTGCCTTCCTGCCCTCCAAGGATTTACTCACAGAGGTCTTGCCCGAGTGGATTGCTTTTCATAATAAATATGTAAACAACTAAATGAGCATCCATAAACAAACTCCTGTTTTTTTTTACCACAAAGTCACAAAGGACACAAAGAAAGTCTTCATGGCCACAGAGAAAAACTTTGCCCGCACTTTGCGCAGGCACACGTGTGCGCTCAGTGTCTCTGTGGTGCACTTTTGAGAAGTTGTTTTTAGACGGCCACTAAGCGTTTATCAATCGAAGAGCAATTTACTGATTGCCTAATCAAAAGCGTTACGGTATAATAGCGTGCCAGTCCTCACAGTGAGGACTGGCTAAATTTTGTCATTATTCTATCAATTATAGAGGAAAGTAATATGCCGAAAAGAACTTATCAACCCAAAAAGCGCCGTCGAATCCGGGTACATGGCTTCCGCCAGCGAATGTCTTCCAAGGGTGGGCGTGATGTATTGAAACGCCGCCGCCTTAAAGGACGCCTTCGTCTGACAGTAAAAGCGAACGAGCACGTCAAGAAAGTTAACTGGTAGAGCCACCATCTGTGCGGAACCTATGGCATACGCCTAGAAGATCAAGGGAAGCAAGTTTTCGAGGGTGCGGGTGCAACGTCAATATCGCCTGACCCGGTCAACTGATTTCAAGCGGGTGCGGCGTGATGGAAAATCTTATGCCCGCCCGCTCGTTGTGTTGATCGCCATTGAAAATCAATTGCCAATATCGAGAGTGGGCGTAGCAGCAGGCCGAAGTGTGGGAAATGCCGTCAAACGGAATCGAGCCAAACGTCTGATACGCGCCGCCGCAAGAGAATTGCATCCACAAATCGCTTCAGGTTGGGATCTGGTCATTATCGCTCGCGCGCCAATCATCCAGATCAAAATGCCTCAGGTACGCACCACGTTGCAGGAACTTTTGCAGCGCGCAAAATTATTTAATGATGAGTGAGTCTTACCTCCCTTCTGAATACCCTAACGAACCTGGCCTGCGTGATTTGTCGCGCACCCCGTACTATTGGCCGCGCTGGGTCTTTTTGGCGATCATTCGCCTGTATCAAATGACCATTTCGCGCGCCCTTCCCGGGGGTACCTGCCGTTATTATCCCTCCTGCTCACATTATGGGTACCAGGCGATTTATAAATACGGCGCATTAAAAGGTTCGTTGATGGCCATCTGGCGTGTGTTACGTTGCAACCCATTTAGCGCGGGTGGCCATGACCCTGTCCCTTAGGAGAGACACTGTGAAATTGAAAAAGATTTTTATCCTTACGATGGCAATTTTGCTATCCGTATTGTTAAGCGGATGTTCGTCTGCTGCATTACAAACCAATAGCTGGTCAGGCTTAAGCGCAGATACCGAGAAAGCCTACCTTGCCAATGGTTCCTTTGTTTATGCCCTATATTTGAGTAACGGCAGCCAGGCCTGGCAATACCCCGCCGAAAAAGCAGATGCGAAGGAATCCTTCTTCGCCACCCCTGTGCTAACTGAGGATGGACAATTACTGATCGCCAGCGCAGGGGCAAACCATAGCCTTGTTTCTTTGAACCCTGAAAATGGAACTTCAAACTGGGTTTTCGATGATGCTGAAGGCACCTGGATCGCCAGCCCGCTCGCGATTGGAGAGTATATCTATGCCCCCAATACAGACGGCAAAATTTATGTCCTTGATTCAAATGGGAATTTCCTCTGGGCAAAAGCCATCGGCGGGGCATTATGGGCACAGCCAGTCAGTGATGGGGAAATTATTTATATCACCTCGCTTGACCATCACCTTTATGCCCTTGACCCGGGCAGGAAAGAAGTACTCTGGGATGTTGAGTTAACTGGTGCCGCTCCCGGCTCAGCTGCCCTTGATACAGATGGAAACCTGTATATAGGTTCATTTGGCTCAGTTCTTTCTGCAATTGATACCCAAAGCCATAAAATTTTGTGGGAAGCCCCCCTTGATGGCTGGGTCTGGGATGCCCCCTCTCTTGATGGGACGACCCTTTATGTTGGTGATCTTGAGGGCAGTTTCCACTCAATTGATACTGCCGATGGCAGCGAAAATTGGGCCCCGATCAAACCAAATGGTCCCATTACTGGTTCACCACTTATAACAAATGATTTAATTGTCATTGGTACAGAATCTGGCACTGCTTACGCTATTGACCAGGATGGAAGCATCGTCTGGCAGCAGGCTATCGGCGGGCGGCTCTACACCGCTCCCGCTCAAAGTGGTGAACTGATTCTCTTCTCACCAATGGAAACTGATTCCGTTCTGGTCGCCCTCGATTTTGACGGAAGACAGGTGTGGCAATTCACACCTGCTAAATAAGGAGTCGCTATGTGGGATACCTATATCATCATACCCATGACCAACGTATTGCTCTGGATCTATGAAAGCACTGAGTTGATTGGATTTAACTTCGGCATTGCCATCATCCTGTTCACCATCCTCATTCGTGCCATCACCTGGCCGCTTACCGCCCAACAACTTAAGGGCACACAGGGTATGCAGGAATTGCAAAAGGATAAAGAATGGCTTAGTATTCAGAAAAAAAACAAAAACGACAAAGAAAAACTTGCCCAAGAGCAAATGCGGATTTACAAAGAGCGTGGCATCAACCCCTTTGGCTCTTGCTTGCCAACCCTGATCCAATTTCCGGTCATTATCGGTCTTTATCAGTCGATCATCCGCTCGTTGGCTGCCACACCTCTTTCACTGCTAAATATGTCACGCAGCCTGTACTCATTTTTGGATGTATCCAAAGTTATTCCCTTGAATAGTAAATTCCTCTGGATGGATCTGGGTCGACCCGAATCGCTGGAAGTCTTTGGTTTTGCCCTTCCCACGCTGGCGGTAGTCGTTGTTATTACTTCTTATATCCAATCGAAGCTAATGACCCCGCCCTCCAATCCTGGTGACCAAAGCGCCGCCATGGGCAATATGATGAGCATCTATATGCCATTTTTGATGGGCTATTTTGCGATGACCTTTGCTTCTGGGCTTGCGCTCTATTTCATCACCAGTAACCTGCTCGGTATTGCCCAATACGCAATGATGGGCAAGGCCAACTGGAGCAATCTTATACCCGGCAGAAAATAACAGGGAGAGAATAATGTCTAAAAAAACAACTCTTGAAGTGATCGCACCGACAGTTGAAGACGCTCTCAGTCAGGGCCTCAAAGAATTAGGACTGACTGCCTCTGAAGTCTCCATGGAGGTGCTTGATTCAGGTGGAAAAGGATTTCTCGGCCTCGGAAAACATCAGGTGCGTGTCCGCCTGACCATCAACGGAGAGCCAGGTACCGCTCCCCCGGAGCAAGCTGAGGTTGAGTCTGCTCCGGCAAAAGCAGGGAAAAAGGCGAAAGCGCCCAAGGCCTCTAAACTTGCCTCCCCTAAAAAGAGAACATCATCCGGTCCTGAAGATGAGCCCTTGCTCGAACGCTCTGAAGAAGTGGTCTCAAAACTCCTTGAGTTGATGAAACTGGATGCAAAGGCATCTGCCAGATACGATGATCCTGATCGCGAAGGACGCAAATCTGTCTATGTTGATGTGACCGGCAAAGATCTTAGGGCACTGATCGGTCGGCGTGGAGAAACGATTAACGCTTTTCAACGTATCGCCGCCCTGATCGTCAGCAAGGAGATGTCGCGGTGGGTTCGCCTTTCAATAGACGTGGAAGGACATCGCAGCCGCCGTGAACAGCAATTACGCCGGATGGCACAGCAGATGGCCGAGCAGGTCGCAAAATCAGGCAGTCGCCAAAGCCTGGAGCCAATGCCCGCCAATGAACGACGTATCGTTCATATGGAATTGCAAAACCACCCGGATGTGAAAACAAATAGCATCGGTGAGGACCCACAGCGAAAAGTCGGAATCGAGCCAAAAAATTAGAAGAGCAGCTTAATACACCCATATCTACTCTTTGGGATTGATATTAATTTTTAACAGTGGTGCGTATTACCCCCACCCTGCCCTCCCCCGCCAGACCTATAAAGTGGTTAATCCAGGTTTTTTTGGCGGGGGAGGAATGTTATTTTGGGGTTGTGGAACGGTAAAGACGTTCCACAACCCCAACTAAAACTGTCCCCCATCCAAATTATGGGAGGGGGGACTACAGGGGGGATGGCTAAAATACGCTTTATATCCAAGAAAATTTAATATTGTAGTGAATCATTTTCTCCCCCCTTTCCACATTGCAAACTCATTCACCCCTAAAACAGTTATAATTCACCTGAATAGAATCCAGGTGTGTAATGACGGAAATAGATCCAAAAAAACTTCCCAAAATACTCTATATCGAAGATTCAGAAGAATCTCTCATGCTCGTTCGGCGGTTACTTGAACGGGATTATATTCTCCTCGAAGCAGATAACCCCATCGACGGAATCGACCTTGCGATTAATACCCGCCCAAACCTGATCCTTCTCGATATTAACCTTCCTGATCTTAGTGGAAGAGAGGTCGCCACACGGCTAAAAAACTCGCTTCCCAATACCCCAATGGTAGCGCTGACCGCCGATGTTACAGCCGGAGCGCGTGAACGTGCTCTTGTGGCGGGTTGTATTGGCTTTATGACCAAGCCAATCGATATTGACACCTTTCAAAATGAGATCGAAGAATATTTGAATGGCAAGCAGGAATTTGCCAAAGAGGCAGATCATCATCGCAAAGAATATCAACAGGAATTGGTTGAGCACCTCGAAAAGAAAGTTCATCAACTGACCAAAATGGCCGAGCAAAATAAATTTCTCGACCAGCAAAACAAACATGTCATCGCCGATATGCAACGCCATCAACGCCTCCTAAAAGCTGCTGCCACTGTCGGACATAATATCACTTCCATCCTTGATCTTGATGAGCTTCTCCAAACCACTGTTGATATCATTTGTAAAGAATACGAATTTTATTACTCAGGCATCTTTCTTTTAGATAAAAACAAAGAATGGGCAATTCTTCAGGCTGGTTATGGCGAGGCAGGAACCAGCCTGATCGAGTCAAATTATCGTCTGGCTGTAGATGGCGATTCGATGATTGGGATTGCCGTCCGCAATCACAAGGGAGAATTTTCTGCAGATGTGGCTGACAATGAAAATCACTCGAACAGCCCTTTCCTTCAGGAAACTCGCTCCGAGATGGCCTTACCGCTGATCGCCAAAGGCGATATTCTCGGCGCGCTTACCGTCCAGAGCGAAAAGGTAAACGCCTTTAGCAGCGCCGATATTGACGCCCTGCAAAGCATGGCAGATCAACTCGCCATCGCCATTCGCAATGCCCATCTCCTCCAGGACCTCGACTCTGCCAATCAGGAAATTCTCCGCGCAAAAACATTTGAAGCCATTGCAACCGCAACTGGCGAAGCGATTCACTGGGTGGGAAATAAAGCTGCGCCCATTCCTGGCAGCGCAAAACGCATAAACGAAGATTTGCTCAATTTCTTGGCAATTTTCAAAAGCCTGTTGGATTTACCTCCCTCAAAAAGAGATGGTCATCCCTTCGCCGAGGTGGCGCGCGCAACCTTTGAAACTGCTTCCATTATCGAGGCTGATCTGCCTGCCAAAATTGACACATTAAAATCAATGCCCGTATCCCAAATTCCCCTCGTTGTGGATATTGAATCCACCCTCGAGGATCTGGGAATTATCAAACAAAGTGCTGAGACCATCCTCAATATCAAGGAGGATCTGATCGGTCCCGGGCGTTTATCACAAAACGAAGCATTCGATATCCCGATGATCTTCAGCGCCACCATCGCCGGAATGGGATTGCCTGCGGGTGTGATCACCTCCACCTATTCTGATGCTCTGCCCCAGGTTTGGGGAGATAAAATTCAGGTTGGGCGCGTGCTGATCAACCTGATCAAAAACGCCTGGGAGGCGGTTGACAAAAGCAAGGATGCGAAAATCCACATTTCGGCCCGGCGTGCGGATGAAACGGGATTTGTCAGGATAGAAGTCAGCGATAATGGACCGGGGATTCCACCTGAGATCATGGAGAAGATCTGGGTCTCATTCTTCACCACAAAAGGCGACCGTGGCGGCACCGGGTTGGGTCTTTCTGCCTGCATGGAGATCGTCAGCCAGGGCGGAGGGAAAATTTGGGTTGAGAGTGAGCCGGGCAAAGGCGCGACTTTTATTATCCTGTTGTCTGTAGAGAAAAGCTAAAAAGCATATAAATTTGTATGCATTTTGTAATGGTCTACCTTCATGAGAAGAAAATAATTTGATAAACTATATTATTGGACAAAAGCATATTTATAACCCTTTTCCCAATGCTCTGCGTTGGGGGATTGAAGACAAGCCGCAACGCAGAGCATTGCTGAGAGATAAAAGGTGTTTTTGCAATTCCTAAATTATTTGGATTGAATATATCTTCCTTTTTTAAAGCAGTCGTCCCTCAGGATTTTTTTTACAATAAGGAGAAATCATGCCAAAACTACTACTTGTGGATGACGAGGCCCTGGTGCGGCGCAGCATGCAAAAAACCCTGCTTCGCAAGGGATTTGTTGTTGAAACCGCATCAAATTGTACAGAGGGCCTCGCCGAATTTGAGGCAGCATTTAAAAGCAACACTCCCTTTGATCTCGCTCTGCTTGATCTTAATATGCCCAATTTTGAGGGCATCCCGGTTCATGCAGCAGGGCTTGATCTACTCAGTAAACTGATTGAGATCGATCCTGATCTCACCGCCATCGTATTAACTGCCTACGACGAGGTAGATACTGCAAAAGAGGCCGTCCAGCGCGGAGCTCGGAGTTATTTTGTAAAGGGACGTGAACAAGGACTCGTAGATTTGATCAACGAGATATTGGTTTAGCATCATGGATAAACTACAGGATTTTTTTAAAGTTTTGAAAATCATCTAACATCATTATAGAATTATGGAGATCAAATTATGACCTCATCTGAGAGACAGGCAAAATTATTCAGCACGACTCTGTATGTGGCAAATTATATTGCCAAAATTCTTGATCATCAAGAACTTCTTGATCGTATTGTTGATATTATTTGCAGCGAATTCAATTTTTATTATGCCGGTATTTTCCTCCTCTCTGAGGATAAAAAATGGGCTGTCCTGAAAGCCGGTCGCAGCAAAGCAGGCGCAGCAATGATCGTTATGAATCACAAGCTGGAAGTTGGCGGGGACTCGATGATCGGCACCGCCATCAGCCAAAGAGAGGCGCGCATCGCGCTGGATGTAGGCGAGGAAGCGATCCATTTCAGCAATCCATTTTTACCGGACACGCGCTCAGAGATGGCCCTGCCACTCACGCTGGGTCCAGAGGTTCTCGGCGCTATCACTGTCCAAAGTGTGGAAGAATCCGCCTTTAGCGATGAGGATATCTCCACTTTGCAAGGGTTGGCCGACCTACTCGCCATTGCGATCGACAATGCCAAGCAGCACAAAGAAAAACATCGTCTCCTGAAGCAAGTCGAAAGACGGGCCCGTCTCCTTGACGCCGCAAATGAGGTTGGGCGCGGGGTTGCATCCATCCTCGATCTTGATGAACTGCTCCCAAAAACTGTCGATATTATCTGTAATGCCTATAAGTTCTACTATGCGGGTGTTTTTCTGATCGACGAAAAAAAGGAATTCGCTGTGCTCCGCGCCGGCTACGGTCAGGCGGGGGAAATCATGATCTCACAAAATCATAAACTCAAATTGGGCGGCAACTCGATGATCGGGATGGCCACCCAGGAACGCCAGGCCCGGATCTCTCTCGATGTAGACGAAGAGAAGGCTTTCTATCGCAACCCCCTTTTACCAGAAACCCGCTCAGAGATGGCCCTGCCCCTTTGCATTGGCTCCACCTGTCTTGGGGCAGTCACTGTGCAAAGCGTGGAAGAAAACGCCTTCAGCAGCGTGGATATTCAAACCCTGCAAATGATGGCAGATCATCTCGCCATTGCGATTAATAATGCCAATCTGCTCAAAGAACTTGAAAACACCCACGCTGCATTGCTGCGTTCAAAAACCTTTGAGGCCCTATCTGGCGCCACCACCGAAGCGATCCACTGGATTGGCAATAAAGCCCTGCCAATCACAATTACCGCCGCCAGGATGCAGGATGATTTGAACGAGCCCGAGCTGGATGTGGAATCTCTCAAGGAAGATTTGGCGATGATCGACGAATCTGCCAGATTGATCGTGGATGTTAAAGAGGCCCTGCTCGGACCTGCACGTGAAACTGCACCCCGCCCCGTTATGCTTGCGGACCTTTGGTCTGCTGCCGTTTATCATCAAAATATTTCCCCTGAAAAGCTGACCATTAACGCCGTTCCCGGGACATCTCTCGCGATTGGAGATAGCATCCAACTGGTGCGCACTTTCGGCAATCTGCTGCTCAATGCAGATGAATCCGGTGCCAAGAGTATTGGCATCGAAATAATGCCCTCTGAACAAGCAGGGTTCATCACCACCCGGATCAGCGATGACGGGATCGGAATTCCATTGGAAATGCAGGATAAAATTTGGGCATCCTTCTTCAGCACCAAAGGTGAAGGGTATAAAGGGATGGGGCTGGCAGCCTGCCTGCATATTATTTCCCAACACAATGGAAGCATCAGCGTAGAGAGTGAACCTGAAAATGGGACCACCTTCAGCATTGAGCTACCTGCGGCTGAAACCGCTCCTGCTGCTGATCTAAGCGATGCTCCTGGCAAAATCGCCTTGATCGCCCCCAAAGGCGAATGGGCTGAGTTTGTTACCACCTCTCTCAGCAGCGCAGGCAAAACTGTGTTGGAGCAAATCGATCCCAAAGCCGATTTACTCCTGCTCGATGAAACCCTCGCCGATCAAAGCTTAAGCTCACTCAAAAAACTGGGCCGGAAGACCCTGATCCTTTCTGCTGCACCAAGCGTGGAAAACACAACCAAATATCTCCAGTCTGGGGTAAAGGATGTTGTTTTGAAGCCTTATACGCCAGAGGAACTGTCTGAAATTCTGGAGTAGTTTTCAAAAATATTTCTGAGTTATTGATGTTCACTTAAGTTTGTTAATTTTCTCTAAGTAAAACGTCCCACAGGTTCCCGTGATTCAGATTTTAAAGCAACAAAAAACCGCGGGACGCTCATAACCTGTTTATCTGAATATCAATAGGTGAATAAAAAAATAGCGAGCGATTCTCTCGCTATTTTAAATAAAATAACCTGAGTTGCGTTTAGGGTATCTCATCATTATTCCCGTGCGGGCTACACGCTTTGTGCTTCGCGAAAGCCCTAACTCAGCACAAAGTGCCCTACAAGGGTATGTAAGCCCTTCGGGCCAGGAAAAAAGTCGGATTTATCCGACTTGCATGTCATGAGGCAGGGATTAACGTGTACCCTTAAAGGGCTTTTGCCCGAAAGGGTATCCCGCACCGATCCCTTATCCGCAACTCAGGATAATATTAATTTTCTTCTTCTGGGTCCATTATTTCAATCGACCTCTTGCATATATTCTCCCGGAGGCTAGAGCAGTGTCAAAAAGGGACTTTTGCATGAAGTCTAATGTATGCCTAAAGTTCCTCGGCTTTCTTTTTACCAACCCGCTCTACAACAAGGCCTTACATACCATACCCAAGAAACGCATCCATCAGGAGCGCAGGAATTCCAAAGGCGATTCGCCCGATTATTTCATTTGCACGGTCGAATTCAAAAGTGAGAAAGGGGATCGATATACTGATCCCAAATTCACGTTCTCCCGGTCCAAAAGCCACCCAATTGAAGAGCAGGGGGAAAATCAGGGGAATGGATAATATGGTCAGGGCTTGCGAACAAGAGAACCACTTCTTATCCCTGAATTGATTGAAAATCGCATCCATCAAAGAGAGGGTAGGTAATGCCTGCGTTAAAGAACATCAGCCCAAATGCGATCCCGATCCAGCGCGGTGTAGATTCATCAGCCATGCCCACCAGAACAGACTGCCGGATCACGACAGCGCCAGCAAGTAAAAAAGGCAGACCTATCCAAATAGCGCCTTTGAAAAAAGGGGAATTTTTATCAGACATCCAGATCCTAATAGGCCAATAACCAATTCATTTTTTTTCTGATTTTTTCCATACCTGGCAGAACCGCATTCATCATGGGAAGATTATAGGGGATCGGTGTATCCGGGGTCGTCAGACGTTGAGGAGGCGCATCCAGCCACTCGAAAGCTTCTGAGGCAATCACAGCCATGATCTCACCCGCGAATCCTCCGGTAAGCGTATCTTCATGGACAATCAGACACCTTCCGGTCTTTTTAACAGAGCTCAGAACGGAAACTTTATCCCAGGGAGAAATCGTGCGCAGATCCAGGATTTCAACCCCCTCCAACCCTTTGGATGCTTCCAGCACGGGATAAACCATCGCGCCCCAGGTGACCACTGTCAGCGCTTCGCCCTCGGACAATTTGTTGGCCACCCCTAAAGGAAGGGTGTATGCGTCCCCCGGCCAGGGCCTGCGGGCCTGCGAGGTATCCAGCAAGGCGCGATGCTCGAAGAAGATGACCGGGTCCTCACCGCGCAAAGCAGTGCGTAACAAGCCGGCTGCATCCGCAGCATTGGATGGATAGGCCAGTTGCCAACCAAGCGTATGCGCATAAATGGCCTCACCCGTCACCGAGTGCCACGGGTCTCCGGTTTTCCTGCCGAATCCGACCGGGATACGTAAAACCATTGGCGCAGAAAACTTTCCCGCTGTACGCCAGCGCAGGGTACCAATATCATTGATCTGCTCAGTGGCCGGGTCGGCGTATTTACGAAATTGGATCTCAGGAACGGGCATCAATCCCGCCGCAGAGAGTCCCACCGCGCTGCCCATGATCCCCTCCTCAGACAGGGAGGTGTCAAAAACACGCTCCTCGCCAAATTTTTCCTGCATATGCGCGGTTGCACCATGGACACCACCTTTGAGGCCCACATCCTCCCCAAAGACCAGGATGTCTGGATTAATCAGCATCTCGGATTCAAGAGTCCGTTTGACGGCTTCGATCAGGCTAATCCGAGAGCCATCCTGATCGGGCGAAATAGCTGTGCCGGAAAGGGACTCCTTCTCCGTTAAAGATGGGGATGAGAATAATTGATCGGTGGCGGAGGCAGGTTCAGGGTCCGGGTGTTGAAACGCGATATCAGCCGCAGCACGCACCTCAGCCTCGACCTCCTTCTCCAAGGCATCCCAATCCAGATCGGGCAAAAAATCCTTTAATCGATTTAGGGGATCCCGTTCGATATCCTCTTCCCTCTCTACATCGGATTTGTAGCTCTGGTCATCGATAAAGGTATGCCCCATGATCCGAACTACCTTCAAACGGATCAGGCATGGTTTTCCATCCCTCACATAGGCAACGGCCTGGGCTATTTTTACTGAGGCATCGACAGGATCAGTTCCATCAGCTTCGATGATATGCAGATTCTTGTAGGATCGCAAATTGGCGGCCAGATTTCCGCCAGGCGTTTGCGATTCAGAGCGGACAGAGATGGCGAAACCGTTATCCTCAATGAAAAAGAGATAGGGTAAGTCACGGGTGGTGACGATATTAAGTGCCGCCCAAAAACCATTTGCTGCGGTGGAGCCTTCTCCCCCCAAGGCAAGGGCGATGGCATGATCCCAGTTATTATCTTTGCCTGTTTTCTGGCGGTAACGGATGGCCTGCGCCCAGCCTGCAGCGGGTGTATATTGTGCGCCCACCGCTCCAGACGAGGGCAGGACAGTTGCACTATCGCGTGCTTTCATCGAGAAAACAACCCCAACATCACGACCTTCGGAAGGGGAGCCTGTTTTGGCGTACCCTGCTGCAAAGGCCTCCTGCACAGACAGCCCGGCCGCCAACATAAAAGGGCGCGACCGGTAATAAACTGTTGCCGCATCGTGCGGATGGGTAAGAGTTTGCGCCAAAAGTATTTGAGCCAGTTCATGTCCTTTCGCGGAAAACTGGTACATGATCTTTCCCTGGGGAACAAGCTCATTCTCTTCGAGCTCATCCATGATGCGGGAGGTCAGCAGCAGGCGGGCGATTTTCGGCCAGTCCATTTTTTGGAGGGTTTTTTTCTTTTTCAAAAGTTCCTCTTCCTCAATCCCTCAGGAAGTTACCGACCAACTGATTCACACGTTCGGCTTCGTCATGCTGCACCCAATGAGTGGCCTCTTCAATAAAAACAAGACGTCCATCATCACAGCGCTCAATACTTGGCTGGGCCATCTCCCGTCCCAGGGCCGTATCCTGGGCGCCCCAGATCAGCAGGGTCGGGACAGTGATCCGAGAGCTGGCCGGAGGCTTGGGAGGCTTCTGCACAAATGACCGATACCAATTAAGCATGGATTTATAGGCCTTTGGTTGAGACCAGGCCTGGCGGTATTGCTCCAGGTCATCATCTGTAAAGGTATCCGGATGGCTGCTCTTTTTGAGCAGTTCTGCGAGCATCTTCCAATTACCGAGGCGGGCCAAAAACTCCGGCAGCCAGGGGATCTGGAAGAAAAAGATATACCAGCTCCTGCGCAATTGGGCAAAATTACTGCGCAAATGCTTTTGCATGACGGCACCGTGCGGGACGTTCATCACTACCATCTTCTTTAACCGATCCGGGTATTTGGCGGCCACCCACCAGGCGACGGCTGCGCCCCAGTCATGCCCGATTAAAAAGATCTGCTTCTGACCGGCAGCATCGATCAGACCGATCACATCGGCGGCCAGTTCATCGAGGCTGTAGGCTGCCAGCCCCTCCGGTTTATCGCTCAAGTTGTAGCCGCGCTGGTCTGGAACCCAGACTCGATAACCGGCAGACGCCAACGCGGGGATCTGCTTTTTCCAACCATAGGAAAATTCGGGAAAACCGTGCAAAAGGATCACCAGGGGACCCTCGTCCGGGCCATCCTGGGCAACGTGCAGGCGAATGCCATTGGTCTCGACAAATGAATAATTCATGCTATTCATATCTCCGGGTGGATGGGGGGGATATAAGATAAAGATAGGGTAGTATAGCATAATTGTTCATGGGTATAATGCACCCAAGGCTTGATAAAAATCTTCTCAGTATATCTTTTAAAACTTCTCTATACATCTTTTAAAACTTACCTATACATCTTTTAAAACTTACCTATACATCTTTTAAAACTTGCCTATACATCTTTTAAAACTTACCTATACATCTTTTAAAACTTACCTATTCATCTTTTGAAAAGCCTCTAATCCAGTTTGGAAACGCCTCCAGACTCCTTTAATAGCTCCTAAGATTCGTTTCAAACTCCTCAGATGCCCATATAAACATAGAAATATGGGATTATTAACCCTCGCAACAATTTTCTGTATCAATTTATCGCTTAACCAGCAAGATATTTTATATCCAAATGAAGCCTGGTTTGAAGCCTGGTGTATTGTACAATTAACTAACAAAAAGAATCTCTTTTGACCTTTACAGGGGGCATCTCATCCTAAAGCCCCAAATAAATAAAAAAGGGATAAATATGACAATAGGCACTTGAAAGTGATTTCAATTATTTCTATAATGATACTAATAGTTTCTTCAATAAAACAGGGGGCATCGCAGCCAACAGCCCCAAAGAAAATCGTAGGCACGACTTGTTTTTGGTCAATCCTGGGAGGGAAGCTATGCCATTAAGAATCCACCGCAGCAATCTAACTCTGTCTCTTCGACGCGCAACCAGCAGGTTCATAAATATTCTTGTCCTTTTAGCATTGCTACTCCCAAATATTGCCGGAGTTCAATCTGCTCAGGCAGCACCAGAGCCAGAGCAAACACTCTCCCAACCTCCTTTATCTCAAGGAGAGAATAGCTATCAAGCACCTGTTTTCGAAGAAACCTCGCCTAGTGCAATTATTGGTGTTGAGGTGGTTGTTGATGATGATGATCCCCAGTACAGTGAATCCAGTGGTTGGGGTGACTCTGTAATTGGAGATAGCTACGGGGGAGATGCTCGCATTACCAGTGATACCAGCAGCAACTGGGCACGCTGGCGTCCTGAAATTCCAGAGGGTGGCATGTATGAGGTGTGGGTTTGGAAACCTGATACCCATAGCAGTTCGACAACTGCAGCTCAGTATACTGTCTTCTATTATGGTGATGATCAAACCTATACTGTCGACCAGAAAGCTCCAAGCAATCAATGGGAGTACCTGGGCACACATGCTTTCGTGGCAGGCAACAATGGATCAGTAGAGTTGCGAGGTGGAGGGCAAAGCGGCCTTTCTGTACGGGCAGATGCGGTTAAGTTTGTACACGTGGGAGATCTACCACCGGGACTTGTCAGCGCAGAAAATTCCTCAATCATCACAAGCACGGCAGAAGCTCAAGCTGATGGTATGACATCAGTCAGGGTGGTTGTAACAGCACTGGATGCATTTGACAATCCTATAGCTGATGCAAATGTTGAGTTGTTCACAACCGGTAGCGCGATGATCTCACCGATCAATCCCATTACAAACGATCAGGGAATCGCGGATTTCGATATTACAAATACCGAATCTGAAACAGTAACGGTAGCAGCTGAGATTGATGGCGTACTGATAGAAAGCAGTGCTCAAATACTCTTTAACTGTAATACTACGGGTAACCTGACGATTGTCAGTGGGGAAAATTGCAGCTTCAGCCCAGGATCATATCTATATAATGACCTTTAGTTTCGCCAAACTTGGCGACAGCACCTTGAAAAACAACGAAAAAAGATGA
>JACKQG010001391.1_pt1 | contig 33571 bp, 34 predicted proteins | sample 8237621 | NCBI WGS metagenome assembly JACKQG01 (sample SAMN15677084, study PRJNA649215) | marine metagenome | biome: marine; feature: Black Sea; material: saline water; isolation source: suspended particulate matter (SPM) from the Black Sea western gyre | collected 2013-06-09/2013-06-10 | depth...
GTAGTTGCCAGACTCAATTGTTGGCACAGTGTTGGTTTGGTCGGTCTGGTAAGACATACAAAATGAATGGAATTGTTCTAGAGTGCATGTTGCACAATCATTACAAATCATACTAGTAGGTTTGAAACATTCAGAACATTTAGTGTTCTGAGACAATTTCCCACCACAGTTTCGGCATGATTCATCAGGCAATTCTATTCAAAAAGAATTATTGGAAATTGAATATAAGAGACACGAAGAAGTTGTTCATATCAAAGATCAGTAGGACGAAGATTATATTGAAATAAAAAATACTCTAAAACATGGATGGAGTTAGAAAAACTTTTGATGAATGGGCTCAAAATGGAAGAGCAGAATTAATGGAAATAGAACATGGTAGAAATGTTCTAAAATTTTTAAAAACAATACAGTTTGATAAACCATTTACATTTCTAGATGTTGGATGTGGTAATGGATGGGTAGTAAGAAAAATTGTAAAAGAGAAAAATTGTAAAAAAGCAATAGGTATTGATAAAAGTAAAAAAATGATCATTCAATCTAAAAAAAAGATAGACAGTAAAAAAGAAGAATTTTTTCATACAGACATAGAGTCAATGAAATACAAAGGAAAATTTAATTTCATTTTTTCTATGGAGTCGCTATATTATGCAGATTCAATTGAAAAAGCATTAGAAAAAATATACAAATTACTAAAACCAGGTGGAAAATTTTTCTGCGGCACTGACTTTTACACAGATAATAAAGCAACATCCAGATGGGCCGGAATAATGAAAATTCAGATGCATCTTCATTCAAAAAAAGAATGGAAAACACTTTTCCAAAATGCAGGATTTGATGTTAAAACAAAGCATGTGAAAGATTTGAAAAATAAGAAAAAATGGAAACGAGAGTATGGAACTCTATTCATAACAGGCACGAAACCTGAAAGGTAATACTCAAATTCATTAACAGATTACAAAGGTCATGTGAGCTGGAGCACGACACGCTGCTACGGCAGAGGAAACTCCTCCCTCCAAACAGGAAATGTGATCTGGAGATAGATAATCAGAGATGGTTGGCAACGGAGCAGAAAAGAATCCAATATGGCGCACTATGATGGCAAAACCTGAGGTTTCCATAAAAGGAATGAAAAAGACGACCCACATGGAGCAAAGCCAAACAGAACTTAAAGTTCCTGTACTAGGTTCAGGTAGGCTGCAAAGCGAAATATCGTGAAAACAGAAGGAGGGTTACTCCCAGCACACATACTTTTTCTAATAAGAAATAAACCAATACCTAAATAATATTAAAAGTATGAAAATATGAAATGGTGAAAAGAATACAATGTCCACATTGTAAAAAACACCTTGCAGGCAAAGGACACTTAGAAAGACATGTCAGAACAGTCCACAAAGTACAAAGTTAAAGATTTTAAAAATTATTTCAAGCCTTTTTCTAGAATCTCATTAACAATTCTCGAAAAGCTTACAGTTGAAGAGGTCTCTTTAATTTTTTTTGCTTGAATTACCCTAAGTTTTTTTGCAATTTCACTATTCAGCATTATAGTAAGCCTCTCAGACATATCAAAATATTTGAAATGCAGGTATATTATCAAGAACTAATTTTATTTCTTAACAAAAAGATCAAAGAAACCAGAATATTGCCAATTATGGGAATAAGGTTTGAAAAAGACTAACTCATTGAACTAACTTGTTCTTTGCAAATATCAGCACCACATTTGCATGTTCCATCACAAAGGCATGCACCTTGCATTGCACAGTCACATTCAGAACCCATTTCTAAAGAGGCTGCACATCCACATGCTGCTTCATCTTGTGTAGAAGGAGTTGTTTGTGGTGGAGGACTCTGCGATTGTTCTGCTTCGTAAACATTACGTGTTTGCTGATAATCCTGATCATCTTTGAGTTGTGCCTCACCCCTATTGGTTTGATAGCCACCTGAAGAAGCACTAGTTTGATAACCTACCAATCTATTTGGGTCAATTCCTTGCTGACCTTGTTGTTCATTTTTGAGTGATCTGCTACTAACAAAGAAAAATGCAATACCTGCAACAGCTGCTAAACCAGCCATTCCATAAACGATCATTACTGGAAAATCACCAGTAGAAGTAGTCATGAAATCCTCAGGAGGAGTTGGAGTAACACCTGCAATTTCAACTTCATCTAAAACATCTAAAGCACCAAATCCAATTGTGGCCAAGTTACCTTGATCAGATGATTGAACACTTCTAACAATATACAGTTGATCAGCCATTACTTCAGCTTCAAAGACTCTTTCAACTTGTCTTCCTTCTCTAATACTACTTTCACCCATAGTCCATGTAGATACAACAAATCCTGCAATTTCTTCATTAAGACCAAAAGTTCCAGCATCTACATTGATTCCAGTAGGATCAAACAAAAAGTGCCAGTTAGTTAATGGTTGTTCTAAAATAAAATCTGCATTAATGAGATGTTTTCCTAAAACTTCTTCAGCTTCAGTACCGGCAAAGAAAGTATAGGCTTCAGGTTCATGATCTCTTAAAATGTTAATTGGAATATTAATTTCAATACCGTCAATGTTGATTTCTTTATCAGTAGTTAGTCCTCTCCATCCCAAATCTACCAATGTTCTTTGAGAATCTTTTGTAATAACATAATCACTCAAGGTGCCTTGTAAAATAACACGATAGTCAATTGAAGTGTTGATGTTTCTAGCTTTAAGGTGAAAATCATAAGATACATTCAAGTCAGAAATTTGTGCTTGACTCCCATCATTTGCAATTCCACGATTCAATTCCTCCATCAATGCTTTGACACCAGGATTTGATGAATCAGCAGTTCCAGATACAGTCCATTCTTTTCCTTTTAATTCGTCAAAGAGATTTCCGCCATTGGGATATTCAATAAAGACAGTTTTCTGATAATTCATTTTGAATGGAGATGTTTCAGCATTAGGATTAATTCTAGCGTCTAATTGGGCTGCCCAAACAGGAGTACTAGTACCAACAACAATGAGAGTTGCTAGCAAAACAGACATAATTACAGCCCGAGACACGAGTAAAATCCATGAAAAAGCAGTAATAAACTTATCCTAATTATTCAGATCGCGGGTTTTTGAAAAAGTAATATTGAGTGTTATTAGTCAGATATTCAGTTTTAGAGGAATATGATATGATTACAGTCTTAGCAGGTGGAACAGGTTCGGTAAAGCTAGTCCGAGGATTAGTTGCCCAAGAATCCAAAGTCAATGTTATCAGTAATGTAGGAGACAATTATTGGCTATACGGACTTTATGTTTGCCCAGATATTGATACCATCGTATACGGATTAGCAGATTTACTTGATCAAGAAAGAGGATGGGGTATGAAAAAAGACACATTCAACTTTTTGCGTCAAATGGAAGTTTTTGGTGAAGAGACATGGTTCAGAGTAGGAGATAGAGATGCTGCAACTCATTTGATCAGAACTAACATGCTGAAAAATGGAAAGAATCTAAGTGACATTACAAAATGGATGTGTGAGAAATTTGCAGTCAGTGCAAACATTATACCAGTTACAGACAACAGTATCGAGACAAGAATCACCACAGACAAAGGAGAATTACATTTACAAGAATATCACGTCAAACATAGAGGCAAAGACCCAATTGAAGGAATTCAATATATCGGAGCAGATAAAGCTCGTCCAAATCCTGAAGCAGTGAATGCAATCCATGATGCAGACATGGTAATTCTAGCACCAGGAAATCCATTAACATCAATTGGACCAATGCTTCAGATTAAAGGAATTAGAAAAGAATTATCAAAAATAAAGAAAAAAGTAGTTGCAGTAAGTCCCCTGATTGGAGATGATGCAATTAGCGGACCGGCAGCAAAATACATGCAGGCTGCAGGAATTGAATCAAACGCCTATGGATTAGCAAAAATGTATTCAGATGTATGTGCAAATATCATCGTGGATAATAAAGACAAGATGTTAGTAAAGAAAATTCAAAGTCTAGATATGAAAGTGTTTGAAACAAAAATCACCATGAAAAATAAAATAGCAGAAGATGCATTGGCAAATTTCATTTTAAAACAAGTACACGTATAATTTGAAAATAGCAGCAATTATCCCCGTGAAGACTTTCTCTAAAGCGAAAACACGTCTAGATTTATCTCCACAACAAGTCGAAGAATTATGCAAAGTCATGTTAGATGAAATTTTGCACACATTATCAATATCTCCTCAAATTGAAAAAACAATAATGATAACAAAAGAAGAAAAAGCAATCAAAATCGGAGAAAAATATAACACAATTACAATAAAGGATGAAAAAGAAGAGAGCGTCAATAGTGCAGTTGCATTGGCAGACAAGTATCTTTTAGAGAATAACTTTGATGCCTCAATTGTATTTCCTCAAGACATCCCATTTATCAAAACCCAAGACATTGATTTTATGCTAAACTACAAAATGCATCCAAATTTTGCAATCATAGTCCCATCCAGAAGATTTGATGGAACAAACGCATTGGCAAGAATGCCAATAGATTTGATGGAGACACATTATGATGAAGATAGTTATAAAATCCACATGAACACGGCAAAAGAACACACACTCAATGTCGCCATGGTATTTGTGAAAAGAATAATGTGGGATGTCGACAATATGGAAGATGTGAAATTCCTGTTAGAACAAAATGAAAAACCAGAAATTTCAGAAAAAATTAGAAAAATATTAGAATTAAACTAGAAAATCAGGTATCAAAGATCATAATTCTTCAATTTAGGTACGAAATCAGCAACAAACTTATAAGTAATGAATTAGAAATTCTTAAATATTATCATAAAAGGTTTTGAGATAAAAAATGGTTAAAACAAGTAATCCAAAAGACAAGTGTCCCAGATGTGCTAAAGGGTCTCTAGTTACAGACGCCAATACAGGCGAGAATTTTTGTGGAAAATGTGGATTTGTCATTACTGACAAGGTGGAGGAATCAGGTCCAGAATGGAGGTCATTCTCAAATGAAGGGGAAAACAAGAGCAGGGCAGGAGTTCCAACATCACTTGCCATGCACGATATGGGTTTGGCCACTGTAATCAATCCACAAAACAGAGACGCCACAGGTAAGCCGCTAACAGCAGCAATGAAGAGCACTATTGAAAGATTAAGAACTTGGGATAGCAGGAGTCAAGTTCACGAACCAGTGGATAGAAATTTCAGACAAGCATTCAGTGAATTAGACAGATTAAAAGATAAACTCGCAGTAGGAGATTCAGTAATAGAAAAGGCAGCATACATTTACAGAAAAGCATTAGAAAAAGGCCTAGTTAGAGGTCGCTCAATTTCAGCCTTGATTGCATCTGCACTTTATGCAGCATGTAGAGATACAGAAACACCTAGAACTCTAAAAGACATTGGTCAAGCAAGTAACATCAAACGTAAAGATATTGCAAGATGTTATCGTCTATTACTAAGAGAATTAAATTTAAAGATGCCAGTGGTGGATCCTGTAAAATGTATTTCAAGAATAGCAAGTAAAGCAGGACTATCAGAGAAAACAAAAAGAAAAGCAACAAAGATTTTACAAACTGCCGAAGAGCAAAAAATTTCAGCAGGTAAAGACCCCATGGGATTAGCTGCGGCTGCACTTTATGTAGCATGTGTTACAAATGGGGAAAACAAAACTCAGAGAGATGTAGCAGAGGCTGCAGGAGTTACAGAAGTTACAATTAGAAATAGATACAAGGGTTTGAAAGTAGCACTAGACCTCTAAGTCAGATTCTTTTTTAGAATAAAATCGATTTACAACCAGAACACATATTGAAAACGCGCCAGAAATTAAAAGCAATAATTCCAAAGAAGACATCAGTGAATGTGAAAAAGCATCTTCAATGGAAATCATGTTTATCTGAGAAATAAAATTAGCATATGAGAATACAAAGTAATTTGTAGCCCAATGAATCAATAGAGATGCAACAAATCCATACCTGAGATACACCCAGCCAAGGATAATTCCACTGGCAGTAGCTTGTGCAAATTTACCTTCACTCCACGAATCGCCAAAAGCAACATGGGCAAACCCGAAAAGAAGACCTACAAAAATAATCAATAGAATAGCCTTTTTGGAATCAAAAATATGCAAAGAGTTTGGATTCCACAAACATTTGAGGAAATATTTTGCCGAAGATTTATGAGAGTAAAGCGCAAACAAAGGAATTCCAGTCAAAATAAGACGAAATCCAAATTCTTCAATTAAAGGAGCAAGAGTGACATAAAAAAATTGTACAAGATAATTATCATCAAGAGGAGGCACAATTTCAATCCCAAACCCCTCCTGTACAAAATTAATCAAAGCTGAAATTAAAATTAAAATGGAAAACCATTTTGTAACTCCAAACATATAGTTTAGCCGAGTGTCATAGCGTCCAAATGAGATTATTGGAGAAAGAGATTTCATGAAATCATGTTTAGGGCCCAAAATTGCAATTACAAAAAGAACAAGATACAAAGACCATAAAATGACAAATGCATCACCTACACTGATATCAATTGGTGCTTGGTATAATTCAGTTCCAACAAAAATATCCAAATGGGTGAAAGGATATTCATAATTGATATCTCCGCCAATATCACTTTCAAAAACAACGAATATTCCAATAGGAAAAGACACGAAAAGTAAACCAAAAATAACTGAAAGTAATGCAGTGAAAGGAATTCCAATTAACTGGAGGAATCTATTTGAATTTTGCAATTCACTCTAATGCAGTTCTATAGTATCTTCTGCAAATCCCAAATGTATCAAAGTATCTTTGATAGTATCTCGGTGATCACCTTGTAGGAAGATATAGCCTTCTTTTGCAGTTCCCCCACAAGCATATTTGTTTTTGAGTTCTTTTGCAACAGTTTCTAAATTATTTAATTTAGGATCCAACCCCTCAATCATAGTGCCTTTTTTCTTAAAACGTCTAGTTTCTAATCGAATAATTATTTTAGTGCTATCTTTGGCAAGTTCACCACAAGCACACAAATCTTCTGGAAGTCCACAAGTATTACAAATTACTGCCATTCGTTCGAAATAAATTCAATTATTCACACTATTAAGCCTTGTTTGCACATGATTGAAAAATGAAAAACAAACGGATTTTTTAAACAGAAATTTAATGGTACAGTGTGGCAGAAGATCTCACAAAAAAAGCAGCAGAGATGTTATTACAAGGAGCAACGTTACTCAGCGAACCATGTCCATATTGTAAAGGAGTAAGAGTGATGAAACAAGGGCAGGCACTATGCATTAGTTGTGGTCGTCAACCAGAGAAAAAAGAAATTCCAAAACAAGATCCACCAAAAGTCACCACATCATCAATAGAAAAAATATTAGAAAAAAAGATGTATGATCTCACTAAAGAATTAGAACAAGAAAAAGATCATGAAAAACAGCAAAATATTCTCAAAACGATCAATTCCCTGTTAGAAACAATGGAAAAAGCAAAGGGAAAACAATAAAGTTTTTATGTTAAAATCCGTGTTGTCGAATTGTAATGGCAGATAAGAAATCAGCACCACTCCCAGCATCAAGTGGAGGTCTCATGAGATTCTTTGAAGATGAGACAAAGGGATTCAAAATAGATCCAAAAATCGTAGTATCAATTCCAATTAGTTTAATTGCCATTTCATGGATAATTGATTTATTTTTAGCTCCGTGAAGGAACAATGGAAAAAGCTTCAGATGATGTTTCAAATATACACAATAGATTTTCCCTTACTCTAGTTAATCCATCATCACACTATTTCTCACTAGTTGTTTCAATGGTAGTAGCCTCAGTTACAGTTCTTGCAGTATATTTTGGATATTTAAGTGACTTTGGATTTGAAGAGAATTGGTACAGATTGCCAATTGTTTTAGGAGTATTAGCATTAACACAATTATTAGATATAAGATTCTCAAAAAAGAAAGAATATTCAAAATCATTGCATTCCTCCCTTTTCGGAAATATGTTATGGACTGTTACACTTTTGATGGGAATACTTGCAAGTATTGTTTTATCAAAAGACATGCAGTTATTCTTCATAACTTTTGGATTGTTACTTTTTGCAAGTTTCAGAATAGGGATTTACACTACAACACTTGGGGCAAGTCTCAAAAAAGCATGGGCAATTTGTTTTATCCAACCACTAGCAATGTATTTTGTATTAATTCCACAGGAGATGTGGATTTCAATCCTGAGTGAGCCAATTGGGTTAGGATATGGAATTTCATTTATGATAATTGCAAGTGTATGGTCAGTGGCCACAGACAGGGCCGGAAGGCCAGGAATGGAGAGCACACACAAAACAATTCAAGCATACCTTGCATCACAAGGAAATGATTTTCATGATGCCGAAATACTCATGGAGGAGCGCTCAAGTGAAACCAAAATAGAAACATCACAAATAAAATTTTCAACACAGAACGGTCAAAAAGAATTCAGAATAGTATTGCCAGGAATACACCCAGGACCATATCACCCAGTAGGAGGTAGCAACATTCCGTACCTAATTTACAAGAATTTATCATCATCAGCGATGATTATGCACAGTATTTCAGATCATGCATTAAATCTTCCATCAAGGAATGAAGTTGAAAGATTTTTGAAAAATTTAGAAAATAGCAAAGTCAAAGAAGAAGGCATGCAATGTACAGAACCGGTAACAGTTCAGATAAACAAAGCCAGAGTGACAGGATTACTTTTTGGAAATAATCCATTATTGTTTTTATCATTGTCACCACATGGTATGGAGGATCTTCCAAGCTACATGAAATCAGAAATTATCCAGTATGCAAATAACAGAAATTATGCAAGAACATTGATTGTAGATACCCATAATGCAATGGGTAAGGAAATTTCAAAAGAAGATGGGGAAGACATGTTAAAGGCTGCCAAATCATGTTTGGATACTCTAATTACAAAAAATAATTTCCCAATAGAATTCGGCTATGCCAATACGGATGAAATGGATGTATGGACAGAAGACTTGGGAATGGGAGGATTAGGAATAATGTGTCTTAAAATAAATGAGAAAAAATATTTCCTCGGATGGGCAGATTCCAACAATATGGAAAATGGGGTCAGGGAGAAAATTATAGATATTTTTGCAAAGCGAGATTATCAATTACTTGAAATTTGTACATCAGATACACACTATGCACCAGTCAAAGCTAGAAACAGAAATGGATACTATCAATTAGGACTAATTACAAGTGCAGACAAATTAGCAAAATGGTTTTTTGAAATTGCAAAAAGTGCAGAAAACAACATAGCATCAGCGAAATTTGAAATTTTAGAAAATGAGGCAAATGTAAAAGTAATGGGGCAGGGAATATACGAAGATTATTCCAAGGCGCTAGATAACTCTCTAAAAATAACCAAAGGGTTCGTGATTGGAGGAGTAATATTGTTTGTAACTAGTCTGTTCCTATAGTCTTCATTTGATCAACATTTCCGTAAAATTCATCAATAAATGATGCAAATTGAAAAATAGGAACTATAGGCACATTTTCAATAAAATCAATCTTATCTTGATATAATGTAACAATTACAGGCACAGCAATAGACCCAGGAGTTTTTGCAACATATTGCTTCGTTCTTTCAATTTGTTTTTTGACGGCAGTAGATAATGCAGATGTGCTGTAACGCCTCCAGTGTTTACAATCAATTAGGATTGCAATACCAAGTCTAATTCCCACAACATCTATTTCCATTCGAGGTTTTGTGAGCATAAAATTTTTTAAAACTGCAAAGTTTTTTTCAGACAATATTTCAGCAGTCAATCCTTCAAAGTCTCTCCAATCCAATTCAATTGAAATTTCATCTATTGGAGAACCATTTTCAAGTAGAGCAACGGCAATTTTTAATTTATCACCATCTTCAAAATAATAGAAATTATCTTGTTTTGTACCAATGTCATGTTTAATGAATTCATCTAAAACTGTTTTAGATTCAATAGAATTCATTTTAGTAACAGCAGCAAAGTCCTCAACAGATATGCCACCAGGAATAATTGCTCGTAATCCAATTATCATTTTAGGGTTAATTTTCAATTGTAATTTTTGATTCATATTAGAAATAAAGGTTTTAGGAGCTAATAATATCAGGGTATTATGACATATGTTTTATTATGTCGTTTGAAAAGTAAAGATATGAAAATGATGCTAGTTACCATACTAGCAATCTCAGTATCTCTAATTACGTATGAAGAATCTTTTTCAGAAAAAAGCACGTATTTTGATTCAATAAAATTTATTCAATATTTAGATGAAAACACAGCACTAGAAGAAGTACGGAATGGAAATCTTGATGTATATTATTATACGATTTCCCCAGACAGATTAGAAACTAATCAAGCAAGAGAAGGATTGCAAGTTTTTGATTCCACAGGCGGATCATATAGCATCATTGTCAATCCTGCAGAATCTGAAGAATTTAATCCATTTTCAAGTCAAGAAATTAGATTTGCATTAAATTATTTGGTAGATAGAAAATTAATTGTAAATGAATTGATGGGAGGGTATGGAGCACCAATTATTTCATACTATACGCCTTCAGAGCCAGAGTATCTTACAATAATCGAACAATTAGAGTCATTTAATTTCAAATATAATCCAAATCTAGCAAATGAAATTATTACAAAAGTACTAGAAGAAAAAGGAGCAAAAAAAGATAATGGTAAATGGCAAATAAATGAAAAACCAATTACAATTACAATATTTATCAGAAGTGACGATCCTGTCAGAAAATCAATTGGAGAGATCTTAGCAGTGGAATTAGAGAAAGTAGGATTCACAGTAAAAAAAGACTTTGGAGATCTGAACAAAGCATATGTTGTTGTTTATGGTTCAAATCCATCTGATTTGAAATGGAGTTTATACACTGAAGGGTGGGGACGTTCAGTATTTGTAAAATACGACTCTATAGGATTAGGGCAAATGTATTCACCTTGGTTTTCAAACATGCCAGGATTCAACGATCCCACATATTGGAATTACAAAAATGACAAACTAGATGAATTGACTCAGAAAATATACACTGGGGATTTTGAATCATCGGAGAAAAGATCAGAGTTGATTCAAGAAGCAGTGGTGGAGGGAGTCAACGAGTCAGTTAGAATTTTTTTGGCAAGTAAAATTGATCAATATGTTGTAAATGAAAAGGTAAGTGGGATAGTTAATGACTTTGGTGCAGGAGTTCCAAGTAGATTCACACCAATTAATGCAAAAAGTGAAAATAACGAATTTGTAATAGGTGTAAAACAAATCTACCAAGCAGCATGGAATCCAGTCATGGGCTTTTCTGATAGTTATAGTAGGCACATTTGGGGAATTATATCAGATCCTGCAACGTTTAAGCACCCATTTACTGGCGAAACATTTCCAATCAGGGCAGAGTGGCAAGTAGAAACTGCAGGGCCAAATGGAAAACTCAATGTGCCACTAGATGCAAAAATTTGGAATCCAACATTACAAAAATGGAGCAATGTGTCTCCAAACACATTAGCAACAAGCAAAGTTGTGTTTGATTTTAAATTTAGTAATTGGCACAATGGAGAAAAAATGGATATGAAAGACATTTTGCATTCATTGTACTTTACGACAGAGTGGGGAACACAGACAGATGAAAACGATAAAACATTTGATACCGAATTCACACCAAGAGCAGCACAAAGTATTGAGACAATAATAGGAGTAAATCAAATTGATGAAGATACACTTGAGGTGTATGTAGACTATTGGCACTTTGATGAAGGTGAAATTGCAGATTGGGCCATATTATGGAATTCAATGCCTTGGGAGATTTCAGTTGCAATGGAAAAAGCAGTAATGGATGGTAAAGTTTCATTTTCCAGATCAGGGGCAACAAGCAAAAATGTTAACTGGTTATCATTAATCATTCCAAATGATGCAAATATCATCAAAGGATATTTGCAAGAATTCAAAGACAGCAATTACATACCCGAAGCATTAAATGAAGATAATCAAAATTTAAAATATTATCAAAGTAGATATGATTCCTCAATACAGTGGATTGAAGAAAATAAGCATGCAGTAATTAGTAATGGACCATTTTATCTCAAATCATATTCACCAGAATCTAGAACTATTACAGTGAATGCCTTTGAAGATAATTCATACCCATTTAAAATAGGAGAATGGGCGAAATTTGAAAGCACAGAATTTCCAATAATTAAAAAAATAGACTTGGAGAAGGCAGTTCAAAAAGGAAATGATTTCAAAATAAGCATAGAAACAAAGAATACAGATAGGATTTTGTACTTTATAACAAATAGTGAAGGAGAAGAAATATCATCAGAGACAATAAAAATTGAAAATGACAATACAGTCATAAATTTGTCTTTAGAAAAAACACAGAATTTTGGAATTGGTGCAAACAATATCAAAATTTTTGCAGTTTCAGATTTAGTTCTAAAACCTGATTTTTATGAATCAAGTTTTATGGTGACTGAAGAAAAAATAGAACTGCCAACAAGTTTAATGGAAAATATAGAATTTTCAGAAAACAAATCAGACTATTCCATATTCATCATTCCAATAATAGCAATCATCGGAATTGTGATTTATCTAAAAAAGAGACAATCATAACAAACCATAATCTTTTAGAATTGGTTCTATTTGTTCTTCATTTTCAAGTTTTGAATATTCATCTAAAAGATTTTGATTAAGTTCATAGAAGGTATGTCCCCATTTGAATTTGTTAAGCAGTTCCAAAGATTGCTCTTTAGAACCTAAAATAAACAAAGATGCAGACAATGCCTCAACAGTAGTTAGTCTATTTAATTTTGAATAATTCACAGGATTGCCAGCAAGTAATGGAGGCAGTTTTCTTTTGATGCCTGCAAACGTTTTAGAGAATGCCTGATCTGCAAGATTCCATGAGCAATCAATTCCAATAATAGAATGAATCTTTGATTTGTCTTTAGGGAGTAGTGTTTTTTCAGAAAAAGGATCCAAGACCAGCCCCTTAGAGCCAATTTTTTTAATATTTTGTGCAAGACCAAATTTCACCATTTTAGCAGCTGTGCATTTTTTTGGATCATCCTGATAAAACATTAAAACTTGTAATTTCATATCAATAAAGAATAAAATTCAGAGTATTTTGAATTTACTCTAAAGTTTTGTATGTCACTTTATAATAAAATCTAGAAACTTGTTCCTCCTTGATTACATCAACATTCCAATTTGTATCAGGTAAGAATTCAACAGAAGCAGGCAAAATACTGAATTTTTCTAGACGTACATCAGGACCACTATACCTTACATTAAGACTGATTCCATCGACGTCTACAACATCATAAATTTGACCTTGTTTTCTAGTAGATTCTTTTACTAGACAATTAGCATCAGGCCCAATTATACAAACACCTGATGGAGTAGAGACTTTGAGGTTCACATTAGATTCATCTCCTCTTGAAGGAGTAATCAAAGAACCAGAAATCACCCTAGGGGCAATGGTTACATCATCAGTAATTTTTTCCTCAGTTGCAATTGAAATTATCTTTGCAGAAATTCTATTTTCTTTCTCAATTACAGTATCAGATTTTATAGTAAGAGGTTTTTCAATTACCTCAAATTGGATAGACTTTGTCTCAAAATCGGCATCAACTGTGACTTCGTATATCCCAATAGAGGATGAATCATCAGGAATAGCAAATTGATGTGTGAATGAACCAGAAGGGCTTGGAAGAATAGAAGTTGTAGGTCCAGTATTTGTTCCACAAATAAATGAGCCACAGGTAATCTCAGTTTCAGATTTTTGGATAACACTTACCTCAAAGGCTTCAAGATAGATTAGTTTGTTAGGTTTCCCGCTAATTACCACCACATCACCAGGATAGTATTCTTGTTTGTCAATGTCTACTAAAAGTGATAAATCATCATCTATACCAAACACAAAATCATTTGCAACACTAAATTGGGCATTATCAGAAATACCAGAATATGATGCTTTTACAGTGTAGAGACCTTCACCAAAGATTGTTGCAGGTAATTCAAAGAGACTTGAAAAAGTACCACCTTGAGTTGGGTAAACAGAAGATTCATGAATTTGTTTGAATGGGAAAGTTCCGTCAAGTACTTGGATTGTAACCCTTTCAGGAACTACAAGACCTTCATCGCCTTGTTGTCTGGAAATAACATTTCCAATGACTTTTAATTTTTCACCAGCTTTGTATAGGGATTTTTCTGTAGATACAAAGAGAGGAGTTGTAGACAAGGAATCATTTTCAGGATCTGCAGAAACTTTGAAGAAAAGTTCTACACTCTCAGAGGCAATAGAGGCCTTAATTTTGTATACTCCAAAATTAGATTTTATTACATCCCTACCTTCATCAATTTTGAGATTTTGGTATCTTTCAGAGATTGGAGTTATCCAGGACCATGAAAAACGTTGATTGTCAATAGTTGCTCCAGAATTACGTACACTTCCATCAGGTTTTGTGATTGAAATATCAATTGAATTATCACCAGTAGGCGGAATGGCACCATTCAGATAAACAGTCTCGCCCAAACCATATACTTCCTTATCAAGGGTAATTATAGGACCACCTTTCAAATCTAGAGAATCAGCAATAGAAAATATGTTGGTTGCAGTGAATGACTGGTACTCAGATTCTACCACATAGTTTCCAGTAGTAAAAATATTTTTAGTTACATCAACTTGAACTGAATAACGTCCAGAAGTTTCAGGGATTGCGGAAAAATCATAACCTACAACCACATTATTATTTTTTGACAAAGATTGGATTTCCAATGGAGAGCCATCCTCATGTGAAATGGTGATTTTAACTCCGGCACCCGTACTGTAACTAGAATTACTATAAGGATCCTTTACAAAACCACTAATCGTCATAGTATCTCCAAACTCATAGGAAGCCATATCCATCTGGACTGTAAGTGGCTCATCAGATGCAACAAAGTTTTCAGGATCATCCACTACAGGAATGATAATTTTAGCAGTTCCAACATCTTGAGATACAGAAATTCTGTAATCACCCAATCTAAGAGAATCATTAGGAATTTTAAATGAATATGTAAAAGAGCCGTCACCTTGAACAATTACTCCATCTAGAATTTTAAATCCAGAATCACTACCAGAAGAGGTACTTTTAAGGGCAATTTGTTTTGTTTGAACAACTTCCAAATTCATAGTACCGACAAAAACATCATTCAGTCTGCCAGAAATATTTACAACATCCCCAAGACCATATGCTTTTTTATCAGTCCATAGAGATATTGGTACATCTTCTTTGAAATCCTCTACAACTTCAAATGAAGTAGTAGCAGACCTATCAAAATATTCAGCATGTATGTTATAAGTTCCATATCTAGGATTAACAGTAGTTATGTAAATCTTAGTTTCAAATGTATCACTAGAATTGGGGAAAATATGTCCTTCATCTATTACATTATCACCATTATCAGTTACGATAAATTTCATTCCCTGAAATGGAATGATCTCATCATTAGATGCAATAATAGTCACCCATTGACCTGGAAGATATTGGGATTTGTCAGTAATTATTCCAAGTGTCCCTTCTTCTTTAATTTCTTTTTCAATTATTTCATATCCTACTGAAAAACTAGTTATGTCAGTTGCACCAGCATAACTTACAGATACATCATAGTTTCCTGCATTAATCCCCAAGACCTGATGTAAACTAAGCGTAGTTTCATAATTCAGATTAAGATCAGGATACATTGTTATAATTTTATTAAAATTTGTACCAGTGATTGTAATTACAATTTGTTCAGGTTGGAAAAATGGTTTCACAACATAAACTTCTTCAGAAACAGTTCCAGAAATAACAGCAACATCACCAAACAGGTAAGAAGGTTTGTCTGATGAAACAGTTACACTAACATCGTCAGATTCTTGTGTTACAATTAATTTACCATTTGATTTTCCTATAGTTGCAGTTGCAAATTTCCAATCATTAGAACTGCCAGAATCAAATCCATCATAGATTCTCTGCCAAGAAGTAAAATCATTTTTTAAATCTGAAATGACAGGAGTCTTGTCAATTACAACTCCATTTTCATTTCGAAGTTCAACTGACTCGTTTAGATCAGTAAACCAGAGTTTTTGATAAGAATAGGTTAGAAATTGTCCAGGTTTAATCACAGTACCAGGTGGAACAATCATTGTTTTTTCAAGGATTGTTGTAGATGCAACACTCCATCCACTCAAATTAATTTCAGAATCAGTAGGATTGTACAATTCAACCCATTCAGAAATAGATGCAGAATCATCACCTAAAGGATTAATGTCAACTTCGTTAATTACAATATGATCAGTGATTTGAGCATATGCAGGTACTATAATTCCCGCAAAAAAGAGCACAGATAATGCTAAGAGTACATTACGATTCATCTTTGATTCCTGATTTGATTGCCTAATAGACTCATTTTAGAATGGAATTGAGGAAAAGTTGAGCTTGTTGTTAAAGTCAGATATCTTAAAACCATCAAAATTTAAACCCATTTTTTAGTATTAAGGCATACGTAGGAATTATCCTTGAGAATAGTCACATTTTGGGCATTTTTTACCGATAATCCTAGAACCGCATTCCATGCATATTCCATCACCCACAGCATTTGTAATGGATTGCCGTCTCTTTTGGACATATATTTTGATTAGGACATAGAACAGTATTCCAATTAAAGCAGAATAATGAAAGGGAACGTATTGTGTAATTCCAAGAACTATAAGAAAAATACCTGCAATCAAGATTATATCTCGTCTTTCAAATTTCAATAAACCCAAGAAACGGCATAATTCATAAAAACATGCCGGAGCTCAGACTAAATTAGTTCATTTCATTTCAAAGTCATTTCTCTAACTCTTCCTCATTGCTCGGCAGTTAGAGTAGGAGTAATTTGATAATAAGAAGATGGTGGGATCGGCGAAATTTGAATTCGCGACCTCTGCGTCCCAAACGCAGAATCATACCAAGCTAGACCACGATCCCAGTAAAACCAGAAAATCGCCCAATTTAAGCTTCACAGATAATCATTTTAAAGGTAAAATCAGGATCGAAATCGTGCAAGCAGAGCAATACGTCAAAGCAGGAAAAATTGCTGCAGAAGTAAGAGAAATGGTTAGAGTGAAAGACTGGATAGGCAAATCAGTTTTTGAAATTTGTGAAGAAGTGGAAGGAGAGATTAAAAAAAGAGGTGCAAAATGCGCATTTCCAGTAAATGCAAGTATTAATGAAATTGCAGCACATTACACTGCAGAACCAAATGATCCCATCATAATCAAAGATACAGATTTAGTAAAAATTGATCTTGGTGCACAGATTGACGGATACATTGCAGATACTGCAGTAACTGTTTGTTATGATGCACAATTCGACGGACTAGTTCAAGCTGCAGAAGAAGCATTAGCAAATGCAATGTCAATGATAAAAACAGGTGTCAAAGCCAGTGACATTGGACGGACTATTGAAACTACAATTAAAAAAATGGGATTCAAACCAATTGCAAATCTTAGCGGCCATTCATTGGATCAATATACAATACATGCAGGAAAATCAATTCCAAATATTTGGTCAATTGGAGGATTTTCACTTTCAGAAAATTCTGCATATGCATGTGAACCATTTGTAACAACTGAACAAGGAGGAGGGTTTGTCAGAAATGGACAGATAAAAAATATTTTTGCATTAAATTCACGAAAGAAAACAAAAAATGAAGAAGCAGACAGATTACTTGATTTTATTTGGGAAAACTGTAACATGTTGCCATTTGCATTAAGATGGCTAACAAAAGAATGGGAAGAAAAACAAGCGCGAGAATTACTAGATTTCCTGGTAAAGAAAAAAGCAGTGCAAGCATATCCCGTTCTAATTGAAGTAAACGAGCAAAGAGTTGCACAAGCAGAGCACACATTCATTCCAAATGAAACAGGAGTGACAGTGACAACTCGTGCTCAGTGAGCATAATAGAGGTTAGATAAACTTGAGTGAAGAAGTCAGCCCATGTCCAAAATGCGGAGGATTGATGTTCAAAGAGCAGGGAGAAGGAGAAACATGGTTTTGTCCTTCCTGTAATGTCAAATACAAAACAGAATAGTCTGTAATTATTGCTCTATAGTTTCGCCAAAGATTTTTTCAATTCGTGTCAACCCATCACATGAATTACACTTTGATAATTCTGTAAACAGTACATCACCGTCATGGAATTTTCTTTTAGTTAAGGTGTTGCATTTTAGACATTGCTCCACAGTGTATGCAGTAGTAATTTTTTTCTTTGAGAATATCATTGTGGAACTCCCGAAGTATTGCCAACACCAATAATTGCTACAGATTGCCCAGGACTAGTGTTTTCACGAATCATATCAAAGACTTGTGTGTGTACATCCTCGGCAGTATCAGCAATTTCTTTAGTCATCAAAGTAATTGCTTCCTTAACTGATTGTTTAATCACAACGGAGAATATTGGGATGTTTTTACTTGTGGCAATTGCCTCAATTTGAAATCTTTCAGTTCCAATACCTCCAATGGCAGCTCCAAATCCTTGGGCAGTTGTTGCCGAATCCTCACCCTCCATTTTTAGTGCAGCGTCAATCATAATTATTGCATCAAGTTTATTCTCCAAAGTAATTGTTTGTAGAGCATCTGCAGGTCTACCAACAGTAGATGCAGGGCCTTCAGCTTTTAAAAGAAATAACTTTCTATCTTCAAAGTCAATTTTTGAAAGAGATGTTTGGAATGCAACAGTTTCTTTTTCATGTTCTAACATCATTTTTCCAACAACCATTGGACCAATTCCATCACCAACAGGCTGGCCAGATATGAATGCAGGAACTGCTTCTCTCATAGCCTCTGCTTGCTCCATGATAAAGGGCAGAATCATTTGTAGAGGCAAGATTAGAGGATAGTTATTTTGTTTTTTTGCAGTTAAGAACATGTGATTCATGATTTTGTAAATCATTTGCAGCGATGATGCAATCTCAAGCAAAGTTTGGATTTTACTTAATTCAACATCATTCATTTCTGGAGATAATGATTTTACATGTGCTCTAGTGTAATCTTCCCTAGACCTAACGGTATGATGGACTTTGTCAACAATCCCATTAGGATCCATATCAACTGGCATGATTGTAAAATAATCTAAAAATTTATCAATTTTCTTCAAAGGATCATCTTTGACTTTGAGATTATTTTTAAGATAACCAATCAACTCAGTTTTAGATTCCCCTCTAAAACTGTCTAATTTTTTAAGTCCTTTTTTAATTTCTCGAGATGTAACAAAAAGCTGTATTTGTTGTCCATAAAATACAAAAAGAATTATCGGAAGAATCCAAACGATCATCATCAAAGGATTTGAATCATCACCCATCGAAAACAATTGATCTAAATCAAAATTTGTAAAATTCACTAGAATCAATACTTCTCAGAACCAAATTAAAGCATTCGTCCCAATTTCAAATGATACAACACGCATGAAAATGAAAAACAGGTTTTTTTAGACCAAATTACTGCGAGTGCTTTTATTATAGTTCAAATACAAAATAGCCGAATATGCCACAAACAAGGCCCATTGTAAGTGTAGAAAATGTCGTAGCTTCAGCAGATGTGATGCAAAAGATGGATTTGAATGAAATTACGAAAACATTTCCAGATGTAGAATATCATCCGGATCAATTTCCAGGACTTGTTTTTAGATTAAAAACTCCAAAAACCGCAACATTGATTTTCACTTCGGGTAAAATGGTATGTACGGGTTCAAAATCCGAAGAAATGGCCAAAAAGGCAGTAAAAACAGTAGTACAAAACCTTCGAAAAGGAGGAATTAAAATCAAAAAAGATGCAGTGGTGACAATTCAAAATATTGTCGCATCCATCAACTTAGGTGGAAAAATCCATTTGGAGCAAGCTGCAAGAACATTGCCACGAAGCATGTATGAACCAGAACAATTTCCAGGATTAATTCATAGAATGGTAGATCCAAAGACAGTGATTTTGTTATTCTCATCAGGAAAACTTGTCTGTACAGGAGCCAAACATGAACCAGACGTGTATCGTTCTGTAAATAACTTGCATGCACTACTAGAAGAGAAAGATTTAATGATTTATGATTGACACTAGTCAAAATATTTTTTAATAATTTTTAATTTTGCACAATTATTTAATTGGGCTACCCAAGGGAACATCTTCAGTGACAGTCAACCAAAATGGTTTGTCATCAACATCAGCTGCCAACAACATCGCATTTGATTCTACACCTGCCATTTTTTTAGGTTCAAGATTTGCAAGGACAATCACAGTTTTTCCTACAATTTCTTCAGGTTGGAAATATTGTGCACCACCAATTATTACATCACGTTGATCATCATTACCCAAATCAATTGTACCTTTGATGATTCTTGATTTTCCTTCAATAGGTTCAGTTGCAATAATTTTTGCAACTCTAATATCCAACTTTGCAAAGTCATCATAAGATACGGTAGACATGATGAATCTTATTTTCTCCCGTTAAAATGAATTTCGAATGTCATTGTAAATCTTTTTTGTTAATTCCACTAGTTTCAATTTCATATCTTAAGGCAGCTGGAATTTCCATATACTTTTTGTTAACTAGTTCAACAATCTGATCTTCAGGAACATCAACTTTTTTCAATAGTTTGCCACGTTGATGTGCATATGCATTTTTCCAAAAGCCTGCACCGTCCAAGGTTTCAATTTTTGGCATGTATTTTGTTGGTTTCATTTTATTTCAAAGTTTAATGGACTGTGACCGAAGAATGGCAAACGCCATTGGAACTGGAGTTAATGTTCCGGATTTTAGGCATGTTACCGATCACAGTCTACTTCAAACGCCGTAGGAATCTAATATATTTAATGCGGCACAAATGCTTGCAGGTTATGGCTACAATACAGGTAGAGATAGAAATCAATGCAAGCATAGACAAAGTATGGGATATTGTCTCAGACATTGATAATGAGCCAAAGTTTTGGAAGGGAACAAAAGAAGTCAGAAACATCTCCAAAGAAGAAAACATCATCAAAAGAGAAGTCACAATAGCATTTAGAGATCAAAAATGCTTGCAAGAAGTCAAAATTTATCCCAAAGAAAAGATAGAGTCAAAATTTACCAAAGGAATCATTGACGGTGAAAAAATAGTTTCACTAGTCTCAAAAGATGAAAAAACCATACTTTCAACATATTGGGATATCAGATTAACTGGAATGATGGGTATGTTTACAGGCATGATCAAAAAACACATCAAAAGTGGAACAGAGCAGGCCATGCAAAGCATCAAAGAAGAAATTGAGAGATAGATTTCATGGATTTAATCACAGACGTTTTTAATTATACTCTAGTTGCAATTTTAATTGGAATTTGCGGAGCATGGATATTTCTCATCAAATCAATGATTGACTCTTTTAGATTAACACCATACTTGGATAAATTTGAAAATACATCAAAAACAAATCCCAAGGTTTCAATAATATTACCAGCAAGAAACGAAGAAGAATATATTGAAAAATGTTTAGATTCTCTAATTAACCAAGATTATGAAAATTATGAAATCATTGTAATTGATGATTCATCAGAGGACTCAACTGGAAAAATAATTTCAGAATATGCAAAAAAACATCCCAAAGTAATTCCAGTTTCAGCAAGACCAAAACCAGAAGGATGGATGGGAAAGAATTGGGCATGTATGGAAGGTTACAAAAAAGCAACAGGTGAATTGTTGTTATTTACAGATGCAGATACAAAACATGCTAAAAATGTCATTACCCTAGCAGTGACCCATTTGAACTCGTTTAATCTAGATGCATTATCTGCAATTCCAAAAATGCTAACATTTGATTTTTGGACAAACATTACACTACCAATGATTTCAACATTTTTACACACAAGATTTTCTGCACTAAATGTTAACAACCCAAAAAAGAAAACAGGTTATTTTTTTGGGAGTTTCTTCATTTTGAAAAAAAAGACATATCAAGAAATTGGCATGCATGAAGGAGTAAAACACGAAATCATTGAAGATGGAGCACTAGGAAAAAAAGTAAAAGAATTAGGGTACAAAATGAAAATGGTACGAGGAGAGCATCTGATTGAGGCTGTTTGGGCACGAGATAAGAGCACTTTATGGAATGCCCTAAAGCGACTAATGGTACCACTGTATCTTCAAAGTGGAAAAATTGCAATCGGAATATTTTTTGCAATTGTATTTTTGTTATTTGTACCATTTCCAATATTTGCAATATCAGCATCACTACCTGTTGAAACATTATCTACGAAACTACTTTGTGCAACATCAGCAATTGCTTCAATTCTAATTTACATAGGTGCAGTAATTGAAGTGAAAATTGGATTAAAGTTGAAATTAAGATATGCTTTATTTGCACCCTTGGGAAGTCTCGTAGTTGTTTTAGGATTTTTGAGCGGACTATTACAGGCTAAAAGAACATCATCTGTAACATGGCGAGGAAGAAGTTATTCGATGAAAGATCATTCTCAAAGTTCAATTAGTGTATAGCAAGCCTTTTAGATAGAAAATTAGGAATAAGAAATCTCATGGACAAATCTGGAATGTTTGTAGGTGGGGCCATTGGAGCCGCAATGGTAATTATCATTGTTGCAGTATTGTTTGTCTATCCACCAGAATCATTAAAGCCAGAAATCAGTCCAACTAATAAACAACCAACAATTGTAGAAGCAACTCCATTATTTTCACATAGTTTGTCATTAATTGAAATTTTTGAAAAATCAGAACCAGGTGTTGTTAGAGTAAATGTTCAAAGAGGCGAATCAGAAGATGTCATAGGCGGAGTAGGATCTGGTTTTGTCTTTGACAAAAAAGGACACATCATAACAAATGCCCATGTAGTAAAAGACGCAAACAAAGTAGTGGTTACATTTCTTGACGGTAGATCATATAATGCTGAAATTATTGGAGTGGATGAATACACAGATCTTGCAGTGATCAAAGTTAATGCAGATTTGATTTTATTGCATCCATTATTTATCGGAGATTCTTCAAATCTCAAAGTCGGCGAAGATATTGCTGCAATTGGGAATCCATTTGGGTTGTCAGGTTCAATGACTTCAGGAATTGTCAGTCAATTAGGCAGACTGTTACCATCAGGTTCAGGCTATTCTATTCCAGATGTAATTCAAACAGATGCTGCAATAAATCCAGGAAATTCTGGCGGACCATTACTTAACATGCGTGGAGAGATTGTCGGCATTAACACAGCAATACAATCAGCTACAGGAGAATTCACAGGAGTAGGATTTGCCATACCATCACAAACAGTAGCTAAAATCATTCCAACACTAGTAGAGGAAGGAGAATACAAGCACCCATGGATTGGAATTTCAGGTAGAGATATTGATCCAGACATGGCAAATGTTCTGAATCTAAAAGACGCAATAGGATTTCTCGTAATTACAGTAGTTGAAGGTAGCCCAGCATTTGATGCAGGATTGATTGGTTCAGATAAAACCATCGAAGTTGATGGAGTGAATTATCCAATGGGCGGAGACATCATTTTGGCAGTGGATGGGATTGAAGTTAGAAAGATTGATGATATTTTGGTTCATCTCCAGAGAGCAAAATCAGTAGGAGATGAAATGATTCTAGAAGTGTTAAGAGATGGAAGGACGACAAACCTCACGATCATACTTCAAGAAAGACCAAACGGAAATTAATTCAATACAAGCATAAATACTTCCTAACAAGAAATTCTTCTGTTGAACAATCTTGTCTTTGATTCTGAGAGTTTAAACAGTATTTTAGAGAACAAGCCCGTATCTCGCCAAGATGTAATTGAGATTTATCAAAAAGCAATAGTGAATCCAAATGATTTATTTTCAGTTGCTCAAAATTTAAGAAAAAAATTTAAAAAAGATTCTGTAACGTTTTCCAAAAAAGCATTTTTCAATATTGTTAATCTTTGCAAAGATACATGCTCTTACTGTACTTACAAATCAGAACCAGGAGAAGCAAAACTCTCCTTAATGTCAAAACAGCAAATTTCAGAATTACTAGTACTTGCAAAAAAATACAAATGTGTTGAGGCGTTATTTGTAACAGGTGAACAACCTGAACAAAGATATCCTGAAGCACGAGAATGGCTAAAACAAAATGGATTCAAAACAACTGTAGAATATCTAATTCATTCCTCAGAACTTGCATTAGAAACAGGATTATTCCCACACACAAATGCTGGAAATCTAAACTATGAAGAGATGAAAGAGTTGAAGAAAACCAATGTCTCGATGGGGGTAATGCTCGAGAATGTAAGTGAACGATTAACAGAGAAAGGAATGCCTCATCATTTGGCAGCAAGCAAGAGACCAAAAGCAAGATTGGAAATTTTAGAAAATTCTGGAAAACTAGGCATTCCAATGACTACAGGAATTCTAGTAGGAATTGGAGAAACAATGGATGAGATAATTGATTCATTATTTGCGATAAAACAACTCAATGACAAACATGGAAATATTCAAGAAGTGATTTTACAAAATTTTCAACCAAAACAAGACACCAAAATGAAAGATAAACCATCAGCTGATGAAAAATATTTCAAACTAGTTGTTGCATTGTCTAGAATTATCATGCCACAGATGAACATACAGATTCCCCCAAATTTATCCCCAAAATCATATCAAAGTTTCTTGTCAGTCGGAATAAACGATTGGGGAGGAATATCACCACTTACACCCGATTTTGTAAATCCTGAATTCTCATGGCCTGAAATTGACAAAGTGGATGAGAACACGAAAAAAGCTGGCTATGATTTAAAATGCAGATTCCCAATATACCCAGAATATTTTTCTTTTATTAGCAAAGAGTTAAGAGATAAGATATCAGTCATTGAAGATGAGGAAGGATTCGTAAAAGAGGAATATTGGAGATGACAATCAATTTAGATTCACTTTTCAGAAATGCCGATCCTGTGATTGCCGGAATTCTAAACAATGCACTATCTGAAAAAGAAATTTCCGCAGACGACGGATTGTCATTGTTTAATGCTCAAGGAATTGACTTTCATTTAGTAGGTCTAGTTGCAGATGAATTAAGAAAAAGAAGAGTAGGTGATGTTGTATCATATGTAGTAAATAGAAATATCAATTTTACAAATGTCTGCATTAAACAATGCGGTTTTTGTGCATTTAGTAGAGATTTCAGAGAGGAAGAAGGATACTTCCTGCCAAACGAGGAGATAGTACGTAGAGCAAAAGAAGCATATCAATTAGGAGCAACAGAAGTGTGCATTCAAGCAGGACTTCCACCAGACATGGAAGGAGATGTGTACGAGAAGATTTGCAGGGACATCAAAAAAGAAATTCCAGATATTCACATTCACGGATTCTCCCCTGAAGAAATTCTATACGGAGCAACTCGCTCAAATGTATCCATTGAAGAATTTTTAAAAAGAATGAAAGAAGCAGGAGTAAATACACTCCCAGGAACTTCGGCTGAAATTCTAGATCAAAAACTAAGAGACAAAATATCCCCTGGAAGAATAAGCGTAAAGGACTGGGAGACAGTCATCAAAACGGCTCACAAGATGGGAATCAATACGACATCAACTATGATGTTCGGTCATTTAGAAACACTTGAAGATAGAGTAAAACATATTGTAAAATTAAGAGACATTCAAAAAGAGACAGGAGGATTTACAGAATTTGTCCCTCTAAATTTCATTCATACTGAAGCACCAATGTACATCCATGAATTACATGAAGGAATCAGACAAGGCGGCAGTGGAAATGATGTTTTACTAACTCATGCTGTTTCAAGAATAATGTTGAACAATTCTATTGATAATTTGCAAATGTCATGGGTCAAAGAAGGGCAAAAAATGTCACAGTTATTGCTAATGTGGGGGGCAAATGATTTCGGCGGAACTCTAATCAACGAAAGCATCTCAACATCTGCAGGTTCAGAATATGGCCAATTGTTAAAACCAAAAGAGATTAGAAGAATGGTAAAAGAAATCGGCAGGATTCCAGCTGAGAGAAATACACATTATGAGATTCTAAAAAAATTTGACGGGGAAGAAGAAGTAGAGGATAAATTAGATAGTGTCACAGATACACAATTTGGCTCTTATGTGGAATTGATAAAAATAAACAAATTCAATTACAAAAATCCAAGGAAGCAATAACTTGTCTGCCTTAGAAAAGGCACTTAGTCATTCAAAGAAGATAGGAATTGATGAATGCGATGTAATTAAAGTAAAGAAAAAAATCACAACTGTCAGAATTACAGATTCAGAAATTGTCGAACTAAAGCAAAATTTTGATGAGAGTTTTGGCATCAGATTGATTCAAGGGAAAAAAATTGCATCAATGCAAACAACAAATGAAGATGAAATAGAAAATATCATGCTCAAGGCGCTAAGAGCATCATCGAATCTCAAATCAAGAGAATTTTGGAGGGGACTGCCATATCAGGTAAATCATGCCAAACTAGAAGGAACATTTGATGAGAGACTAGATCAGATTTCAGGTACTAAATGTATGGATATCGCACAAGACATGATCAATTCAGCAGATAATGATAAAGTGAATACGATTACAGGATCACTCAACATCGTATCAGAAAAATTTGAATTGATGAATTCCAACGGACTTGACTTTTCAGAAAAATCTACATACATTTCAGGGATCATCAATGCAGAATCAGAACACGGAGAAATACCCGTATCGGGAATAGGACATGCAAGTGGAAGAACTTTGGCAAATTTTTCATCAGAACAGATAGGCAAAGATGCACAAAGGATGTGTGTCGAATCCATTAATCCACAAAAAGTTGATTCAGACTCTTATTCTATAATTTTTGAGCCATACTCTGTTGGCGAATTATTAGCATTTGTAGTTGCTGCCAATTTTAATTTCAAAACATTTTCAGAAAAGAAAAGTTGTTTTTCAGCCAATTATGAAAAAGAAATTGCAGTTGATCAACTCACCTTACTTGATGATCCCCACACGCCAGAAGGAATGGGTACAAAATCAATAGATGATGAAGGGGTAGAAACTAAAAAAAGAAACTTGATAGAGAAAGGCATTTTCAAAAATACATATTCAAATCTTTTTGACAGTTACAAAGAAGGAGAAGAGTCAACAGGTAATGCATCTCGTCCAGGATCACCGATGGGAAGAAGTGCAGAGCCAATTCCAATATCAGCTCCGCACAATCTCAAAGTTATTCCAGGTGATCAATCCCAAGAAGAGATGATCAAGGAAACAAAACACGGATTGTTAGTTGGAAGGTTATGGTACACATATGCAGTGAATCCAATCAAAGGAGATTTTTCATGTACTGCAAGAAGTGGAATTAGAATTATCAAAAACGGAGAAATAATAGGTCCAGGAAAATCAGTCAGAATAATTCACAGCTTGCCTACAATGATGAAAAATATTTCAGCCATCGGAAACAATCAAAGAAATGTTATCCAGTGGGCATCCCTGCCATCAATCACACCATCAATAAAGGCTGAAAATATCGCAGTAAATTCCATCTAGTCTGAAATTTAGGCATAAATTACTTGAAAAGCGTGACTGCAAGATAGGCAACATATCCAACGGTAAGACAAATCCCCATAACCCTACCAATAAATCCAGTTTTTAGTGCAATCAATAATGATAAACTGAATATGATCATGATTGCATAGTCAACATAAACATCAGCACCCACCATCACTCCACCAAGGGCTGCACCAACTCCCATAATCATCAAAATATTGTAAATGTTACTTCCAATGATATTGCCAACTCCAATATCTGCATGACCCTTTCTTATTGCAATGACAGATGTGATTAATTCCGGAAGAGATGTTCCAATTGCAATAACAGTTAATCCGATTATTTTTTCAGACAAGCCAAATTCTTTTGCCAAAATTACTGCATTGTCAACTGTAAGTATAGCACCGACATATAACAAGACAACGCCAATTCCAATCAATCCAGCAGATTTTAGATAAACATTATTTGCACCCTGTTCAATTTTTTCTTTGTTTTCTGCTCTTTGCTTCATGGCATCTTTGAATGTGTAATATCCAAACACTGTCAATCCAGCAAGTAACAAAATACCATCATATTGAGAAATCTCCCCATCAATTGAAATTAAAATTAAAAGTACTGAAACACCGAGCATGATTGGGATTTCTTTTTTTAGAATAGATTTAGATACTGCAAGGGGAACAATGATTGCTGCAATTCCTATAACCATTCCAACATTTGCAATGTTACTTCCAATGATATTTCCAAGAATTATTGCACTGTGCTCCCCAGCTGCTGCAACACTTGCTGCAAGTTCAGGAGTTGATGTGCCATATGCTACAATAGTCATACCGATTACCAAATTACTAATACGGAATTTTCTTGCAATTGCCACACCGCCACTAACTAACCAGTTACCACCAAAACACAGCATAACTAATCCAACTACAGTCAGTATGGCACTTATTGCAATTTCCACAAATTGGATTTGGGTTTTGGCTGTTTAAATCAGGTGATATGCTATAATTTCACAATTCAAACAATTCAAGCTAATTGTAAAAACAGCCGATCTAGTCACGATCAGGTGTAAAAAAACAAGCTGAGAAGATCAACAAAAATCATGTCAAACACTAATAAGGTAATGTACCGTACTATACGGTATAATGAGAGCAAGACTAACCTATGTACCACTAGAAGTGGCAGACCAGTTTGGGGATTTCATCATACAAAGAGATGAGCAAATACTAGACGCAGTAAAAGCAAGGACAAAAGATTACAGTACGTTATCTTTATTGAAATTGTTATACCAACTAAGAGGCAACCCCATGACATTCTCTGATTTGTATTCAAAGTCAAAGATTAGAATGAAAAAATCATTTCTAAATTATTTGCACTTGTGTGTAGATTACAAATTCATCAGCAAAGAAGCAGTGGGAGCAAATGTCATCTATACCATTACAGACAAGGGAAGAATTATGTTGGATTTATTTATGCAAAAAAATAACTACGTAGCATAATTCCCTATTCTTTTATTTTCAATAAATTTAGAATCAATTAGATTTTTCCACACCTAAAGGAACCCATCCACCACTTAATGCAGGTGACAAAAGTAATTAATCAGAACAAATCGACGTAAGCAGTGCAAAAAGAATTTCCTGAAGCTGAAGTCTTTGAAATCAAAAAAAGAGAATTAAAGAGTCCAATAATTTTTGCAGGATTTGTTGGAGCAGGCCTAGTAGGACCAGTTGCAATCAATCACATCATTACAGAATTAGAAATGGAGGAAATAGCAGTGATGAGATCAAAGTATCTTCCACCATCAACAGTATTCATGAGAGGTAGATTACGACATCCTTTCAGATTTTATGCAAACAAGGAAGGAACCGTCTGTGCAATAATTTGTGAAATTACATTAAGAATGGAGGGACTATACACATTGGTTTCTTCAATTTTAGATTGGGCAGCCCAGAAAGGATCCAAAGAAATTGTAATTTTGGACGGAGTTGCAAGCACAGAGCACGATGACAAAGCATACTGTGCAGCAGAAGAAGACCTAGTTAGAACAATGGCTGACAAAGACATCAGCATGATTCCTCAAGGATTCATCACAGGAATTCCAGGAGGCATTCTAAATGAGTGTCTAGTAAGGGAAATACAAGGAATAACCTTATTGGCCAAAGCAAACAAAGAGGCACCAGATTCAGCAGCTGCTGCAACTCTGATTGAAGCATTAAATCGATTCTATGATATGAAAATAGACACATCAGAATTACAGAAACAAAAAGACAGAATTCATTCAGAGTTTAGCGAATTGTCTCAAAAATATTCAGAGCATAGAGAAGAGATATCCGGTATGTACATGTGATCGAAAAACAGGGCAAATTCTTTTATTCATATAAAATACGCAACAAACTATGGCTTTAACCTACAAAAAAGCAGGTGTAGACATTTCTAAAATTAAACAAAGTCAAAAAGCAATCGGAAAATTAATTTCATCAACTCATAAACTTCAGAAAAAAGCCAAGATGACACATGGATTTGGCCACTATGCAGGAATTGTAGAAATTCCTGGCGGAAAACTTTTGGCCACACATACTGACGGAGTAGGAACCAAAGTAGTAATTGCAAATATGATGAAAAAATACAACACAATTGGAATTGATTGTGTTGCAATGAACGTCAATGATATAATTTGCATTGGGGCAACACCAATCTCATTTGTGGATTACATCGCTGCAAACAAAAATGATGTAATGATTTTCAAGAAAATTGTAGAAGGGTTAGTAACAGGTGCAAAGAAATCTGCAATGCCAATTGTAGGTGGAGAAACTGCAATAATGCCAGATGTAATTGAAGGTAAAGGATTTGCATTTGATTTGGCAGGAATGGTTGTAGGACTATTAGAGAAAAAGGAGATGGTTCTTGGAAATAAAATTAAAGCAGGCGATGTAATTATTGGAGTAAACAGTTCAGGTATTCATTCAAACGGATACTCACTTGCAAGAAAGGCACTATTGACAAAATATTCTGTAAAAGACAAAGTCAAAGGAGTCGGAGTTATTGGTGATGCCTTACTCAAACCAACTGAAATCTATACAAAACCAGTCCTCGAGATTAATCAAAAATGCAAAGTTAATGGATTTGCGCACATTACAGGCGGTGCATTTACCAAATTATTACGCCTCAAAAACATTGGCTATGAGATAGACTCACTACCAAAAATCCCACCAATTATGGGATTAGTAGAAGAACAAGGAGTAAAACCAGAAGAAATGTACAAGACGTTTAACATGGGTGTTGGATTCTGCGTGGTTGCACCAAAAGATCAAGTAACTAGAATCAAATCAATATTCAAAAAACATAAGATCTCAAGTCAAGAGATAGGACAAATCATTTCAAAGAAAGGTGTTTTTGTAAATTCAACAAAAATTGCTTAATTTAACAACAGCAAAATAATTTTCGACTCGATATCACCTTATATGACAGATTTCTCAGTATTTATCAGGAAAAGATGGCAGAAGCACAATTCATTGAAACAATCATCGGTGTAGGAATTCTTCTGTTTGCAGCCAAATTAATGGCAGAACTTTTCCTTAGACTAAAACTTCCAATCGTTTTAGGAGAATTATTAGCTGGAATGATCGTAGGCCCATTTGCATTAGGGGCATTTTTTGTAGTTGATGGAAGACAACTACTCCACATCAATGAAGAAATCAAAATTCTTGGAGAAATGGGTGCAATTGTAATTTTATTCATGGCAGGATTGGAAATGACACCAAAAGAATTCCTCAAAGGTGGAAAGGCATCATTTACAGTTGGAACATTGGGTGTTGTAGTTCCGTTCTTTGCAGGTCTTGCAGTATTTCAGATGTTCGGATTCGATGCATTACAATCAATGCTAATCGCTACAGCACTTACTGCAACAAGTATTGCAATTTCAATTCAAGTGTTAAGTGAGTTCGGCAAAATCAAAACTCCTGAAGCCAGACTCATCATAGGTGCAGCAGTAGTAGATGATATTTTAGCAATTGCAGTATTATCAGTTGTTTCATCAATTGCAGGTTCAGATGGAGGAGTAGACAATATCGACATTACAGAAATTACAATTACAATTTTGAAAGTATTAGGATTCTTTGCAATAATGTTAATCGTAGCAGTAGTAGTCATTCCAAAAATTATCACACCAAGACTATGGAAAGCAAAAGGAAGTGTGGAAGGAATTGCAACGGCGTCGTTCTTTGGTGCAGCAGCTCTTGCAGGATCTATAGGACTATCACCTATCGTCGGAGCGTTTGCAGTAGGAATGGCATTATCAACTACCAAAGTATTTGAAAAAATAGAAAATTACATCGGAAAGATAGGATTGATTTTTGCGCCACTCTTCTTTGCAATCATTGGTGCACAAGTAGACTTGAGGGCAGTTAATTTTGAAATTTTAATGATTAGTGCAGTTGTAATCATAGTGGCAGTTGTAACAAAGTTGTTCGGATGTGGATTACCTGCAATGTTGTTTTTGAAAAGCAAACAACAAGGAATGAGAGTTGGAATTGGAATGATTTCAAGAGGAGAAGTAGGATTGATTGTAGCAGGGGTAGGAGTCACAGCAGGAATTCTCACATCAGAAGTATACTCTACAATTGTAATCATGGTGGCAGTAACGACTATCATCACACCAATTTGGCTAAAAATGGAATACAGGAAAGAGCAGAAAAAAGGTGACGATAACTCTGCATCTGAAAAAAGCACAGAAGGAAAGATAGAATAAGTTATCAACAAGTGTTAAATTACATAAAAAATTCTTTAGGTCAACTCATGTCAGAGACGAATAATGATTCATTCAAGGCAGAAATGATTGCAGAGATCAAAAAAATACAATCAGAATTAAACGAATTAAAAATTATCAAAAAGAATATTGTAAAAAAATCATCAAAGCGAAAGACTGCAGTAAAGAAAAAGGTGGTAAAGAGAAAACCAGCTAGAAAGACTGCAGTAAAGAAAAAGGTGGTAAAGAGAAAACCAGCTAGAAAGACTGCAGTAAAGAAAAAGGTGGTAAAGAGAAAACCAGCTAGAAAGACTGCAGTAAAGAAAAAGGTGGTAAAGAGAAAACCAGCTAGAAAGACTGCAGTAAAGAAAAAGGTGGTAAAGAGAAAACCAGCTAGAAAGACCGTTAAAAGAAAGACAACTAGGCGTAAATAGATATCAAATATACCAAATTATTTAACGAATTTATGTCCAAATCAAATTGATCATTCATGAATAAGCTTGACCCTGTCATATCCAAAGCATGTGATGAGATCACTCAGAATTTACTAACAATTCAAGAGCCAAGCAAAAAGCAAGTAAAAGAAGAAATCATAAAAATATGTACAAAATACGCACTAGAAAGAATTCCAAAAAATTATGAAATTTTATCAATGGCAAAAGAAGCAGATTTTGATAAATTAAAAAAAGTTTTGATACGAAAACCAGCTAAAACCGCATCAGGTGTATCAGTAGTTGCACTAATGCCAAAACCATATGCATGTCCACATGGACGTTGCACATATTGCCCAGGAGGGATTGAATTTAATTCTCCAAATAGTTACACTGGAAAAGAACCATCATCTCTTAATGCAATAGAAAATGAGTTTGATCCTAAATTACAAATCACATCAAAGATTGAAAAATTAATTGCATTTGGACACGACCCGTCAAAAATGGAAGTGGTAATTGTAGGTGGAACATTTTTGTTCATGCCAAAAGACTATCAAAAAGATTTCATAAAATCATGCTATGATGCTCTTAATGGGACAGACTCAAAAGATTTGGAAGAAGCAAAATCAAACAACGAACATGCAGCAATTAGAAACGTAGGATTTACAATCGAGACTAAACCTGATTACTGTAAACAAGAACATGTGGATTTGATGCTGAGTTATGGAATTACCAGAATAGAGATCGGAGTTCAATCATTGCAAGAACGGGTTTATAAAATAGTTAATCGAGGTCACAACTATAATGATGTAGTAGAATCATTTCAAATTTCTAAAGATGCAGGATACAAAATTGTTGCACATATGATGCCAGGATTACCTACAATGA
>JACKQG010001392.1_pt1 | contig 33552 bp, 30 predicted proteins | sample 8237621 | NCBI WGS metagenome assembly JACKQG01 (sample SAMN15677084, study PRJNA649215) | marine metagenome | biome: marine; feature: Black Sea; material: saline water; isolation source: suspended particulate matter (SPM) from the Black Sea western gyre | collected 2013-06-09/2013-06-10 | depth...
GGCCTGGGGGCAATGAGCAGGAGGTGCTTGCGTTGAGGAAGTTGCTCGGCGGCGCGATTGTGATTGCTGACGCGCGGCACACTGGCGGTAAACCAAAAAGTGCTGCCTTCGCCGATGGTGCTTTCCCCACCAAGGCGACCGTCCCTCAAGTCGGCCAACTGACTGGTAATTGCCAATCCTAGACCAGTGCCACCGAAGCGTCGTGTGGTAGACGCTTCGGCTTGTTGGAATGGTTGAAAAATGGCTTCCTGCACGTCATCGGGAATGCCAATGCCAGTGTCTTGAACCTCGAAACGCAGCAAAGTGTCAACATCGACGGCGCGACTGGTGCCGTCAACATTGCTGGCTTGGGTGCCATCCTCGCACAGAACACGCACCACGACTTCGCCTTGCTCGGTGTACTTGATCGCGTTTCCAATTAAGTTCATCAGTACCTGCCGCAATCTACAAGGGTCGCCGATGACGCGCTGTGGGACGTCCGGCTGCAGACTGTACGAAAGCTCCAAACCCTTGCCATAAGCTTGTCCACCTAACAAGTCGATGACCTCTTCCATCAAGTGCGCCAAATCAAAATCTAGCTTCTCCATCTCCATCTTGCCGGATTCAATCTTTGAAAAGTCCAGGATGTCGTTGATGATCGCTAACAAAGCTTCGGCTGATCGATAAGCGGTTTGGGCATAGTCTTTTTGCTCGACATTCAATTCGGTATCCAACAGCAAGGCCGCCATTCCCATTACGCCATTCATAGGCGTGCGGATTTCATGACTCATCGTCGCCAGAAATTCACCCTTGGCTTGGTTGGCATTTTCAGCGTCTTGCAGCGCAACATTTAGCTTTTCCATGATTTGCGCCATTTCCTGATTGCGATCCTCCACTTGCTGATAAGTAGCACGTAAATTCGATCGCATGTGGTCCAAGGTTTCCGCGAGACGACTGAATTCGTCGGTCTGGGGCAGGGTGATTTTTGATGTGAAATCGCCAGACCCTAAGCGGTTAGCTTGCTGCTCTAAACGGCGAATAGGCTGCAAAACTACCAGCCGCAACAATAACAGTAATACCGCGATGCTGGCCCCTATCGCCACTCCACATTCGGTAATAATCTTGCGCTTGTAGCCGGCCAATCGTGTGATCATGGGTTCGGTGGCAAAACCGATCCTGATTTGACCAATAGCACCCTGCCGCAGCGAATTTTGGGTGTGGTCATAAACTGGCTCTATGTGCACGTAATAACCGATTTCATCAAAGCCGGTGCGTTCCAATTCCTGCGCAGCCAAGCCCTCCATGCCGATGGACGCGAGTTGTTTGCCACCAGGTTGGGAATGAATTTCGGCAAAGCGGGCATCGGGGTATGCTGCCACCATTTCCGCCAGCTTTGTTTTGGCCGTCTCGGAATCCAGTTGCAACAGACTGGTTCGCAGCTCTTGCCCGCCTTGCTTGGCAACCAATGCCACTTGATTGGCCAATGCTTTTTCCATCTGCGATTGCTCGTGACGCAACAATCGATTGCCGATAATTCCGCCGCCAATGGCTGGAATGAGTAGAGTTCCAAGCACTAGCTTTATACTGAGCTTGGTTCGAAATTTTGTTACGGCAGGCATCGGCAGTCCACCGCCCATGAAAGGGCCAGCGCCATGAATTGGTTGAGGGAGGGAGACAACGCCAGCCTTGGTTTGGCAGCATTGGGAGGAATCTCCTATCGGCGCAATTTGCGGCGAACTAAAGACTGTCGCACGCTGATCAGGTCGCGACGATCATAATATGCACGGGTCTTAGCGGATCGCGCGGTACACGCCCGAATTCTGCTCAGCCAACTTAGATAAAAAATATCCCGCCGATTGAGGTGCACTTAATCCAACAGTACTAATGCGCACCTTTTGCCAACGATTGCGGCGCTGTACCCAAGCTAAAATACGATCCGGTTGTTGGATGGACCCTGCCGATGGCATGCCGTCTGTCAGCAAAATAATTTCTTCGACGTCATTGTTTTCCAACGCTTTTTCAATGCCGCCAAAAAGGTTGGTGCCGCCGTCAAAATGGTTTCGCTTTAACCAACTCGCGGCGCTTTCCACGCGTGAAGTTTCGTTTTTTATCAAACTCCCGGTAGACAACCGTGACACAGAGTCGGCGAAAAACACCACGTCAAAACGCGCATCTGGAGGCAAATTTGGCAGCAATTTGACCAACTCCCCAACTGCACGTTGGCCGCGCGAATTGCCAGTTTCGGACATCCCTGAGTTCATGGAACCAGAAGAATCTAGCACAAAAATCACCTTATCCCCTAGCAGAGGAATGCCCATATAAGAAAGGGTGTGGGATTCGTCGTCATTATCACCTTTAGGGTGACGGAACTCAGTGCCATCGGTGCGATGCTTCAAAAAGAAGTAGCGCCAACTGCGGGCGTCGGCGCCAATTTTGTAGCCGGTGATTTTTTGCAGCATGGCAACAGCACTATGCCTAGCCCGGCCTTCGCGATCAGCGACGACGTCGATTAAGTAGCGGATATCATCTTGGCATGGATTGCGGCCGATGACGTCAATGGCCTCCAACAACAGCGCTCCGTTGGCGGTAGAAAGGCGGCGAACCGCTTCGACATGGGCGAGCACCGAACCGCGGTCGGCCAAGCCACGCAAGGCAGCTACCCGCGCAATCGTAGGTTGTTTTTGATCGCGCAGAACTTTCATGGCAAAACGATCGCCGGACTTATCATCGGCCATGGTCATCCCATAAACCGCTTCAGCGCGAATCATCGGTGTCTTGTTGCGTACATATTTGCTCAGGTCGGTGACGGCATCTGGGCCACATCGGCCTAGGCAGCGCACATAGTCCGCTACCCACTCACCTCGAGCGATGGCTTTGGCCTCGGTGAGCAACTCATAATTTAAATCGCCCTTGCGTCCAGCCAATTCTTCCAACATTTGCACCCGCGCATTTGCTGCGATGCCCCGGTCTGCAAGACGATTTTGCAGCGAACCGGAACTCATATTCTGGTACTGCGGCACACAAGCCAGCAGAAAGGTGAGGGCAACAAGCATTGGAGGACGGGGGGAACGTTTAGTCTACTGCCATGCAGATCTTGATCGACCTGGACTTGCCGGGGCTTGAGAGCAGCCTTGAGGGTCTCCTGCCGGCCGGCATTCGAATGGATGGGCTGGAGGCACGCGGCTCCCAACTTCGTGCGCAGTTGCAAGCACCGATGGTAGGCTCCTGCACTTTGACGGCGGCAATCCAGTTAAATGGACCGCAGATGGTACTCAGCAATTTCAATTTGGAAGGAGCTGGGCTTGCCAAACCCTTTGCCCTGTCTGCCTTAAGGCGAAAATTGGCGGAACTGGACCAGCGCCGTGGCAAGTTTCGGATTTGGGGGGACAGCGAAGGCAATCGACTCCACCTCAATTGGTCATCCCAGTGACATCGAGGCTTCTGCATGGGTTGCTATTAGGCGCATCAATCGCCTGCGTTTCGCTATTCCTTGAACTGCAGCTGCATTTTCGCAGCTACCCCTACCATCACGATTTCGCATTTTTCTGGACTTGGTTGCCAGAATATGCCCTCGCCGGCAGCTTGCTCGGCTTGCTTGCTGGTGGCCTGCTGCGCTTTTTAGACCGTTCGGGGCAGGTTCAACGACAAACTGGGTTACATTTGGCTGCTCTCATTATTGGGCTTGGAATTAGCCTTATTAGCGGCTCCACCACGGCTAGTCTCGAATCGCCGCAAGACATTGTCATAAAATACCTTGTAGCCATTTCTGCTGGCGGTTTAAGTGTATTACTATTCACTGGCTTCGCGCAAAGCCGATACGCTTGGACGATCTCCGGCTTCACCACTCCATGGTTTTGCGTATTAGCCCTGGCTTTGATTTTTGGTTCGGGACTATCCCTAGGCAAGTTTGGCCCGCAATCCTGGCCCCCATCTCCCTCCTGGCTGGCGGATCACGAAAATCAAAACTTGCCTGTACAACCAAATGTGCTTTTGGTGGTGCTTGATGGCGTCGGCGCTAGCCATCTGGGCAGTTATGGCTACCACCGCTCAACCAGTCCAGAATTGGATCGCATCGCCGGTGAGGGTGTGGTTTTTGAAAACGCGTTTGCAGCCGCCGCCTGGACCCTGCCTAGTCACGCCAGCCTATTTACCAGTTTGCAGCTCAGTTCCCATGGTGTCGGCTGGCAAAATCTCCATTTAGGCGATGGCCGCCAGGGCAGCAACGATGCCTACACCCTGGCCGAGGCTTTGGCCTTACGCGGATTTCAAACCTGTGGCATTTCCAACAGTCAGTGGCTGTCGCACCAACACGGCTTGAGCCAAGGCTTCGATTATTATTTCGACCTACAAGCGACGCCTATTCCAGACCGACTGTTCCTTTCTCAATTGCTCTCCACCTTTGGGATTTCCCCACGCCAAGCCCGGTTGAGCAGTTCCAGTTTACAAGCGGTAACCACCGCACTTTCATGGTTGCATCAACCGCGTATGCGCGAACCGAAGCAACCGTTTTTTATGTTTGTACACCTAGATGAGGCAGACGCCCCCTATCACCTGCCGGAAGATTTCGCCGACGCCACTCGCTTCTTACCAGCCGGCACTCAGCTCAGTGATTTAACGCCAGCACAATTAGGCAGCGCCGAATCCCGTCAAAGTTATCACTTGGGTTTGCGCGAATTGGAAAAGGATGAGGCGGCCATCCAACAAGCTTTGTATGACGCCAGCATTCTTTATTTGGATGGATTGCTCCACAAATTATTAGAAGGCTTGCGCGAGCAAAATGCGCTTGAAAATACTTTGGTAATAGTGACTTCTTCGCATGGCGAAGAATTTTTAGAGCACGGGCGATTTGGCCATCAGTTTTCCTTATCCGACCGTGTCCTGCACGTGCCGTTGATTATGCGCTTACCCAAAATGTTGCCAGCCGGAAGCCGAGTCCCATCGTTGGCTTCTTTGGTCGACGTCGCGCCAACCATATTTGGAGTTCTCAATAAGGCCGAAGACCAAGAGCCAAGGAATGGTCAACTGCTTTGGGAAGGCTTTGATTTAGGTCCAGTGATGCATGACCCGTTGGCAGCACCAAGGGACTGGGTACTCGCGCAATACCAAAACCCAGCTCGCTTGCTGTTACAGCAGTCGACTGCGCTTTCTGCACCGCAAACCATGGTTGCACGCTCCATCACCACGCTGCGTTCCGACTTAGGCAAGTACTTTCGCTTCGGCGACGGCTCGGCCAGCTTTTCCGATTTGGCAACCGATCCAAACGAAAGTGCAGCCGAAAGGTCGGTCGACGACAAATACGCCATAGGGTTTGAAAGAGAATATGCGCAAACCCTAGACCAGCTTGAAAATTGGCTAAAAACGCGTCGCACTCTGTTGCAAGGTGCACCGGCTTCCGATGCCGAACAACTCGCCGAGCCAAGCGCCCTAAAAAAGGCTGAAACTCTTAGAGTGCCGCCAATCTTGTTTGGTTCTAAAAACTAAGAAAGCTCTGGCTGAAAGGCGCGGTCCACGGCCAACCAAGTCGCGACGAGCACGATGAAGCCGTGCCACATTAAATAAACCCAAAGGTCTGAGCGACGCCAAGCCCATGTTGCACGTTGTGATTTGCGCATGCCCCAACGCAGCACCAAAGTTTCTAAAGCGCCGATTGCAGCCCAAATTATCAGCCCGGAAATTGCCCACGAAAACCAAGTCGGAGACCCTTGAATCATGCCGGTATGCGGCTGCGAAACGAGTTCGCCCACAGCCCCACTGGATAAGATGACTAGCCCGCAAACCCAACTGCAGCCCACCGCCGCCAAAAGCAGCAATGTCGTGCGGCGGAAAAAATGCCCTAAGGTGAACCAGATTGCCCACCATTTCAATACCAAGGACAACACCAAAATCCCGGGATGAGCCAGCGCTTGCAATACCGCAGCGGTTGGCGTCATGAGGTTAATTCCATGCTAGTTATGGCTGGCTGGTTGAGCCGATTTTCCGTAGGTATTCGAGACGGAAAATCCCTGAATCGTGTTGATCGCTGAACAGCATTCGATAGGCGTAATGGCCAACCGGCTGCATATCCAAAAGGGTTAAATCATCGGCCACACTGGCTGGATCCAGAATCGCCGCACCAGTCAACTCACTGATGCATTCGGCGCATGGGCAAGCCCGGCGCAGAGTCGCTGGTTGCAGGGAGACGCACAAGTCGTCATCCCAGGTGAATTCGATCGCGTCCCCGACGCGTTTCAGGGAGCGGAGTGTCGCAGACATACTAACTAGCCGGTGGCAAGCAAAGGTGGCCGAACTAAGGCAAAGGTGCCCTGTCGGTGGAATAGCTCGGGCTTTGTTTCTGGTAGCGCAGGCGCACATTTTCGCGCCCCATGTCCCGCAACCGCGACGAGCTTTTTTTCAGCCCTAAATCATGAGCTTTGGACACCGCACTCTTAAGGGTGCGATTTAAAGCATGGGCAATATCCAAATTGGGTGTATCCGGATAAAGCTGGGCCAACTTTTCGACGTCATCCTTGGTCCAACGGGGCATGCGCACACGTTTTCCCGTTCCGCGACGTCGTTGGAAACCCTTGTCCTTGGCGAGGCGAAACTCGGAGGCTTTTTCCTCTATATCAGCCTCAGGGCGCCCGAGGATCACAACCAAGTCAACGCTAGACCGAGTGCCGTAGTGGCGTTTAAGCAATTGCAGGTCCTCGGCCAACCAAGGCCGTGACCGCACTTCGCCACGCAACTCTTTGACCTTGCGCAGAATGTCGCCTTGGGTCCTGCGTAGCACTAATTCCATTACCAGGATTTCCGCTACGCCCCAATACTCCTTGAGCAGGTAAACCTCCTTCGGAGCCCACGGCCCGGTGCGAAGATCACCCTTAAATACCTTTTTGGCTATGCGGCGGACACTTTCAACTGAGCGATTTAAGTCTCGACCCAAGGCTTTATCCGAAACCTTGCCGTACTTACGTTTCAGCTTATCCAGCTCAGCGTGGGACCACGGGCCTTTGCGTCGACGCGTTACGCTTTGGGTGCCTTGGACGGTGGAATTCATACCTTTGTTAGTATGCACCCCGAGTGGTTGTAAGTGCAAGCCCCATCAGGAAGAAGGGCGAACAAATTGCTTAACAACGGTACTCCAAGCCTGTCCGGCCACCTCGGAAAGCAAGGCAAAGGCCGACGCAGAGTCTTTACAAGCGGCCGCTTGGTGCGCTAATTCCGTCAATTCTTCTTTGCCCAGCACCGCCAATACGGCTTTTAACTCGGGCACGAAGGGCGGACTGACGGACATGTGGTCAAATCCGGCACCAACCATGAACAGGGCGCCTTCCAATTGGCCTGCCATTTCGCCACAAACTGAAAGCGGCACATTGGCTTTGTTGCAAGTCCGGGCGATGTGAAGCAGCAGGCGTAAGTGAGCCGGATGAAAGGGCTGGTAAAGGTCCGCCACCCAAGGATTGTCGCGGTCGACGGCAAACAAGTACTGCACCAAATCATTGGTCCCTACCGAGATGAAATCGACTTCCTCTACGATGTCAGATAGCGCCATCGCCGCGGCAGGCACTTCCAGCATTGCCCCCAGTGGCGGCGGTTCCATGCCCTCGGGAAGGACTTGATCGAGCAATTTTCGCACCTCGCGCACTTCCTCTGCCACGGTCAACATCGGCAACATAATGCGCAAGTCGCCGTGTGGTCTGGCTTCGAGCAACCCTTGAATTTGCGCCAGCAGCAGGTCCTTCCACTTCAATACCAAACGCAATCCCCGCCAACCCAGCGCCGGATTGCGCTCATCGGGCATGCTGAAATAGCGCAATTGTTTGTCATTCCCAATATCTAGTGTGCGAAAGACTACAGGCTTACCAGGGAAGTGGCTGAGCAACTCCATGTATATTTTTGCCTGCTCAGCGGAGCTCGGGAACGTCGGCCGTTCCATATAGGCGAACTCGGTGCGGAATAACCCGACGCCATCGACGATGTTGGGGTCGAACATTTTCAAGTCACGCGGTGACTCAACGTTGACCATCACCGAAATCTTGGTACCGCAGGCCATCACCGCACCTTTGGCGGCTCGTTCGGTCAGGATGTCGCGTAAAGCGGTGCTTTCTTGTGCCTTTTTGCTGGCGGCACCCAGCTCAGCCTGGTCCGCACCAAGCAGCAAACGCGCGTTGTTGGCATAAATCACCGCGCTTTCGCCGGGGATGCACTGCTGACTCAATTGATCCACGCCGGTAACCGTCGGTATGCCGAACGAACGTGCGACCACCGCACCATGGCTAAACCGACCGCCGCGCTTGCAGATAATTCCGGCCAGTTTTTCACGTGGCAAACGCGTGGCTAGCGACGGCACCAATTCTTCGGCGACCAAAATGATCGGCCCGGCATCACCGCTTTTCAAGTCTTCTTGTTGGCCCAAAGCCAGCTCACGTTGCACCGCATACCACGGATCGCGCAAGTCGCCAGCCCAGTTTTTCATGTCGCCGCCTTCCAAATTTTCGAATAGGAGACTGAACTTTTCGACGACGGATTGGATCGCCGATTCAGGCGCTAGCAATTTATCTTCAATCAGTTCACGAATTTCGCTGAGGGCAGATGGATCATGCAAAATCGCGACTTGAGCGCCGTAAATGGCCGCGTCTTGCAGCCCAAGTTCGCGGGCGGTGGCGGCCTGCACCCGCTCCAAAGATTGAATTGCTCGATGCCGCGCCGAATCAAACAGGGCTATTGCCGCTTTTACTTGTTCTTTTGGGATATGCCGCGGAGGCAAATCACTATTGCCACCCACGTCGGCGAATGCGATCACCCCGGTCCCTATACCAGGGGCAACCGTCTGTCCAAAAAGTTCAAGCCGGGCCATGGAATGCTTAGCCGCTTACTGCAGCCTCCTGCGGAGTGGATGGTCGACTCCAGGCGGCGCTCTTAGCGTCCATAATTTCACGTAAGTCCTCGATCTTGACGCGTTCCTGGGCCATCGAATCGCGCTCGCGCAAAGTGACGCTGCCGTCGCTAAGGGTATCGCCATCGACAGTGACACAGAATGGTGTACCGATCTCATCCTGACGCCGGTAGCGTCTGCCAATGGACTGATTTTCTTCAATCGCAGTACGGAAATGGCGACGTAATTCCTGCTCAATCTCGGCCGCCTTTTCCGGCATGCCTTCTTTTTTCACCAACGGGAAGATCGCCACGGTGACCGGCGCAATGCGTGGGTGGAAATGCAAAACAACGCGCTTTTGCTTGCCTTCACCTTCTTCGTCATAGGCGTCGGCGAGGAAAGTCATTGCAGTGCGATCGCAACCAGCAGCGGGCTCAATTACAAATGGGGTGATGTGCTCATTAGCTTCCTGATCAAAGTAACTCAAGTTTTGGCCGCTACATTCGCTGTGCTTTGTCAGGTCGTAATTGGAGCGGTTGGCGATGCCTTCCAGCTCGGACCAGCCGAATGGGAACAAGTATTCGACGTCGCCGCAACCACGCGCATAGTGGGCCAATTCATCTTTTGCGTGCTCGCGCATGCGCAGCTTGTCTGGGTTGATGCCCAGATCCAAGTACCACTGATAGCGCTCCTGCTGCCAGTACTTGTACCACTCATCGGCTTCCTCGGGACGGCAGAAGAATTCCATTTCCATTTGCTCGAACTCACGCGTGCGGAAGACAAAGTTGCCGGGCGTAATTTCGTTGCGGAATGACTTGCCAATTTGGGCAATGCCGAACGGCAATTTTTTGCGTGTAGAAGTCACCACATTGTTGAAGTTAATAAAAATGCCCTGGGCGGTTTCGGGTCGCAAATACGCAATCGAAGCACTGCCTTCCACCGCACCGACCTGGGTTTGGAACATCAAATTGAACTGGCGTACGTCGGTCCAATCATCGGTACCGGAAACAGGGTCCTTGATGCCTTCATCCAAAATCAACTGCTTCAACGCGTCGTTGTCGCCAATGGCCGCCACCAACTTGGACTCCAATGCAGCAACCTTGTCAGTTTTACCCTTCTTGCGATACTTCTCGATCTTGGCTTCAACCAAGTGATCGGCGCGATAACGTTGCTTAGAAGTTTTGTTATCAATCAGAGGGTCACTAAAGCCGCCGACGTGGCCACTTGCTTGCCAAACCTTGGGCGATTGAATAATCGCCGAATCCAAGCCGACGATATCCTGACGTGAGTAAACCATGGCTTCCCACCAGGCTTCTTTGACGCGTTTTTTCAGTTCAACGCCCAATGGCCCCCAGTCATAAGTGGAGCCTTGGCCTCCGTAAATTTCGGAAGCAGGAAATACAAAACCTCTGCGTTTGCAGAGGGAGACAACTTTGTCCATCACGGAGGGTGCAGGCTTTGCCATGGTGGCCAGATTTTATGTGCGCGGACGCACCGAAACAGCCTACCGTCGGATGGATTCAGGCAAAAAAACGAGACGCCCGCCCTCCAACTGCGGACGCCCCGCAGGGCTAAATATCCCTTGTTGCTGAACCAAAGCTCTGCAACCCTTGGCGAACCAAGTTCACCTAGACTAACGACATTTGTGGATTGGGACGGCAAGGATTCGGCCTGTTTCACCGGTGAAGCAACATTCAAACTATCAATATGAGAGTTGACTGTTCAAATATGAGAGTTTCATTACAATGATCGGGGAAAGAATCGTCCCTCCCTATGTCTACTTCACTCCCCCCCGACGACCCCTCGATCACCGCAGTTTTTCGTCGCCGCCAGGTGACCTTTGAATTTTTCCAGACCCGGGACTTGGGCATGGCGAAAATCCTAGTCAAGGCGGACAAACTGGCCCAGTTGGACGCTCCGGTTTTAGTTCACGGAGAACCTGGGACGGGCAAATCACTCTTAGCCCAGGCGATTCACAACGGTTCGCAGCGCGCGCGTCGACCGCTTCGTGTGTTGGGATCTGGCGACGCCGCCGGACGCCAAATCCGCGAACGCTTGTTCGGATCGAGTGGAGAACCCGGCTTGATCGACCTTTGTGAAGGCGGCACCCTAATCCTAGACGAGGTCCAAGAATGGCCCGATGAGGTGCAAGTGCTGTTTGAGCAAATCCTCGATTTCCGCGAATTCCCATCGCCCATCGATCAAAGCCCGCGCTTCGTTGACGTGCGCCTCATTGTGACTGCCAGCGGCGTCGACACCATGGCGTCGCACTGCCCAGACGGGGTGGTTCCTGGTTTGTATCACCGCTTGCGAGGCACCGAGATCCAGCTTCCGCCGTTGGCCGCCCGCCAACCTGACATAGAATTCCTCGCGATGGAATTTTTGGCTCGCTTCGCCCGCCGTGAAGGAGTGCGACCGGCAGCATTGAGCCCAGAAGCGCTTCAAACCGTGTTGGAACGGCGTTGGTATGGAAACCTGCGAGAATTGGATCAAGCAATGCGCGCGGCTTCGATCTCAGCGGGCACAAGCGGCTTAATTACCTGCCCTGACTTGCCCTTGCCATTAGAAGCCCCGATGCGCGATCACCAAATGCCTTACCGTTTGGATCGCATCGAAAAATGGGCGTACCAACGCGCGCTGCGGGCGACTTCGGGTAACCGCAAGCAAGCCATCACTATGCTGGGAGTCGCGCCGGCGACGTTTTACCGCAAGGCACGTACCTTCGGCCTTATTGAAAAGCGTTCCCGCCCTGTGGGCGGTCAAACCAGTTCGGTTGACGCGGAGGATTAACCTGCCATTGAAATAGCTGCCAAGTCTCCGAATCCGCCTTACCTTTCGTTGGCGCAGGATATTCCAAGTTTTCAGACCTAGTCGTCACGCTTAGCCGAGCGGGCAACTTGAGGCCATTCACAGTTTGAAATCCTAAATACTGCACCATTAAATTCGGGCAACGCAAGCGCTCAATTTGGCCATTGCCTAGACAGTGCAGCTCAAAGCTAATTCCAGAACTAGATGTCAATTCAACGCCCGCAGTACCGGCGGCTAGGTCCCTCGCCAACAAATTGCCGCGCGCTAATTCCATCAACAAGGTCGGCAACAATGCCATAGCGAATTCATTCCAGCTGTGACGTTCCGACGCCATCAAAGTGCGTACCCGGTCGCCATTTTTTTGCCAACCGCCCTCGTCATTAACTACCACCACGCTGCTATTCATCAGCTTTTGATTGGAGCCTTTAAATGCTTGATAACGCAGTCTATTCGGGTTTTCCAGGATCACTTGGGCTTCACTCGGCGCCCGCCCGTTATACCCCTGTCGACGCAATTGAGTGGCAAATAACGCTGCCCCTTGCCAAGCGGCGACGCCGCCGTGGGCCTGTAAAATTCGAGCCGACCAACCCTGCCCAGTATCGACCGAAGCTGCCCGCTCCGCCGTTTCTTCCGCCCCAATAGTTGCTTGGCTTGGCTGCTCGGCTTGCGGTTCCGTTAATAACACCGATTCCTCAGCCGACGGTGCGTCCAAAAACTGCAACAGGACTAACTGGGAACGTACCTGGTCGGACTCGCCGCGCAAGAAAAACCGCAATTGTGAGGTGCGCAAATGGCGTCGCGTGGCGGCGATGACTTCTTTCTTGCTTAATCGAGAAAGCGACCATTCCAGGAGTTCGTCAAAGTTGCGCGGATAGCCAAAATATTCCAAATCCAAAGCTCGCTCCAGCCGATCCTTGATTGCGGGGCTACTCCGCACGACCTCTAGCGTTGCACTCCGAACCGCGGCCTGTAACTGCTCATCTGTGCAACTTTGCAGCGCGACGTCGGCGGAACCTAAATGATGCATAAATGCCTCTAAACGTTCACTCATGGCATTTGAGGACGATTGGCCTTGAGCAACAAAACGTCCTGCATGGCGATATCCACCTTGCCATTCCAGCTGCCAATTTGCGTTACTCAATAACCTTCCAGCGACCAACAGCGCCGGCATGTCAGGGTGATCCCAACGCAAACCGGAAGCCAAAGCCATCCAGTCATTTTGTTGCCCAGGAGCCACAATGACGATGGTATTAGAGTCGCGCTCAAACCCAGTCCCCTCGGCACGACTTGCCGCCTGGGGGCGCCAGCCGCCCAAAGTGGATGCCACAGAATCCATCCAATTGGAATTCGCATTTTGATGGGACAGTGCCAAAATCGCGTTGCGACTGCCATATTGTTCGGCATAAAAACGACGCACTGCCGAGGCGGGAATCGCCATGGATGGTGCCTGCAGTGAGTGGTCGCTAGCAAGCTCATAGCCGGGATAAGCTCGCCGCGCATCTTCCAACAGGCCGGTATTCGATGGCTTTTCGGTTTGCCGCATTCGTTGCATAGCTCGATCCATTTGCTCCGGAGCAAACTCGGTTTCAGCAATCCCTTGATATAAATAACCAAGCGCAGCTCGCAAGGTTTGGGCCGACGTTCGGAAGTAGAAGTCCGTCCACTGAGCCTGCACGTCGGCTTGGAAATGGTGGATAGCGTGCCCACCTGTCCCCGACATGGACGGTGCGGCTTGTTGTGCAGGTAAACCTGCTAAAACCACGTTTGCGGTTAATTGCGCCAATCCGGGCCATTCTTCTGGATCCGCATGCCAGCCAGTCTCTACCCGCAGGCAGCCGTGAACGATTTGGCTATTCGCGGCGGCGGAACGGGAGGACGTCGGCGGCGGCAATACCAACACAGCCATGCCATTTTCCAAACGATGGCGGGCCAAACGATCGGCCGCAGGTGACATGCCTATAAGTGGCGTGCGCTGGTCGGTTTTATCGGGCTGAAGACGACTGGAGCCCCAATCGCAACTGCCCAACAAGAGGAGCAGGAATAACCCTAGGCGAAGACGTCTATTCATTTGCGTGCAAGGCTTGGGTGGCATCTAATTCCGGTTTTGAGGGTCGACTCATCAACTCCCTTACGGCTTCACCCACGTCGGCGTTGTCGAACAAAATGCCATAAAGCGCATCGGTGATCGGCATTTCGATGTTGCGCTCGCGCGCGGCTTTGTGAATCGCCTTGGTTGTCCACACTCCTTCCGCCACCTTTTGAGTAGATGCCAGAATCTCCTCTAAGCTTTCACCGCTGCCAATGCGATGGCCCAGTGAACGATTTCGCGAGTGCTGGGAATAGCAGGTCACCATCAAATCGCCGGCACCGCTAAGTCCGAAAAAAGTTTCGCGTTGGGCGCCATAAGATTCGCCAAATCGGGCCATTTCAATTAAACCGCGGCTAACCAATGCCGCCTTCGCATTGTCGCCCAAACCCAACCCGTCGGCGACGCCAGCGCCGACTGCGATAATGTTTTTTAAAGCACCGCCCAGTTCGACCCCAACCGGATCGGAACTGGTGTAAACGCGAAATTGCTCACTGGCAATCCGTTCTTGGCAACATTTCGCCAATTCAGGATTCTGGGCCGCCGCGACCACCGTAGTGGCTAAACCGCGACTGACTTCTTCCGCATGAGAAGGACCGGACAATACTGCGATGTCGTCGGTGCCGGTGAATTCGGCCAGGATTTCGGTTGGCCTCAACAAGGTAGAAATTTCCAAACCCTTCGAAGCGGAAACCAACGGGATGTTGCTTAAACGCGGTCCAAATCGCTCTAAGGTCGGTCGAAGAAACTGAGTGGGAACGACGGAATAGCATTCCACTGCGCCATCAATCGCTTCATCGGCATCGCCGGTCCAGACAATTTCTTCAGGGATATGCACGCCCGCCAAATACTTGCTGTTATCGCGACTGCGTGCGACCTTGCGGCAGTAATCCGCGTCGAAACCCCAAACCGCGACCTCGCGGCCAGCGTTGTGCAAAGCCATGGCAATTGCTTGCCCCCATCCGCCGTCTCCAATGACTAGTGTTTTTCCGCTCAACATGTGCTTATTCCTTGCTTAATCTGATTTCGGTAGCGAACTGCGCTGCTCAAGATGAGCGAGACCCCAACTTACGCTCTTCACCGTCCAGGAGGCGCTTGATGTTGGCTCGATGGGTGAAAAAAAGGAGCACGCCGGCGACGATGCTGAAGTAGAGCAATGACTCAGACTCACCACGCCACCAAACGATGATGGGGAACAGCACCCCTATCGCAAGCGAACCAACCGACATCATGCGCGCCAAAGCCACTGCAGCGACAAAACCAAGCATGGCAAAAAGCATGGACATCGGCGCGAGTCCTAAACCAGCGCCGACGTAGGTCGCGAGGCCTTTCCCGCCCTGGAATCGGAAATAAATCGGCCAAATGTGCCCGCAGAAGGCGCCCAGACCCGCCCAAACCGCCAACGAGTAGTCGTCGTTGATGGCTAACCAGGCTAAAACCGGGATCAAACCCTTAGCCGCGTCCAAAAACCCGACCAAAGTCCCAATTTTCCGCCCCATTAAGCGGCCGGCGTTGGTGGCACCAGGGTTGCCGCTGCCAGAACCGCGAATATCAACACCCTTGAGCCTTGCGAGCAGCAAAGCGAAAGAAAAAGCGCCTAAAAAATAGCCGCTCAGAAAGGCGAGGTAGGGTGCCATGTACGCGCGTAGAAAGGGGCGAAGTTCGCTCAGGTTACAGGATAGCTAATCGGTTTCGGGAAATACCTTGACCTACGCTCCGGCGCGACTAAGAAGAGTGCATCAGAAAACGGGAGCCCCCCCTGTGGCTCTCAAATGGAAAAAATACATGACGTACGTCATTACCGAACCCTGCGTCAACACCAAAGACACTGCTTGCGTGGACGTCTGCCCGGTGGAATGCATCTACGAGGCCGAGCCCCAGCCCGGCACCCTTGAGCTCCCTATGTTCATCCACCCGGATGAGTGCATCGATTGCGGCGCTTGCGAACCTGAGTGCCCGGTGGACGCAATTTTTGTCGAGGAAGAAGTTCCAGACAAGTGGATGCCCTTTACTCAGGCGAACTCCGACCTAGCAGCCGAGTTCGACGGTTAATTGCAATTTAGCCCTGGCGGGGTTATTTCCGTCGCCAACACACCCCACGGGTTGCTTACAAAAGTGAGTCGTGGGGTTTGCAATGCTGGCGATTGAATCAGAGTTTCCTTAACTGCGGCGCTCGCAATTCCGGCATGTTCCGACGTCTTAGCCTGCCCATGGACAAAAAAAACCGGACCAGGAAAAATCCTGATCCGGATGTATTGGAGCGGCCGATGAGATTCGAACTCACGACATCCACCTTGGCAAGGTGGTGCTCTACCAGCTGAGCTACGGCCGCTTTTTCAAGTGGGCGAGAAGGATAATTGCCTTCGCCGCCAATGTCAACGCCCTATCAGAGATTTCTCTGGGAGCGTTTGGCCAATTTGCGTTGCGAAGCTGCGACCAGGGGCACTGGCTCGACGCCCTCCACACCAAAAAGCTTAAGAGCGCGGATGCGGATCTTCTCAACCACGTCCTCTATCGCCAGGTCGGTCAATGGGACCTGGCCTCCAGCCATGCGCCCATGGCCGCCACATGCACCCTCGCCACCGAGGATGTAGCGCAACGCCGGGTAAGCGTCGGCGCCGGGCATGTCGGTGCGCAAGGAAACTTGGTAACGACCGTCACACGCCCCTCCCGCCAATGACCATTGCTGGCCGTCTAAACGTACAAACCAATCAGCGACTTCGGCGACGGTCTCGGGGCTGGTGACCTCACCCATCAACGCCAACAATGCGAAACCATAAACTTCACAGCTATCGATCGCCTGTGCCATTTGCCCGAAGTAGGAACGCGGCAAGGGAGGGCTATCAATCTGTTGCAGCATTTTCCGATCGGCATTTTTTTGCAATTCAAAAAATGATTCTTCGTCAAAGCTGGTTGACTCAAGAGCCAAGTCGTGAGTGTCGTAGCGTATACCGCAGAACAACGCAGTTGCGGTTCTACGCGAGGGTATGACATCGAATTCGCGCATCAAGTGATGCACCATGGTCGAGGTCGCACCGAAGCCGGAATCCACCCACGAATAGATTGGATCCAACAACTCGCTGCATGGTTCTTCCGCGCCTTCGTGGTGGTCCAGTACCGCCAGCAACGGCAAACCGCCTGGCGGATGGGTATGGGAAAAGCCGGGTTGGCTATCGACCAAAATCAATCCTTTGTATTCCGCAGGATTCACACCGCCTTTAGGGATGGAATGAATCTTGAGCAACTGCCGCATGGCAACGTTTTCGGCTCGGCGAATTCGTCCTTCCAATACCAAGTCGGAACCAAGGCCGAATCGATCTTGAAGCAATTGCTGGATACCCACCAACGCACCCAGGCCGTCGGGATCGGGATGGCGGTGAGTGCAGAGCAACAACTTCCCCTCGGAGGGAAGGGCTTCTGCGAATCGCTGAGGATGCGACGGGCTCATTCAAAGGATGCGGAGTCAACGGATACCGAAGGAAGCCAAAGCTTCCCGAGCGGCAGGCAAGGACCCTATAGGATAAACGGGAGCGGCCGCCAGCACACGCACTGCTGGGCGGGGTAAATATTCGGCCACCAATTGGAAATCCACCTGGCCCTCCCCCGGCAGCAGTAAATCGCGGCCATCGGCCCAATCTTGCAGCGTACATCCGGCAATTGCACCACCGGCGGCATCCAGCCAATCGCCCGGCTGCTCCATTCCAAATGCGGCCCTGGTTTGCACGTTGCCACAGTCGTGCCAATAGCTCAGCCAGGTCAATCCAGCGTCTTGACGCAGGATCTGCAGGTGAGCTGGGCGCAATAAACCAGCAGGCGAGGCGTTGGCAGTCACCGCCAAAATCAGCCCGGGTGCGCGCTGGTGAATTCCATGGAGAAACCTGGCCAGGGCATCCAATTGACGCTCCAGCTCACCCCCAGCAGGGTTTTGGAGGGGCTCTAGGGCTTCTTGAGCCGGTCCAGGCGCTCCATTCTCCATGAAATCCATAAGTAGCTTTTCCCCACGCTGTTGGGCGCCAGCCGCCTGCAAAAAACCGACGTCCAAAATGAGCGCCTGGGCACCCAAAAGTTGCAAGCCCGAGCGAACCGAGGTCCATTGTTGGGCAGCTCGGCTCCAGATTTCAGTCACGGTGGACGAGGGTGAGGCGGGCAGGTTTGTATCGGCAGGCGGGTGCAGACAACTCCAGGCGGCCACCGGGACACGACCGTGGAGGTGGGCCGGGAAAGCCTCGACATCGTCGATGGTGAGAAGGTCTCCAGGCAAGGGCACAACGCCGCTAAAGCCGAATTCGGCCGCGAGGTCGATTTGCGCTTGAATTCCGTCGGCATTTGAGCCGAAACACGTCTGAGCCAAATTCATGGAAGAAGCCGATTTTTCTAAGTTTACAGCCAAGAAAGGGCCGCCAAGTGGGCAGTTTAATGGTTAAGCTAGCCCCTGCGAGAAATCGCATTGATCCTACCCATTCATCATCATCATGTTGAGCATTCTTACCACCGTCATGTTGCTACTCCCTGCCGTTCCGCAGGAAGCCGCACCAACTTGCCCGTCTCAGGAGCCTGCAAAGGTCTGCACTGAGGCTACCGCTGTCGCCGCCGCCAAGGCCAACGACAAGTCCTGCTGCGAAGCAACTGCTGCTACCACTGCATCGGTGGCCTCCGCCACCTGCGATTCGGTGGCCTCCGCCACTTGCGATTCAGTTGCGACCGCAACCTGCGATTCCATCGCCACTGCCAGCTGCGATTCCAAAGTGGCAAGCTTGGATTACGCCCTCGCTAGCATCACCCAGAAACTGGATGCTCAAGAGCCGGAATGCAGCAAGTCCGCTTGCGATTCGTTAAAGGCATCGGAATGCTCCACGGTGGCAAGCGCAGAATGTGGCGCACCGACCTACTCGACAGTCATGTTGCAGATCGACGAATGCTTGAAGCCGTCCGAATGCGACAGTAACAAAGAATGCTCTGACGAAGCCGCTTGCCCAACTACGCAACAAGCTGCATTGGTTTCGGCCTCCACATGCCCTTCGCAACAAGCCCAGCAAGCTGCTGCCACCTGCCCGTCGCAACAAGCTGCTCAGCAAGTTGTCACCTTGGTTGCTGCTCAAGAGCCTGTGAGTGCTTGCAGCGAAGTTCAAGCTCAAAGCTGCAAGACTAGTGAGTGCGCCACTACTGCCAGTAGTGCACCCTCCGCTTGCGCCACTACTGCCAGTGCACCTGCCGCTTGCGCAACTTCCGAATGCGCCACTGCCGAGTGTGAAACGAACACCGTGGTAACTTTGGTCGAAGAGATTGTCGAAGAAGAATGCAGCGAGTGCTGCGAGGAAAGCGTTGCTTGCGAAGAAATTGTGGTAAGCAGCAATAATGCTAGTGGCACCTTTGAATTTGTTGTAAACACTGGTGGCCAAGCACAGGTCATTGAAGTTTGCTGTGAAGAAGTTGAAGAAGTTTGCTGCGAAGAGGCAACCGAAGTTGGCTTTGAAGTAGCTACTGCCGAGTGCTGCAAAGAAGAAGCCGAGGCCTGCTGCGATGAGCAAGAGATTGCCTTCGACCTCACCGCCCTTGATAGCTTGGGTTACGTCGGTTCCGGCCATGGCGAAAAGGCGATGAAAGTTATGATCCAGATTGATGGCGACGTCGACAACCTGGATGCTCAGATCGCAGAGTTGCTAGCCAACATCGATGTACAACAGTTAGGCGGTCATTCCGTCATTCGCCTGGACGCTGCCGACAACGACGAGCAATGCAGTGAATGTGACGATAATGATGATGGCTGCGAGGATTGCGACGAAAAGTGCAGCGAGTGTGATGATGAGCACAACGCACCGAAGCTAATCCAGAAACGCATCGAACTCCGTCGTCCGGTTTCTGCACAGCAGTCCATTGAAGGACAACACCATTTGGATTTACGCGGTGGCCTCACTTTCTCCGGCAACGCTCCGGTTGTTGAAGTGGTAGAAAGTCGCGACAACATGGAACAGCGCCTTGTGGCACTGGAGAATCGCTTGGCTCGCATGGAGCAGTTACTAGAGCGCTTGAACGAGCGTCTGTAACAACGATACTGGCCAACGGATTGGCCAATGCGAAAGGGCACCTGGTAGGTGCCCTTTCTTTTTTTATGGAAACTCAAAAAGCTTCCGTGACGCGGGAATTTATACGCTGACTTCACCCGCTGCAGCTTTAACTTCGCTGCGCTTTAGCAAACAAGGCATCACGTGTTCTGCAAGGAAGTCCTGCACCTGCTCGGAAGCACGGCCCACAAAGCCTTTTGGATGAACTAGTTCTTGGATCCGATCCTTGATGCAGGCAAATGCATCATCCGCTGTAATGCGCTCTAGCAAATCATTGACGCCATCTTCGGTCTTCATACGCGCAGCCGCAGCGTGGCTATGAATGCGAATGCGCTCGTGTAAATCCTGACGATCGCCGCCCGCTTGCACGGCTGCCATCAGCAAAGTTTCTGTCGCCATGAAGGGTAGCTCTTTGGCCAGATTGGCTTCAATCACCCGTGGGTATGGGATTAAGCCCGATGAAACATCTTGCACTAGCAGCAAAATGGCGTCGGCCGCCAAGAATGACTCCGGGATGGCGATACGACGGTTTGCTGAATCGTCCAGAGTACGCTCTAACCACTGATTCGCAGCGGTTTCGCTGGCGTTTGGTGCTAGGTTCATGAGGTAGCGCGCCAAAGCTCCAATGCGCTCAGATCGCATCGGATTGCGCTTATACGGCATTGCGCTGGATCCAATTTGTTTGGTTCCAAATGGCTCTTCCAATTCGCGACGGTGCGCTAACAAGCGAATGTCTGTAGCGAACTTGGCGGCAGATACACCGATTCCGGCGATCGTCTGAAGCACCATTGCATCCCACTTGCGTGGATAAGTTTGACCGCATACAGGCACTGCTCGCTGGAAACCCATGCGCTTGGTCACGTTGGCTTCTAGGTCGCGGACCTTTTGATGATCACCATCAAATAGCTGCAAAAAGCTGGCTTGGGTACCAGTCGTTCCCTTGACGCCGCGGAAGGGCAAAATGTCAATCAAGCGCTCAAGCTCTTGCAAGTCGAGCAGGAAATCCTGCAACCACAAACTTGCGCGCTTGCCCATCGTGGTCGGTTGCGCTGGCTGGAAATGAGTAAATCCTAAAACAGGCAGATCTTTTTGCTCATCACAGAATTCGGCTAGGGCACGCATCGCCGCAACTAAACGATCGCGCAGGATCAGCATGCCCTCCTTCATTTGGATCAAGTCTGAACCATCGGCGACGTAACAAGAAGTCGCTCCAAGGTGAAGAATCGGTTTGGCCGACGGCGCGACTTCACCATAAGCGTGGACGTGCGCCATCACGTCGTGGCGCAACTGGCGTTCTAGCTCAGCCACTCGATCAAAATCGATGTCTTCCCGTGCAGCCCGCAACTCTGCGATTTGCTCCGCACTAATATCCAAACCCAATTCGTGCTCAGCTTCCGCTAATGCGATCCACAAATCGCGCCAAATCAAGCTGCGCCGTCGGTAAGAAAAATTCTCCTGCATGGCAGGACTTGCATAGCGAGCTGCGAGCGGAGAAACGTAGCGATCGTGGGTTTGAGTCATGGTCTAGGGCGCTTATTGTCCGGATGGCAGGAAGGGTAGGGGAGGATCAGGTGCGTAAACGACGATCATATTCCAAGTCACCCCGATCCAAACCTGAGTACTAATCAGCACTGCGGTCTGCCAAGGTTTACGGGCTTTGGAAAACCACAAAGCCAAAAGTAAAATGTGCATAGCCCCCAAAACGTCCGAGCCTACGTCGTTCATACCACTGCCGCGAAACCGATAACTTTGATTCCACTCATCCATCATGCCCAAAAAACAAACTAGCAAAGGCAGCCACACCCAAGTTTTGACTTTTTGCGGCAAATTGGCCGGTAACAGCATCAATAAGGTAAGCGTGAAAAAGCCGTAAAGGAATTGATGGCCTAAGTTGTAAGTAAATTCAATATCAAAGGGAGTAGTGGCTTCGGCACCGGGCTTGTTGTCGCCGATCCGCATCGAGGTTTGGACCAGGACATAAACGCTGAACCCGAACAATGAAGCCCGCACCCAAAGCGGAAATCGATGCAAGTTAAGCAGTAGGTTCATCGAACAAAAATGATAAGTCTAGTGCTGGCGCAGAATGTGTCAGTAAACCCAAGGAAACTCGATCAACCCCCATCCCGGTCAGCTGGCCCAAAGAAGCGGGATCTAAACCACCGCTGACCTCAATTTTTGCGTTGGGATGTAAATCCCGAATTTTCTGAATTGCCGCAGCCAAAGTTTGACGAGGAAAGTTATCGAGCATGACATAAGTTGCGCCCTCAGCCAGGGCATCGCAGGCCTGCTGCAAATTTTGCGCTTCTGCTCCAACTATTTTGCCGCCGCTCTTGGCAACCGCTTTGGCAACGGCCTCGGCGTAGCTGACTCCAGCTAGGGCGAAATGGTTTTCCTTGATCAAAATCTGATCTTCCAAATCGCGCCGGTGGTTCACACCCCCACCCGCGACCACGGCAGCCTTTTGGGCGTCGCGTAATCCAGGTGTGGTTTTGCGCGTATCCAAAACTTGAAAATCTAGCCCAGCGGCTACTGCTAGAGCAGTCACCGTGGCCACTCCGCTCAGTTGCTGCAAGAAATTCAGAGCGGTGCGCTCTGCGGCTAGCAATCCTTTGGCTGAGCCTGAACAGGTCATCACCACATCACCAGGCTTCACCGCGGAACCGTCGCCAGCCGACCACTGGAATTTACCGTCTGGCTCACACAGGTCAAATGCTACACGAGCATAATTCACTCCAGACAAGACTCCACTTGCTTTAGCAACGATTCGCCCAGAGGCTTGTGCACCATCGGGTACTACAGCATCGCTGGTGGCATCCGCCCACGCGTGATCTTCCAACAAAGCCTGGCGAACTTGCTCTTGAATTCCTTGTTCAAGGGGTGGCTCCAGATCCTGCATCGCGGCATTCTACTTTGGCGGAGGTCGAGTAATAGTTGTGCCTTTAGACCCATTCAGCAACCAGGCATGCGGGAGTTGAGCTGCAAGCTCGCTGCCGACCCCTGGCATTAAGTGCAGTGAATCCACGTTCACCGGAATGCCCAATCCAGCCCGGTGGGCAACTATTCCTCGGGCGGTTTGTTCGCCGATTCCAGGCAGCCATGTTAATTCCGGCCAAGATGCCGTCGCCAGATCGATTGAAAGTGGCGGCAGGTTTTTGAAGCTCTCATAGGCCTCAAAATTTTCGCCAAAGCTGTTTCCGACCCCCAGCGCAATCCAAGTGCGTGCACTTGCCACGAGCAAAAGCACCGCAGTAAAGCGAAAGCGCAGGGTAAATGACGCCATACCTGGAAGACGTCACAGCCCGGCAAAAGTTACAACGAAATTTCTTCAGTTCGGCGATGGCGCAAAACACTGTCAATTGCCAAATCGCGATCCAACGGCAAATTCAAATCCAAAATGGTGTACTTTTCGTCCTGAGTCGGTACGGACATCAGCAAGCCAGACTCGGAACTATGCAAAGATGCAAATGGACCTTCCGAATTGACTAGATTCATTGGCCACGGACCGCCTTGCAGCGCAATTTTGACGCCACCGCGCCCAGCGGCCGCCAACATGCGTTGAATAAAATCTCGATCTTTCTCCTCGATGCATTCTAACCAAGGCTGGCTTAGCCCCGGCTCGGGTTCCGGATAAGCCAAGCGCAATTGCCATGACGTCGTCAGTTTGGCGATTCTGAAAGCCCGAATGGAAATGCTCTCCGCAAAAAACCTCAGCCGCGAATAGTCTTCCAAACGCAAGGCGTGGCTAAGTACAAACAAACGCGGCTCACGACCTCGCTGGTAGATAGGGTCGGCTCCCTCCAGTCCGTCGCGGAAACTGGTGATGACCTCCAATAGCCAATCATATGCTTGGGCGTCCAATTCGAGAAACATACCGAATAGGCACGGCCGCCCAAGCAAATCTATGCCATGCAAATCGATACGGTTACCGCTGCGCATGGTGATCGGCTCGGCCCGCAACAGCAGTCCGGGTTCGGCTGCGGCTGGCTTCTGCAACAGTTGCTGAATCAACTCAAATTGCGAGTCATCGGCGAGCAGAGTCATTGCAAAGAAGCCCCCGGTGGCAAAGTATTTTTCCGTGACGACGCCATGCTGCGGCCACTAGCGGTCAACTCCAAACCAGGCACGCTAGCCACCCGCATTTGCATATCTAAGCCGCACAAAGCCACCGCCAGGGCGTCGGATTCGTCGAAAGTATCGAAGGCATGGCCGTCCTCAAGGCCGAGCCGCAAAGCCACCAATCGAGCGATTTGCTCCTTTGTTGCTGCTCCCGCGCCGCCGATGCGGCGTTTGACCACTGCCGGAGGCAACTCGATGATTTCCATTTCCTGTTCGGCGCAAGTCACCATGACCACTCCACGCGCTTCGCCGATCCGCAGAGCACTGCGAGCGTTTTTTCCGAAAAAAGCTGCCTCGAGAGTCAGCTGGCGTGGTTTGTGAATCTGGAGTATTTCCTGCAAGCCACAGCGCAGCCGAAACAGGCGCTCGGGAATGGGGTCTTTGGATGTTCCCAAGTGCATCGTTCCGCTTCCTAGGCGCACAGGAGTGGCGTCAGCGGCGGCGAGCACCGCCCATCCCACTGCGCGAGTGCCTGGATCAATGCCTAGAATGCGATGTTGCACTCCCTCATGCTAACTGCTGGAGCAGGTATTTTCACTCACAGCATGGCGGCTGGGCAGAATGAGCCCCGCGCCAGCCCTGTTAAACTCCGGCCATGAGCCCTGATATCACCGCTGTCGTGCTTGCCGCAGGCCAAGGTAGGCGTATGGGCGGAACAAACAAAGCCTTGCTGCCTCTGGCTGGCCGACCGGTTCTGCACTATTCCATGACTGCTTTTGCGCAATGCCCCAGCGTGGCGCAACTCATCCTGGTAATGAATGACGCCGACGTCCTCCGCCTGCAAGAACAGTGGCAGATGACGCCAGCGGATTTAGGCGCCGATTTGGTAGTCCCGGGCGGCGCTGAGCGCTGGCTATCGAGCCTGGCCGGATGCCAAATGGCCGAGCACGCAGTGGTTTTGGTCCACGACGCTGCTCGAGCATTGATTACCGCTTCCACCATCGAAGCCGTGGCCGCTGCAACGCGTAAACACGGAGCAGCTTTGGCCGCCCACCCTTTGGCCGACACTCTGAAACGCGAAGCCGCGGGCGGCAAAGTCGCCGAAACTGTGGCCAGGGAAAATTTGTGGTGCGCGCAAACTCCACAGGGTTTTAAACGCGATTTATTGCTGCGCGCTTTTACCCACTGGCAGCAAAACCACGATCACTTACCTACCGACGAAGCCATGTTGGCCGAAGCCGCCGGGATCGCACCGATGCTGGTTGCCGCTCCATCGAGCAACTTTAAACTCACCACACCAGCTGATTTGGCTTTGGCCGAAAGCCTGCTTCACGTCGCCGCGTCCACCGATCATGCATGAGACACCCACCACGTCCTCATCCGAAATCGAGGCTGCTCCACGTATAGGCTTGGGCACTGACCGACATCGCATGGTGGTAGGTCGACCCTGCCTATTGGGCGGCGTTTCCATCGATTGCCAAGTTGGCCCGTTTGGCCATTCCGACGCCGACGCCATCTTGCATGCGCTTATTGATGCATTGTTGGGCGCCGCCGGATTGGATGACATCGGCACTTTGTTCCCTGATACCGACCCGCAATGGAAAGGCGCGAACTCGGCGGATTTATTGGTTGAGGCCTTGCAATTATTGTCCGCTCAATCCCTGCACCCTGTATCGGCGGACATAACCGCTCATTGTGACCGGCCCAAAATTGGACCCCATCGCGCTCAGATTCGGGCCAATCTTGCGAACTGGTTGGGGTTGCCGCTGGACCGCGTAAATATAAAAGGGAAAACGCTAGAGGGCGTCACCACCGATGTGGAGTATATAGACGTAATCGCGGTGGTCCTTTTGCAGAACCACCGCGATTGAGCTTGAATGAATTCCAGGTTTACCAGGTAAACGGAATCTTCAAGTAAGAAATCAACGGCTGCGGAGTGGCAAGGTTCACACCGGAAGCCAGGGCGTCGATATCGAACACCACTTGGTAGCGGATGAAACGATAGCCTTGCAATTGGCTGAGGTCCGAAGTCCAAGTATTGGTGTCCGGGAATGGCGTGCCAGGCACATTGGTTCCTGCACCAGATTGCTCGGCACCTTGGAATTGAATGGTGACTCCAGTGCCAGCTGGCAAAGCATCCAATACACCGCCAGTAGTAAGGCGGAAGAACCGAGGAAGCAGCGCCCAATTCAAGCCTGTGCCAACCAACAACGAGCCGTCGGCTGGATCGGTGAGCAAGGTCAAGGTATCCGTCGATTTTTTGTAAGAGGCACTCACTACGGTGCGATTTGCGGAAAGCACTTCATTTGGTTTGAAGCCGTAGCCACGCAGCAGGTTTGGTTGACGCAGGAAGTGCTCCAAGCCAGCAAAGACAGTGGATGCATTGCCAATTTGCGCCTCGAAGTCGAACAGACTGCTGTCGGAAACGGAGCCGCTGACGATTTGCGTCAAGGCGGAAACCATGCCCGAATCGACATCAACAGAACCATTGCTGGAGTTGATGCCCATCAATTGCAGCATCGAACTAGTGTAGTTCGGGAAATCAACCGGTGGACTTACATTTGGTTGACGTAATTCTGCTAAACCGGTATCAACCCACTTACTACGGAACATGGATTTCGCAGAGAAAATGGGGACCAGCGCGTATGGCTTCGGTGCAGCGAAGACTCGCAAAATCTCTTCCAGACGGTCGCGATCTAAGTCGTTGTTGTTGACGTCGCCGTTGTGCAGGTAATTCTTAATTTCAGAATCTCGAGATACTGGCCAAAGGATGTCAGTCGTCGGATCCGGAACGTGAATTTGAACCACGCCGTTTCCGCCAGCACCTCCTCGGCCGATGGCGTAAGTTTCATTGCCATCATCAATAACGGAGCCAGAACCTAAGTCGGCGTCATTCACTTGCGACATTGCCCAGCCACGACGACCCCCAATAGCAACCAACACTTCGGTGAAGTAAACACCTGCGATTGGAATCTCGTAAAAGTCTTCGTCTTGAATGGTCCAGTTTTGGTCGCCGCCTTGACCAGAATCAAGGATGTCAATTTCAGAAAGGTCCAACTTGGATGCCGTGCTAAGCACGATGTGACCACCGGAGCCACCGCCAGATCCACTGACCTGGCCGTAAGTCCATCCGATGGACTCACCACCCATGCCGTTGCCGCCGCGGGCCAATACTTTGCCGGCAGCACCGATGACGATGTCACCAATTGCCATGACCATAACTTGGCCACCACCGCCGCCGCCTGGAGCACCTTTACGGTAAACGTCAATCCTACCGTTAGGGAAGTTCGGCTCCGGGAAGCTATCCGTCAACGGATCGTCACCGTTATTGCCGCGCACGTAAATCACCATATCGCCGGACGCGCCACCACCGGCACCGGCCCATGGGATCAGCAACTCACCAGGAGTTACGGAGCCGTCGTTGTTTACGCGTACACCCCAGAAGTCGTTACTAGTAGTGCCATCGTTTGAGAATATGGACGGCCCTGGCAAACCGGCGTCGGCGCCCTTGGTTGGGTGACCCAGCAAGCGTGGGAATTCGTTCACCGTGTCGGCCACCAAAGTCTTGCCACCGGCAATGTCGTTACTGAACGGGTTTGGCTGAGTTGCAGTGTTATCCCAAGGCTCAGAATAACGTTCCACAAAGGGGCCGGATTGACCATCTTGTGCTTCAGCAGCATTGGTCGGCCGGTAGATGAGGTCAGGAGACTCATCCTCCATTCCATAAACACCATTTGGCTTCAGCGGATCCTCTTCAGTAGAACCCCACGAGCTACCACGCACACCAGCTTCGCCACCAACTACGTTGTAAACGAAACGACTACCAGACAACTGCGGATCGGTGGCAGTGTTCCAGTTCAGACGGTGGTCCATGGTAAAGTTTTTATCTACCGAAGGCATCTTGTCGTCTTCCGTCCACCGCGTCCAATAAATGGAGACGTTATCGGTAAGCGCAAAAGTACCGCCACCGCCCCCGGCTGCAGTGTTACTTACCGCTTCTTTGGTGTAACTCGCATCGGTGTAGCGCTCTTGGTTGAAGCCGCCTTCACCTCCTTGGCCACCATTGCCTTCAAAACCCCAAGCACCGTCACCGGATGAACCGCGATAGGTTTCTTGAAAGACTTCCTGGGACGAAGTACCACCGGTGCCACCACCACATTCTCCTTTGGCACCACCTTCAGGGCGCTGCGGGGAATTCAGTCCAGTTGGCCAGATCGCATTGTTACCGGAAACGTTTAGTATGCCGTCCAAGGTCACCGTGCCAGTGGCGTAGACCACCAATGGGTTGGACCCACGTGCACGTAATTCACTGTCGGCTTCAATGGTAAAGTTGCGGCAACTAATGACACCATTCAAAACAGTATGGGTCGTATTACCGGAGTCGGTAAAGAAGGTCTGTGAGTTTGTGGAAATCTCGGTGTAGCCAGAGTCCAGATAAAAGTCCTTAGTCGTAAATTCACCAGGGAAATCAAAACTCGCTTGCACGTAGCCGTCTTCGATCGTTGCCGAAGGCAGCGGCAAGGCGGCGGACAAATCCAAACGCGTCGAGTTCTCAAAGAACTCTTGATACTCATCGGTCACCTCGTTGGCAGACCAGTCCACACTGGAATCGCCAAGTGCTTTTGCAATAGTTGGAGTGGTATGGGTCGCAGGTAGCAAATCAGCGAAGTTTCCTTGACCGGCAATGTCGGTGAATTGACGCTTGATGATTGCTTGCAACTTGCGGTTAGGTGGCAGCAATCCTGCAATTTCAAACAACACAACTGCGCCGGTAGAAACACAATTTTCCTCAATGCGGATGGAACCCGGCAGTCGGTTCGTTACCGGGAAAACGTCTTCGCCTGCGGTACCGATCTCACCGTCGGCATAGAGGATGTACAGGTTTAATAAGTTCAGATTCAGGTTTCGGGCGTCGATGGCCTGATTGAAATGGAATCGAATCGAGGATTCCGGATCGTTGTAAAAGTTAAGTCCTTTGGGCCATTCGATGGATGGGCTGGAAAGCAGAGTTGGGGGTCCATCGACGTAATCCAAAAACAAGCTGGAGCCTGCACCAGTCGGCGAGGTGAAACTGCGGGTCACCCCTTGCTTGAGTGCTCGACCATCCTTATCCCGCAGAACCTCGGCGCCGAACTTCGTGGAAGTCGGAATGCTCAGCGTGTAGGTGTAGCCGCCAGGTACAAATCCACCGTTGGAGTTGTCGTTCGCTGTGGGGCAAGTCGGGCGGAAATAAATGGTGCGTGGATCTTCTGAATCACTTTCAAAAGAACCGGTCACTGGTTGATTCACGTCCTTGGAACTGAAAAGGATGGTTCCAAAGTGAACGGTATCCATGTCGACCGGGTTATTGAAGGTCAGCTGGACCAACTTATTCAATTCCCAGGTAACCCCGTCACCCATATTGGTGGATTGGAGCAAAAAGTTGCCGGAGGACCCTTGGCCACCAGCATTGGTGCCAGAACCTCCTCCGCAAGAGGGCAGCACAAAGAGCGCGCCGACGACAGTCAGCGTGCTAAGAGTTGAGAGAATTTTGGACGCCATTGCTTTCCTTTTGGCTATGCGATTAATTCGCAGCTTTGTTAGGTACCGACTTAACCGCAAATGCTGTACCAGCATAGCCCGGCCGGTCCTGGGAGGGAATTGCGCGAGTCCGCGCTGAATGTTCGAAATCGAACAAGCCGGGCAGCAGGCAAGTGCTGCTCTCGAGGGTGCCAAACTCTAGTCTAATGCCTAGCGGAGGTCTGCAACGACATATGCCGGTCAGAATCGACGACTACATGAAAATCAGTCAATCCGGCCCGAAAAGCCATCTTTTCCAGCTCATCCGGGGTAAAAGCGGCACCTAGGCTGTCACGGAAAAGGCGCTGGCTCAAGGGCGGCTCTTTGCTGGCGTGGAGTTGAACCAATTGATCGGCCTCGGCGGCAGTATGAGGTCGAAATAAATCCCGTATGAGCAGCACACCGCCTGGCTTCAAAACCCGCCACGCCTCGGCCAAAAAAGGCCCTGGATCGGGGATGTGATGCAAGATGGTATTGCTACAAACGCAATCGAAGCTATGGTCGGCAAAACCCAGCCCCTTGGCGTCGGCGAGCTGAAAGCGAACTCGACTTGCGTGCTCGGAACGCTGACGGTGCTCTTCTGCCAATTTCAGCATTTCGGTCGATAGGTCCACTCCAACCACTTCACAGGAAGCATGTTGCGAACAAAGTAAGAGCGGGATTGTGCCCGGTCCAGTGCCGATATCTAGCACCTTACCTACCGCGCCCAAATCCAACAGGCGGCGGACAAAATTCTGATTGGCTTCGGTGTGATCCATCGCGTCATAGGCTTCCGCTTCTTCCACAGTGTCCATGACCTCGGGTTCTAGTACTCGCTCCATGCTGGCTAGCGTACACTCCCGCGATGCGCTTGCAGAAGATCAGCGATGAGTTGTCGGATCAGGTCGACGCCCTGGAATTCCGGCCACCGGTGACCTGGGTTTACAACCCCTTGAGCTATGCCCGTGCCCTGCACCACGCGTACTTGGACCTCGCGCAACCCAATGCTGATGCCTTGTTATTAGGCATGAATCCTGGACCTTGGGGAATGGCCCAAACCGGCGTGCCCTTCGGTGAAGTCGCTGCAGTGCGTAACTGGTTAAAAATTCGCGGCCAAGTGATCGCCCCGCTGGAACAGCACCAAAAGCGACCTATTTTGGGGCTGGATTGCTCGCGCTCCGAAGTCTCCGGCCGACGTCTTTGGGCCTGGGCCGAGCAGCGCTACCGCACGCCGAAAAAGTTCTTTAAACAGTTTTTCGTTTACAATTTTTGCCCGCTCGCCTTCTTAGAAGAGACTGGGCGCAATCGAACCCCTGACAAGCTCCCAATTGAAGAAAAACAACTCCTATTTGATGTATGCGACGAAGCCTTGCGCCGCTTCGTCACCGAATTGAAGCCTAAACGGGTGATCGGAATCGGCCGTTTCGCCGAGCAGCGAGCAAAAATTGCGCTGGCAGGAATGAACGTCCCGACCGCCACCATTCTGCACCCCAGCCCGGCCAGCCCAGCGGCCAATCGAGGCTGGCAACCGCAAATTGAAAAACAACTGGCTGAGTTAGGTTTGCCCTGCCCTACAAATTAGGCCGATGCGCATCATCACCGTCAACGTCAACGGCTTGCGAGCCGCCGTCCGCAAAGGTTTTTTGGATTGGGTCGCCGAGCAAAATGCCGACGTCATCTGCTTGCAGGAGATCCGCATTCAGGAGCATCAGCTGACCAAGGCGATGAAGAAGCCAGGCGGCATGCTGGCCGAATATTTGCCTGCCCAAAAACCGGGATACAGCGGCGTCGGACTTTATTTCAAAACGAAGCCTAAAGCCATTCTTCACGGCATCGGCGCGCCCGAGTTCGATGACGAGGGGCGGGTGCTGACCGCAGATTATGGCGATTTACGAGTGGTTAGCCTTTACCTACCCTCTGGGACCTCCGGCGACCCGCGCCAAGATTTCAAATACAAGTTTATGGACAAGTTTTTAGCCTGGATGGAGGTCCAGCGCCAGGAAACCAAGCACGTCGTCGTTTGCGGCGATTGGAATATTGCCCACCAGAAGATTGACTTGAAAAACTGGCGCGGAAATCAAAAAAATTCCGGTTTTCTACCCGAAGAACGCGCCTGGATGGACCAAGTGCTAGGCCCTTCCGGCTGGGCAGACGCATATCGCTGCCTCCATCCCGAAACGGAAGGCGAATGCTACACCTGGTGGTCCAACCGCGGCCAGGCCTGGGCCAACAACACCGGATGGCGCATTGATTACCAGATTTGCACGCCTGACCTAGCCGCAAAGGCCCAATCTGCCACGGTTTTTAAAGATGAGCGCTTTTCCGACCACTCACCCCTGATCGTCGATTTCGAACATAATCTGTTAGGGTAGAAGTCCCCCTGGAAACTTCCTCCCCCACAAATAAAGATGAAGAGCATACGCATACTCGCAATTACCTCGTTGCTGTTTGGTGGCGCTTTCGCCGTCAACGCCGACGCCCAGTCCCAATACACCATGGACCTGGACGTCAACACCTGCAATTTCAATTTCAGCGGCAATTCCAGCAGTGGCCGCATTGTTGGCAAACCACCGCGGTTTAATATGGATGGCACCATGGAAATGTTGCTGACTCCAGGCGGCGGTCCCTTTGCCACTGGCGAGGTCAATGGTGGCTTAATGTTCACCGATCCGGCACGGATCAAGGCCGAGATTCCGAACATCTTCAGTTGGTTGCCGCCGCTCGCAACTATCTATATCGACGATGCAGAATACACTGCCTCCACGCCCCAATTTGCAGTCGATGGCGCCGGTAACTTTGCCACTGACATCGTTCTAACCCCAATCGCCGGAACGGTTACCGTCATCCCTTTGGTGGGCTCTACCGAGGTTTCCAATTTGGCGGACTATGATCCAACCGATCCCACTCCTATTACTGGTAACCTCAGTGAGTCCGGTGGCACTGTCAGCTTGCACTCCGCAATCGACGTAACTTTCAGCAGTGACGATGGCATGGGCAACTGGGTAGACCTCAGCATCGACGGCACCCTCGACGCCTATGCTCCGACCCAATCAGGCATGTCGCTGACATCAGGTGCTGTAGTTGCAGGCTCGAATGCGATCTTTTCTGTCGCCACCGGTCAAGCCAATTCTGCCACCTTCTTGGCTTACGGTCTTTCGCTTGGTTCCACCCCGGTACCACCATTGAATGTGGTTTTGGATATCGCCGCTGCCACTCAAGTTGGTTCGATGAAAATGACCGACGGCTTAGGCAACTGCTTCTGGAATGAGATGGTTCCACCAGGTACCTCTGGCGTCACTGTTTACATGCAAGCATGCCAAAACAGCCTGACTTCGAATGTCCTTACAGTGACCATTCAATAAGTTCTGAATTAGACTGCAACCCAAGTCGGCACTGCTGACTTGGGTTGTTCGGTGTCTGCGTTTCGGGCAGAGCGGTCTTGAAAGCTACGCTTGAGTGCGCGCCGGACTTGTGCACAAGCCTCGCCGACCTCTGGACATGCCAATTCCACAAACAGGAACCGTCCAGCGCGGCGGGTGGTCACCAAACCAGCGGCCTGCATCTTACTTAAATGCTGTGACAAGCTCGGTTTAGGGATACCTGTCAATTTCAATAGCCGAGCCGAGGCAACTTCACCTCGCTGTTGGCATAAAGCATCCAATATTTGTAATCGAATGGGGTGGCCCATGGTTTTGCAGAATTCGGATTGAATCCGGTAACCATCTAGGTCGCTCTCATTGGGAAATCCGGTCAAATTCATGGTATTCGCAATGGCACAAACAGTTGTTGCGGATCTCTCTAACTCACAGGATGGATCAAACAAGCCGAGTTTTGCAACAACCCGAAGGTGTAGTACGCTGCCGCAACCTGAAACCGGCCCCACCCGCTGTGGTGCCCAGGTCAATCACAACCCATGAAAATCGTCCTACTCGCTGCTTTGACCGGCGCCATGCTTTTGCCGTCCTGTCAAACCACCCAGCAACACCTGAAGCCGGGCATGACTCGGACTGCGGTGGCTTTTTCCTACGCGGATATGAGCACTCCGGCCGGTGATTCCACTGATCTAACCGTGGAGGGCGCTTACGGCACTTTCTATCAAGCGGATCAAGAAGTTGGCTTCAAGGTAAATTACAGCGATTCTGAGTTAGCGGGGGCTTCTACCGACCAGT
>JACKQG010001393.1_pt1 | contig 33538 bp, 31 predicted proteins | sample 8237621 | NCBI WGS metagenome assembly JACKQG01 (sample SAMN15677084, study PRJNA649215) | marine metagenome | biome: marine; feature: Black Sea; material: saline water; isolation source: suspended particulate matter (SPM) from the Black Sea western gyre | collected 2013-06-09/2013-06-10 | depth...
GATGTTCGGGACTGTAACTGGGCCCGAGGATTACGCGGCCCGTGGCGTTGGTCGGGCACTTGTCCATGAAGTCCGCATAGAAGACGGCCGCGTCCCGCACGGCGGGATACGCGATGCGCTCCAAATACGCGCGGTCGGGCTGGTATTGATAGTGGAGCCAGAGGTTCTGGACCATCCAACCGGTCTGGCCGATGGTGTAGGAATACGGGAGCAAGTTCAGCGTGCGCTGGTTGTTGCTGCGGAGCTTGCCGGGAGCCGGTTCGTAGGCAAACAGCGAGATGGGGAAATGCGCGCCACTGCAGTCGTACGTCTGCCGGGCGAACCACCTCGCGCGCGGCAGGTACTCGGAGACCAGGCGTTCGAACGGTTCAGCCAATTCGATATGGTTGCAGACATAAGCGGGCCAGAAAGCTTGCCACGAGTTATAGTTGCTGTGATAGTCGCCGTGCCAAGCGGGGGTGCTGTTGATCAATCCGGCATAAAGACCGGCCGCTTGCACGCCCGGTTTGCTGACACAACGCAGGAAATACAAACTCCGGTAAAACGTGTTTCGCAGGAACTCGTCGGAGATGTCGATGCCGCTGGCGGACCAAAATCGCCCCCAAACAGACTCGTGCTCGGCGATCAACTGTGCCGCGGGCTGCGCCAGTGTTGTGCGAGCTAGGTCGATGGCAGCGGCCAACGGATCCTGGGACTCCAATGAGGTGACGATGGCGACCGTCTGCCGATCCTCTTCGGCGGCCCGAGCCACGACAAAGCTCATTCCCGGCCAATCGAGGTCGCCGGGCAACTGTTGCCGGAGCCACGCGACGCCGTCGGTTTCGCCGCGTTCGACCGCAGGCAGGTAAGTGGCCGACACCGGTTCGAGCCGGGCCGGCAGCGGGCTTTGGATGAGAAATACGTTGCGCTGTGCCAGTGCGCGGACCAGAGTCTCCCCGCCTTGGTCGACTTTCGCGACCGCTCGGCGCAAATCGAGCACGGACGCCGTGGGAGGAGGCGAAAGCTGCTTTAGGTCGACGGCCAATTCTCCCCGAGGGCCCTCCAACGTCACTTCGTGAAAGCGATTTTCGGCACGTTTCCCATCCACCGTCCATGTATAGAGGACGATCTGGCCCACTTGTTTTCCGGCCGGCAGCGCGAACGTGCGTTCCACGGTCGTGCGCGGGCTGTCAATCCATCGGCTGGAGAGGAAACAGGAGCCGTCCGGTGTCATCACGTCCACAAAGAAACGGGCGTTGCCGGTCCCGGAGAGTTTCAGCCGCAACGTCGGATAACGGTCGGTCGAGACGTCCAGCGGACCGTACGCGAATCCGTTCGACGCGCCCTCTTTGCCTTCGACGGCCATAACGGCGACGCTGTCGCGGTTGGTCCACTCGTTGACGCGGCCCTCACCGCGGATGGTTTTCCAGATTGGCCGCTGCGCGTCGCCCAGCACCAACCGGGCGCAGATTCTCGGACACGGATACGGATGTCTATAGCCCGGGCCATGTGCTCCGCCTTCCCATTTCCGGGCGCCAATGTCCACCTTCAGCAGGGGCGGCTCCGCCGAGCTATCCACGCGCGCATCCCAGACGTCGTTCTTGGTGAGGTTGAGGGTCAAGCCCTCCGGCGTGGCGAACAGGAGGGCGTTGATGTCGCCGTTGCCGAGGATGAGGGAGTTCTCCAGGAGGTCGTCGAGCCGCTCCTGCCGGATGGCCGCGGCATCGAGTGCAGCGGGAAAAGGAAGTGTCTCGGCGAGCGTATAAGAGACTATCAGCGATGCCGGCAGCAAGGCGGCAAGAGTGAGCATAGTGCGTTTCATGGCTGGGTTCCTGGCAAGGTCGTTCTTCTCGTTGCTTTCGCTTTCGGTGGATTAGGTTGGCGGGTTCGCCGGGGTCGATGTGTTCCGGCCAGCGTACCACAAACGGCACGCGGCAGCCGCCTTCATACGATGCGATCATGCCGCCGGGCCACTAACCGTGTTCAAGCTTAAACAGTCCGGCCTAAAGACTCCCTTGGCGGCCAAGATCGCAGACTATGCCGATGGCGCGATCCGGACCGCAACTCAGGATTTGGGCTGGGATTGGCAGTTCTTGCCGAGAGCGGGCCGTTTCGACACAGATCACAAGTATTTCATCGAAGTAGCCGACCTAACGTATATACGCTTGGTGACCGACGCCTGTCCGAGCCAAACTACCTTATACCATTTCGACTGGCAGAAGATCACTAAGTCACGGGGTCCAGTGAAGGATGTCCAACCGTACGTTCTGATCACGCTAGATCTTACCCGGATTGCGGCCCAGGTTGGATCAGCTTTCAAATCTAACGATACCCCTTGACAAAATCCTACAATGCAACGAAACGACCATAATAAAGACGATGGTGCCGACGGCGGTGACAAAAGCCCTGCCCTTGCAAGTCTTGGCTTCACCGAAGACGACGTCGAACTCTTGAGAAAACAGGGTCACGTGTGCGTCGAGCATCGACCGGGACGTCGACCGATTCACAGAGTACGATTTCGGCGAGGGACGCGGCAGGTGACACGATACGTCGGCGTCGATGCAGTCCTGGCGCAGCAAGTTCGTGAAGAGATAGCTGCCCTGCAGGCAAGTCGGACGGCGGACCGCCAACTACGGCGACTGGTACGATCGACTCACCCCCACCAGAGTAGTTGGTGCATTGAGACTGAACAAGAAAGCGAATGAATCGCATTTTGACAACCACCTCGAATGAGGGGTGATGTCATGGATTCGTTGCCCCTGGCCACTTCCTGTCAGTGATCACCAGAGGGTGGTGACAGGGGATTCTGGCAGGGCAGGACGACGATCCACCTCAGTCTTGTGGGCAGTTCTTCACTGCATTGACAAAACGACTGTCTCAAACCGAGCCGTTTGACACGCTTTGTGTCCCGGTCTTGATCCTATAGGAATTTGTAATAGTGCGCAGTCTGTCGAGCCTTGAGAAGGGGAGTCGAGTTGGGAAGACTTCAGTGGGCGAGCGGGCCTTGATCATAAGCTTGCGAAATGCTGGCGGTGGTAGCACGTGGGGCACGTTTCTAACGTGCCGTCCTTCACCAACTTGCGCACATTGGCACGTTGGAAACGTGCCCCACATTGACGACGCTACTATCAAGGCCGGCGAGCGGTCGTGGTGGTACGGAAGATGTCCTGCAAGCAGGCATAATAGCCCCGCCGCATGAATTCGCTGAGCAGGTCGGGACACTGATAGAACCAGTTACGGAGAAAATCGGGGGTGTCAAAGCGGGGATACCTAGCCTTGAAGGTTTCCCAATGGTCCCGGAAAATCTGTCTGAACGTGTCTACGTCCGTCCCTGACATGGCCGTGCCTCGGAAACTAGCTTACGAGACACGTACCCAACGTCCAACCCCGAGAGCTACGCCCGCCACGCAGACGAATCAAAAAGTCCCGGCGCAGCCGGCTAAGTGCAAGCGATCTGCAGGAACCGAACTCCGAATTCGCTTCCCCATTACCGTGCCCACGGCGAACGAGTGACCGATCATGGCAACAAGGATTCTGGTTGTAGAAAACGAAGGCATCTACGTGAGTCCCGCGTATGAAGAGATCTGGGATCGTTCGGTTGAGAATCTGTACGACCAGTACGAGGAGTGGATGGATAGCATTCACCCCGATGATCGCGAGCCTGCCGCTCTGTCCTTTACCCGCATTGCAGAAACGGGCGGAGGAGAAGCAAGAGAGTATCGAATCGTCCGCCCGGACGGGGCCGTTCGTTGGATTTCCGACGAGGGTTTCGCGGTGTACGACGAATCCGGCAACGTCTACCGAGTTGCCGACGAGACAACTCAAGATGTGCAGAAAGTGACGTTCCATCACGACGTGCAGTTCGATCGGCTGGATCCGATGCTGGAGAACACGGTGTTTCGAATCGTGCAAGAATGTCTGAACAACGTCAAGCAGCACAGTCAAGCCGCGCGCGCCGAAGTGCGGCTGGTGCAAAACAACGATCACCTGAGCATCCAGGTCCGCGATCAAGGGGTCGGATTCGATACCACGCGAGTGCCCGAGGACTGCTTCGGCCTTCGTGGTATCCGTGAAAGGGCGCGGCTTCTCGGTGGCCAGGCCGACATTGACAGTTTCCCTGGAAAAGGAACTCGAATCTCTGTCGAGTTGCCCGCCACTTTGAATGGCGAGGACGCGGAAAGTATGGACTCGGACTCGGGTCCGCATACCGGTTCGATGGCGGTCAGATCGTGTTCGACTCCCCTTGGCAGGAATCCTGACTATGCGCGAAAGTGATAACTCAGAATCGAAGGTGAAACGCGACGCTGGAGAGACGGAACCTTCGGCGGACCGACAGCTTGCCATCTTCAAGCGGTTCATCGAAGACGCCGGTATCGGCATTGGAATGGCGGACCTCGACGGTCGGATCACCTACGTGAATGAGACGGTGTGCACGCTGTTGGGGCGTGAGTCAGACGAGTTGATCGGCACACGATTCTGGCTGCTTTATCCGACGCCGATTCGAGAGCGACTGACCGACGAGATCGTGCCGAGTGTGCTTGAGGGCCGGCAGTGGAAAGGCGAGCTGGCATTGTTGACAAAAGACGGCCGGCAGGTACCGACCCTGGAAAACCTCTTTCTGGTTCGCGACGCCAACGGGAATCCTCAGTATTTTGCGGACGTGATCACCGACATCACGGCACGGAAGCAAGCCCAAGAGGCGTTGCGAACCAGCGAGATGAGGTACAGGACGCTCTACGATTCGTCGCGGGACGCCATCATGGTGTTGACACCGGAAAGAGGATTTCTCAGCGGGAACCCGGCCGCAATAAGAATCTTCGGATGTCGGGATGAAAAGGAATTTACCTCGTGCACGCCGGCGGATCTGTCTCCCGAGTTTCAGCCGGATGGCACGCTATCCACAGAGAAGGCCCAGCAGATCATGGCCATGGCCATGAAAGAGGGCTCGCAATTCTTCGAATGGAAACACAGAAGGATCGACGGCAGCGAGTTCTTCGCTACGGTGTTGCTGACTCGAATGGAGTTGGACGGCACGGAGTACCTGCAGGCAACGGTTCGCGACATTACGGATCGGAAGACTGCGGCCGAAGAGTTGTGTGTCGCCAAGGAGGCCGCCGAAGCCGCCAATCGAGCGAAGAGCGAATTCCTGGCCCGCATGAGCCACGAGATCCGCACGCCCATGAATGCTGTGATTGGCATGTCCGAACTGCTGCTGGACACCGAGATGTCATCCACCCAGCACGAGTACCTGGAACTTGTACGCGAGTCGGCCGAATCACTGATGTCGGTGATCAACGACATCCTTGACTTCTCCAGGATCGAGGCGGGCAAGCTGGAGCTTGGATCGACGACATTCGATCTGCGCGAAAGCCTTGGCGACACGATGAAAACGCTCGGCATTCGGGCTCACGCCGAGGGGCTGGAGTTGGCCTGTCGCTTTGCATCCGAGGTCCCGGAACGTTTGGTTGGGGACTTGGACCGGCTGCGGCAAATCATCGTGAACCTGGTTGGAAATGCAGTTAAGTTCACCGAGGAAGGGGAAGTACTCCTGAATGTCGAACTGGAATCCAGATCAGGCGACGATGTGAAGCTTCATTTTTCCGTAAAGGATACGGGAATCGGCATTCCGCCAGAGAAATGTCCCACCATCTTCGATGCTTTCGAGCAAGTGGACGGATCCAGAACCCGCAAGTTCGGAGGTAGCGGTTTGGGACTGGCGATTTGCTTTAGACTCGTCGACATGATGGGCGGCCGGATCTGGCTGGACAGTGAAGTCAATCAAGGCAGCACGTTTCATTTCACGGCACAATTCAGGGTGGAAGCAGACGGTGCGGGCGAGATGTCGACCGTCGAGCCCGCCGTGCTGGACAACATGCCAGTGCTGGTCGTTGATGACAATGCCACGAACCGTCGCATTCTTTGTGAAATACTCCGGCGTTGGACTCTGCAGCCGACTACAGCGTCAGACGTAACGGCGGCCCTCGATCTGTTGCGACAGGCGACACAGTCCGACGAACCGTTCCGGCTGGTACTGACCGACATCCACATGCCGGACCGAGATGGTTTTTCACTGGTCGAGGAGATCAGACGGGACAGCGAATTATGCGACACAATCGTCATCATGCTGACCTCCGGCGAGGATTTGGGCGACCTTGGCCGCTGCGACGAGCTTGGAGTCGCTGCCCATCTGTTGAAGCCCATCAAGCAATCCGAGCTGTTTGACGCGATCATGCAGTCACTGGATGCGTGCGTTTTTGAAGCGGAATCTTCAGAGGCCGACGCTGCGGAAGGGGAGCGACGATCGCTGAGAGTATTGGTTGCCGAAGACAGCCTCGTCAACCAGAAGCTGGCCGAAGCTATTCTCGGCAGAAGGGGACATCAAGCCGTGTTGGTGGGTGACGGTCAGGAGGCCCTATCGGCGGTCGAGTCGCAGGATTTCGACCTGGTCCTAATGGACGTTCAGATGCCCGTGATGGATGGCCTTGAGGCAGTTTCCAGGATTCGCCAGATAGAGCAGCGCACCGGTGGGCACATTCCGATCGTCGCGCTGACCGCACACGCCTTGAAAGGGGATCGCGAGCGTTGTCTGGAAGCCGGAATGGATGGGTACGTGTCCAAACCGATCCGTTCGAAGCAGCTTTTCGAGGTCATCGAGACCGTGCTCGATACGACGGAATGACGATTCCTCTTCATCCCTCGGCCTTGAAGACTAAGTCGACATTTTACTCTTCTTGACCACAAACCGGAACAGCTTGATCTGGGTCAATTTCCACCGTCTTTTGGCGATCAGCGGGCCCAAAGTCGTTGACAACGTGGGGCAGTCGATGTATCCCTGACCTCCGGCTATCAAGGTCGCAAGATACTATGGCTCTTGTCGAGTTTCAGTTTGGCAGCAGATCGTACCAAGGTGGTCGCTGCTGAAGTCGGAATAGCGGGCATGTCAACCAATTCTTTGTCTGTCGTGAATATCGCACGGGCCGTTTGGGTTCCGTGTCTCCTGGTAGCGTTTGCCGCGCTGCTTCTGGCCGATCCGCTTCCGTTTGCTGATCCCGTGTCCGTCGAGATGCCAGTGCGCGCCTCGGCGACTGATACGACCCCCGTGCGTCAGCCAAGTCTGGAACCGAAGTACGACGTAGCCGTTTTCACGTACCGTTGCAGCGAATGCCACAGAATCATTGCGTCGCCGGAAAAGACCTACCGCACGCTGACGCAGCACACGGAGATCAACCTGCAGCACGGCATCAACACGCATTGCTTCAACTGTCACCACCGGACGAATCGCGATGCCTTTGTCGACGATCTCGGCAACGAAATCCCCTGGAACGAACCGCAGCTTGTATGTGCAAAGTGTCACGGGCCTGTCTATCGCGATTGGCAGCACGGTTCTCACGGTCGGACGAACGGCTACTGGCTCACGACGAAAGGGCCGCAGACACGGCGGAAGTGCATCGAGTGTCACGACCCGCATCATCCGCCCTTCCCTTCGATGAAACCGGAGCGGGCACCGGACACACTGCGCATGGGGCCACAGGGCTCTGGAAGGCACTCGGAAGAGCACGATCCGCTGCGGCTAACGGGCCACGCGGAGGCCGGAGCTGCCGCCCCTGTGTCGGATGAGGGACACTGAGCAATGGCAGATCCCAACAAAAGCACAACGCCACAAGAGTCGCCGGCCGAGGACCGCGATCAGGAGGTGACGCGACGAAGCTTCCTTTCCCAAGGGGTCGCCACGTTGGCTGGTGTGTGCGCCATCGGAGCCGCCGCATCGCCGCTACTGGACCTGGATCCGGATGACATCCCGTCGCTCGACGAGTTTCTTCAGAAACACTACAAGGAGATGACTCCCGAGGACAAGCAGCAAGTATTTGCTCGCATCCGGGAAGAAGTCGAAGGGCGACACAAAGTCCAACCCAATCTGACCGACCCGCCACCCTTGGACGGCGTCGAGTTTGTCTACGGCCTGAACATCAGCCGCTGCATCGGCTGCCGCAAGTGCGTCCACGCCTGCGTCGAAAAAAACAACCAATCACGCTCGCCTGAAATCCAGTACATCCGCGTACTGGAAATGGAGAAAGGCAGTATCGACCTCGAAAGCGCGGACCACCACTACGATCCGGCGACCGTACCGAATCCGGACAAATACTACATGCCGGTCCAGTGCCACCAGTGCGCCAAGCCGCCGTGTGTCAAGGTCTGTCCCGTGGAAGCCACATGGCAAGAGCCGGACGGCATCACGGTCATCGACTACGACTGGTGCATTGGCTGCCGTTATTGCGAGGCGGCCTGCCCATACTGGGCTCGGCGGTTCAACTTTGCCGAACCGCAGATTCCCGACGGCAAGCTGAATAAGGACATGGCGTACCTGTCGAATCGGCCGCGTCAGAAGGGTGTCATGGAAAAGTGCACGTATTGCCTGCACCGTACGCGTGTGGGCAAACTGCCGGCCTGCCTGGAGGTCTGCCCCACCGGTTCCCGCAAATTCGGCAACGTGAACGACCCGGAAAGCGAGGTGGCCTACATCCTGCAGCACAAGCGAGTGTACATCCTGAAGGAGGACGTCGGCACGATTCCGCGGTTCTTCTACTACTTCGACGAACGCGGCAGCCGTTATCACGACCCGATGACGTCGGCCGTCGAAGGAGGTGACGCATGAAGAAGTACGTCACTTTCCTGTGGGATTGCTTCCGCCTGAGTTTCGTGGGCGATTGGCGATATCACCTGTGGATGACGATCCTGTCGCTCTTGTCGCTGGCCGGTTTGTACGCCTATTGCCAACAGCTCGTCCACGGGCTGGTCACGACCGGCATGACCGATCAGGTCTCGTGGGGCATGTACATCGCCAACTTCACCTATTTGGTTGGCTTGGCAGCCGCCGCGGCGATGCTCGTGATTCCCGTGTACATCTACCGCAACATGCACCTGCACGACGTGGTGATCTTCGGCGAGCTGTTGGCCGTCGCCGTGATCGTCATGTGTCTTATGTTCGTGATGGCCGACTTGGGCCGTCCGGACCGCTTCATGCATTTGTTCTGGCGATTCAACTTTCCCGATTCGATGTTGACGTGGGACGTGATTGCACTGAACGGCTACCTGCTGCTGAATCTGCACATCTGCGGGTATCTGATCTATTGTGTCTATTGTGGGCGCAAGCCGTCGCCGGTCTTTTACGTGCCGTTCGTGTTCATCGCAATTGTGTGGGCCATCACCATTCACACGGTCACGGCCTTTCTGTACGTGGGGCTGGGTGGCCGGCCGTTTTGGAATTCTGCCATCATCGCGCCGCGGTTTCTGGCCAGCGCCTTCGCAGCCGGCCCGGCCTTCATCATCCTGACGCTGCAGATCGTGCGGCGTTTCACCAAGCACCGTGTCAGCGACGACGCGCTGCTTACGCTGCGACGGATCGTCCAGGTCGCGATGATCATCAACATGTTTTTGCTGGCCTGCGAAGTGTTCACGGAGTTCTATACGGGTTCGGCACACGTGGCGTCCGCCCGTTATCTGTACTTCGGACTGCATGGCCAAGATGCTTTGGTTCCATGGATTTGGACCGCGATCGGTATGAATTTGATCGCCACCGCCCTTGTGATGTTGCCCGCATCTCGCGGCCTGAAGATGCTGAACGTTGTCTGTGTTCTGGCGATCTTCGGTATCTGGATCGAGAAAGGCATGGGGCTGATCGTGCCGGCCTTTGTCCCTACGCCGCTGGGCGAGATCGTCGAATATGTCCCTACGATCCACGAGACCATCGTCTGCTTCGGCATCTGGGCGTTTGGGCTTTTGCTGTACACCATCTTTGTCCGCGTCTCCGTACCGGTGCTGGCGGGCGAAGTGACATATGAGAAACGCGTTGGAAATCAACCATGACCGAAAGAGGGGACGCACCTTTTCTTCGAAAGAAGACGTGTGTCCCTTTTTCCTGGAACTAGCGAGGGAGTAACACTGCCATGAACCGACGTTCTACGATCAACACACAGTCTTGGATCATTGCCGCCGTGATCTTCATTTCGGTGTTTTGCGTGGCTCCCTTCGCCTTTGCCCAGGCGTGGGGCTTGCCAGAGATGTCGAAAGAGACCGCCGCCTGCGTCAATTGCCATAAGATGGAGAACGCGGGCATCTACCAGCAATGGGGCAGCAGCAAGCACTTTCGGGCGAACGTCGGCTGCTACGAATGCCACATGGCCGAGGAAGGCGAGACGGACGCTTTCACTCATGAAGGCCAGTGGATCGCCACCATCGTTTCGCCGAAGGACTGCACGCGTTGTCACAAGAAAGAGGGCGAGGAGTTTGCGCATTCGCACCATTCGAAAGGCGGCCGCATCCTCGGTTCATTGGACAACATCCTCGCGGAAGTCGTCGAGGGCAACCGAGGCTTCGTGACTCCCGCATTTCAAAAGGGGACAAGCGCGGCTGCCGTCAGCGGCTGCTGGCAGTGCCATGGCAGCGAGGTCAAAGTACTGTCCGGCGGCAAGCTGGATCCGGCCACGTGGCCCAACACGGGAATCGGCCGCATCAATCCGGATGGTTCTGAAGGAGCGTGTTCGGCTTGCCACAGCCGGCATGCATTCTCGGCCTACCAGGCTCGCCACCCCGACAACTGCGGCAAATGCCACATGGGCCCCGACCATCCGCAGAAGGAAATCTATTACGAGTCCAAGCACGGGATCGCTTTCCTGGCCCACAAGGATAAACTGAACATGGACTCGTCGAAGTGGATCGTGGGCGAAGACTACAACTTGGCGCCCACGTGCGCGACGTGCCACATGAGTGCCACGCCGTCCCGCGCGGCCACGAAGAAGCGTCCGGCCACTCCCGGCCAAACGGTCACGCACGACGTAGGAATGCGTATAAGCTGGAACAATCGGCCGGTCATGTCCGTCCGCCCCGAAGTCAGCGACAAGAAAATGGGGCTGCCCGGCGCGGACATCAACTGGGAGACTCGCCGAGGTAACATGAAAAACGTCTGTATCAACTGCCACGAACAGCAGTGGGTCGACAACTTCTACGTGCAGTACGACGGCTTGATCGACTTGTATCACGAGAAGTTCGCCAAACCGGGGCAAGAGCTTTACGATCTAGCCAAGCCACTGCTGAGGCCGGCAAAGTTCTCCAATCACCTTGACTTTGTGTGGTTCGAGATCTGGCATCACGAGGGCCGCCGCGCTCGCCACGGCGCTTCGATGATGGGCCCCGATTACACACACTGGCACGGTACGTACGAAATCGCCAAGCACTTCTACACAAAGATGCTTCCGGAGTTGGAGCACTTGGCACGCGACGGCAAAGGGTCCGGTGACGACGACAAGACGGCGGCCGCCGAGGCTCTAGAAACGAAGATCGACGAAGTGCTCAACCGGGAAAGCCATCGGTGGTACCTGAATAAGCTGACTCCGGAGGAAGCGGAGGAACGCAAACAGCGGACGGAGGAGTTCAAGAAACGATACAACGAATGAACCGTGTCTGGCAACTCTTACGGGCTCGTAGCTGAATTCGCAAGAATTCAGAATGGTGGATGATTCTGAATTCTTGCGAATTCAGCTACCATGGAATCCGCTGCAAAAATGGGGAGGAATCAAACATGCGGCGACGAGAGGTACTGAAACTGTTGGGCGCGACGTGTTTCTTTTCAGCGTTGCGCCGTTCTGTAGCGGACGATTCGCGTGACGTCCCGATCTGGAAAACCGCCATCGGTCTAAACGGATTTGCGTCTTCGTCGCGGAAATTCGGCAAGACGTATCCGATCTGGGAAGTGCTCGACGTTGTATCTGAAACGGGATTCGACGGGATCGAGCTGACCCAAGGATGGCCCATGGGAGGCTATCCGAGTTCGGATCAAGCGGATCGAATTCGAGCCCTTCGGCGCATGTACGATGGCTTCGAGCTACAGATCTTCTCGATACAAACATCCGCAGGCGGCGCGTTTGCTCCGGACGCCGAAGTCCGACGCAAATGGTTCGATCAGATGCGCGACCGTTGCCGATTGGCGAAAGCCTTGGGCTGCGACTGTATCGGCATGTGGCCGGGCGGACCGTTGCGCGGCCAGACGATCGACGAGGCGATCAACCGCTTGGCCGCATCGTTCCGTGAAGTCGGCAAGATCGCGGGCGACCTGGGACTCGTTGCAGCTTTCGAGATCGAACCGCCCTTCGTGTTCAACACCGAAGATCATTTACGACGGATCTTGGCAGCCGCGAATCACTCCAACGTGAAGACGATCTTCGATCCCAGCCATTTCGATTTGATGAACGATGCGACGGGCCGCCCACACGAAATGCTGAAACGGATCGGTGTCGAGAACATCGGCTACGTCCACTTCACGGACACCGACGGCACGCTCCGAGACGGTGGCACCTCCAAACACCTTCCTTGCGGCGACGGTCACATCGACGTGGACGCCGCCCTGACCACCCTGCGCGATGGCGGCTTCCGCGGTTGGATCATGATCGACGCCTGGGAAATCCCCGATCCCTATGACGCCGGCACCAAAGGGCTGCGAGCCATTCATCGAGCGGCACACAGCTAAAGCGGGGGGCGAACATAGAACTTGCGGCGTCGACAAAGGTTCTGGCACGGCAGTTGCAGTTGACTTTCGTCCGTAAGGGTGGCGTTGCAGCGTTGTCGTTGCGCGGATGAACCTCGGAAAGGGGAGACGCTGCAGCGCCCTTTTTTCAACTCCATGCCGAGTCGCACGCCGATTCCATTCAGCGCCGAGCATAGCCGTTGCCGTCTAGCGACCACCTCGCCAGATTGCCCGGTTTCTGCGATCATGGTTACTCAAGACAGTTGCGAGCTTGGAATGATCGGTTTCCGTGGGTAGTCGTCATGAGCGAAGTCTCCGAACAGCAGGTCCGGGACGTCATATTGGACTCGATCGCCGACGGCGTCTTCACGGTGGACGACGACTGGAATATCACGTCGTTCAACCGGGCTGCGGAAGAAATCACCGGCATCCCATGCGAGCAGGCCATCGGCCAGAAGTGCTTCGACGTCTTTCAAGCGAGCATCTGCCAGACGAATTGCGCTTTGCGCGACACGATGTGCAACGGTCGCCAATGGGTTGATCGGCGAATTGATATCCTGAACAGTCGCGGGGAAAAAGTACCCGTTAGCATTAGTACGTCGATACTGCGTGACGAAGACGGCCGCGCGGTTGGTGGCGTCGAGACGTTTCGCGATTTATCTGCGATCGAACTGTTGCGCAAAGAGATCGACGACCGCTACACGTTCCAGGACATCATCAGCAAGAACCACCAAATCCGCCGTATTCTCGATATCCTTCCCGACGTTGCGCCCAGCGACGCTACGGTTCTGATCGAGGGCCCGACCGGCTCGGGCAAGGAGCTTGTGGCCAAGGCGATCCATAATCTGAGCCGGCGCGCCGAGCGGAAGTACGTGGCGGTCAACTGCGGAGCCCTGCCAGACACGTTGCTGGAATCGGAGCTGTTTGGCTACAAGAAAGGTGCGTTTACCGATGCCAAGACGGACAAGCCGGGCCGTTTCGCATTGGCCGAAAAGGGCACGTTGTTCCTGGACGAAATCAGCGATATTTCGACCGCATTGCAGGTCAGGCTGTTGAGGGTGCTTCAGGAGAAGGAGTACGAGCCACTTGGTGCTACATCAACGGTGAAGGCCGACGTGCGAGTGATTGCGGCCACGAACAAGTCGTTGGTCGAGCAGGTCGCGCGGGGCTCGTTTCGGGAGGATCTGTTCTATCGATTGAATGTGGTAAGAATCGTATTGCCTCCATTGGCCGAACGCCGCGAAGACATTCCCTTGCTGGCCAGTCATTTTATCCGGCAGTTCAATGCCGAGCAGGGGAAGCAGATCAAGGGCATCTCCGAAGAAGCGGTTGCCATGTTGATGCGGCACACATTCCCCGGCAATGTTCGCGAATTACAGAACATTATCGAACGCGCCGTTGTGTTGTGCCGCAACGACCGAATTGACATCGAGTGCCTGCCCACGGAACTGGCCGACGGTGGATTGGCCGACAGCACCGCAGAGCCAAAAACGAAGGCCAATCCACTGCTGGAAGCGGAAGCCGAAACCATCCTGCGGACGTTGCGCGAGCACGATGGTCACCGCGGAAAGACTGCTGCCGCACTGGGGATCGACAAAAGCACGCTCTGGCGAAAGATGAGGAAATACGCAATCACCTATCAGTGAACGCCGTAGTCATGGCTGCAGATATTACAGCATCAATCACCACCCGAAAGAACGGGTCGCTTCCCGTGCGTCGGCACACGCTTGCCCACTTGCATTCCAGCGAATCCGTATACTATCACTCAGTCATTGCGTGATACGCTCGTCGTTGAATAGACTAGAATGAGCCGAATGAGGCGTTTTCAGCAGCGAAATTCCTGAAAGGCGAGCAACGTGGCCATCCAAGTCATCGGAACGGTTGAGGGGGACGTCATCCGGCTCGATAGGCCGTTGGGCTTTCCGGATGCCAGTCGTGTGGAGTTGACCGTCAAACCTCTCGACGCCAACGGCAAGACCTGGGACGATTTCATGGATGAACTCGAACTGTTGTGCGAGGAGGAACCGATTGGTTCCGGCGGCGTCCGCTACATGAGAGACGATCTCTATGAAGGCCGTTGACACGAACATTCTTGTCTATGCAGTGGACGAGGACGAGCCGGTCAAAAGGCAAGAGGCTCGCGGTTTTCTCCGGCAACTGGGACGGACTGAGGAGCCTCTCTTGATGTGGCAAGTCGCGGCGGAACTGCTCGCCTGTCTCCGCAGGTGGGAAGAACGACGCGGTTTTGAGGCTCGCCGCACGCGACGGTACTTCGATCTCATCACCAGCCATATGCGACCAGTGCTCCCGAGAATGACCATCGCAGATGTGTCATTCGATCTCCGGGATCGCTACAGCTTGTCGCATTGGGACAGCATGCTATTGGCTGCTTGCATGGACGCTGGTGTCGAGACGCTGTACAGCGAAGATCTGGATGATGGAATGACGTACGACTCTGTGACGGTCGTGAATCCCTTCACCACCGTGTGATACCCGTCGTGGAAACTCCGCCGACACACTCTTCCTTTGTCTGTCCGTCCGACGGAAGTTGCATCCCTGCAACCATGCAATGCAATGAATTGCAGCAGTGCAATCTACGTTAAGTCGCGGTGCCGTTTTGCTTCACTGCATTTCTGATCCCTCGAGCGACTTGTGGTCTTTTTTTCCCGCAGCAGCTAATCGGCGCGGTTTGTGCGTAACAGCTTCATGCAAAGTCGCGCCCTCTCGAGAATAACGGTGCGCGGGCCACTGGCGTCGGATTGGCCTGAAGGCAGACGCACGACTCGCAATTCTTCGATTCGAATGTGGTCTCGCCCCATCACTTCGGCTTCAGAAAGAGTCTAGGTCCGCTGGAGCAGTGTTCTTGGGGTCCGCTTGGCTCTCGGAAGGGGCAGCCGGATCGAGCGTATCGCGGGGCGTGCGGCAATCTAACGGGTGAAGCAGGTAGGGGAGAGCAGTTCGCATGGGCAAGAAGGGGAAATACAGTTTCTACGTCGAGGAAAAGGCCCTCCAGGTGACTGAGCGGCCCAGGAAATTCCTCGAAGCTTTCGCGGCCGTCTTGCAGCATTCCAGCTATTACCTTGCCCTGGAAGTCTACTCGCGTCTCAGTACTAAGTGCAGCCGGTGCGCTGTGAGTTGTCAGCTCTATCAAACAACCGGCAATGACCAAGATATCCCCTGCCACCGCTCTGAGCTTCTCTTGAAGATCTTTCGGCGGTATTTCACGAAGTCGGGTACCCTGAAAGCCCGAATGTTCGGTGGGTTTACGCTGACGGATGGATATCTGGACGAATTGGCCGAGGCAGTCTACCGGTGCACGGCGTGCCGGCGCTGCAAGTCGACCTGCCCCGTCGGCATAGACCATGGCTTGCTCACCCACCTGGCACGATGGCTGCTTTCCGAAATCGACGTCATACCAAAAGCCTTGCTGGTCGCCACGCGCGAACAGTTGGAGGGGGTGGGGAACACCTCGGCAATTCCGGTTCCCGCGCTCAAGGACACATGCCAGTTTCTCGAGGAGGAATTCCAGGACATCTACGGCGTTGACTACATCAAGTATCCATTCGATGTGGAGGGAGCCGAATACGTTTTCTTCCCGGCCGTTTCGGACTACCTGCTGGAAGCAGACACGTTGATGGGTAACGCTGCCGTGATGCATGTGACAGGAGGTTCCTGGACGATCGGGACAGGGAATTATGACGGTATCAATTACGGGCTGTTTTACAGTGACCGGATGATGGAGCGAATCGTCAAGAACGTGGTTGCCGAGGTGCGCCGCCTGAAGGGCCAGAAGATTCTGGTAGGCGAGTGTGGCCACGCGACGCGGAGTGCTTGGTTTGTGTCGACGTTTTGCGGTCCCGATGCGCCGGAGGTGGTCAACTGCTTGCAGTATGCCCACGAGCAGCTCATGGCGGGAAACATTCCGCTGAAGAAAGAGCGGATCACGGAGCGTGTGACGTACCACGACCCTTGTAACATCGCGCGTGCCGGGCGGATCACCGAGGAGCCACGGGAGATTTTGGATGTCATCTGCGAGGACTTTGTCGAGATGACGCCCAACCGCACGGAGAACTACTGCTGTGGCGGCGGCGGCGGGACAGTATCGATCGACGAAATCCGGGAATTTCGAACCGGGCTGATGGGTAAGCAGAAAGCCGAGCAGATCCGTGCGACCGGAGCGAAATATCTGGTTTCGCCATGTGCGAACTGCAAGAAACAACTCAAAGAGGTCTGCGAGGACAATGAACTGGAGGACGTGGAGGTCGTCGGTCTGCACGATCTGTTGTTGAAAGTGATTGACTTTGGAACTGACCAAAATGAAACGGACGACTCGGATCAGTAGGTCCCGCCTGCCGGGCGGGACCTGGCGACGCGCACGAGGTTGACAACGTGGATTGCCGATTCAGGTCCCGTCCGGCAGCCGGGACCTACTTGGCCGTGGCCGAAAGCCACGGCGAGGAAGAGGAGAACTGATGGAAGCCTGGTTAGATTTCGCACGAGGCCCTGCTTTTGTATTCGCGCTCAGTTTCATGGTTCTGGGCTTGATTCGCCATCTGGTGCTGACGGTCTGGGAGATCGTCCGCGCGATGCGTCGTGCTGGGGACAAAACGTTTCCGTACCGTCAGATCTGCACCGCTACGCTGAAATGGCTTGTTCCCGTAGGCAAGTTGAAGAACGAATTTCTCTTCAGCCTGACGTCAGTGCTGTTTCATGTGGCGATCCTGATCGTCCCGATTTTCCTGGTTGGCCACATCGCTCTGTGGGCGCGGGGGATCGGGGTATCGTGGCCAGCCATTCCCAACTCGTTGGCCGATGTGCTGACGATCATGGCGGTGGTGACGGCCGTCGCTCTGGTGATTCAGCGGGTCAGCGCGCGAGCCACCCGAACCTTGTCGCGATTCCAGGACTACGCGCTGCCCTTGGTGATTGCCGTACCGTTCGTGACCGGCTTTATGGTGATGCACCCGGCGATCAACCCGTTCTCGTTCCAGGCAACGCTGTTGGTTCACGTGATGAGTGCCAACGCAGTATTCGTGCTGATCCCGATTACGAAATTGAGTCACGCGATTCTGCTGCCTGGTACGCAAGTGGTGTCCGAGGTGGCGTGGCATTGGCCTGCCGACGCCGGCAGCAAATTGGCGGTGACGCTTGGAAAGGAAGATGAGCCGATATGACATGGGCGATTCTCACCGATACGACGCTTTGCATAGGCTGCGAGAAGTGCGTCGAAGCCTGCAAGACAGAATACGAACTGGGGAAGGACGTCCCGCGGCGCTGGAAGCGGCGGATTGATGACTTGTCGTCCACCCGCTACACGACCATCGTGCGCCGGCCGGAAGACCATTTTGTGCGCCAGCAGTGCCGGCACTGCGCGGAGCCGGCCTGTGCTTCGGCGTGTCTGGTCGGTGCCTTACAAAAGACTCCCGAGGGTCCAGTCATTTACGACAGCGACAAATGCATGGGCTGTCGCTACTGCATGATGGCCTGTCCCTACGGTATTCCACGGTACGCTTGGGAAGAGCCGGTTCCGTACGTCCGCAAGTGCAATATGTGCTACGAGCGAGTGAAAGACGGCAAGGAACCGGCGTGTGTGGAGGCCTGCCCCGAAAAGGCGACTATTTTCGGCGAGCGGGATGCGTTGCTCGAAGAAGCCCATCGCCGTATCCGGGACAACCCGGGACGGTACGTCGACAAGGTGTTTGGAGAGACCGAGGTGGGCGGGACGTCGGTTATCTACATATCCGACATTCCGTTGGATTTCCTCACCTTTAAGCCGGACCTGGGTGAGGTGCCACTGCCGAGTCTCACTTGGGCGGCCCTATCGAAAGTGCCGCCGATGATTGTCGGCGTGGGCGCCGTGATGACAGGCACGTGGTGGATTATCGGCCGGCGCATGAAGCTAGCGCAAGAGGCGGCGCAATCAGCGACGGAGGGCGATGGCAGTCGCTCGGAAGCCGCCGGCCGGGTGCATACGTCGGAGGAAAAGGAAGAGACCTAGAGCATGAACACCAGATTGACCACACTGAAAACTATCCTATGGGCAATGATGGGCGTCTTGGCGGTGATGACCGTGGCGCGTTTCGCCCGTGGACTCGGCGGAACCACGGCACTAACCGACGTCACCCCTTGGGGATTCTGGATCGCGTTCGACGTTATGTCAGGCGTGGCGTTGGCAGCCGGCGGGTTTGTTCTGGCCGCAACGGTCTACATCTTCGGCAAACAAGATTATCACCGTTTCGTCCGGCCTGCCATCCTGACCGCGTTCCTCGGCTACCTCGCCGTAGCTGTCGGTCTGATGTATGACCTGGGGCTGCCATGGCACATTTGGCACCCGATGATCTATCCCCAGGAGCATTCGGTGCTGTTCGAAGTAGCCATGTGCGTGATGCTGTACCTGACGGTGCTGTCCCTGGAGTTCGCTCCGGTGGTCCTCGAATATCCCTGGTTCGATCGTCCGCTGTTTCGGAAAATTCATCACGTCATCAAGACCATTACCATTCCGCTGGTAATCACGGGAATCGTCCTTTCCACACTGCATCAGTCGTCTTTGGGCTCGCTGTTCCTGATCACGCCGTATCGCCTTCATCCGCTTTGGTACACTCCGATCATTTGGGTACTGTTTCTCATTTCGGCCATGGCGCTGGGGCTGATGATGGTGATCATGGAGTCATTTTTCTCCGCCTGGTTTTTTGGCCACAAGCTGCGCAAGGATTTGCTGGCCGGCTTGGCAAGGGCCGCGTCGATCGTTCTGTTCGTGTACGCTGGTCTGCGGCTCGGCGACATGGCCTTACGCGGCGTCTTGGCCAACGCCTTTGACGGTTCCTGGCAATCGTCCCTGTTCTGGTTCGAGCTATTGCTCAGCGCGCTTGTTCCAGCAACGCTTCTGTCGTTTCGCCGGATTCGCCAGAGCACCGCGGGTCTTGTCATCTGCGGGATCATGACAGTCATGGGAGTGATTGGATATCGTTTCGACGTATGTATCGAAGCGTTCCTACGGCCTGATGATATGCCCTACTTTCCGAGTTGGATGGAGCTGGCGGTCAGTTTCGGCATCGTGGCCGGCACCATGCTGGTCTTCATTTTCTTCGTCGAGCGGCTGAAGGTCTACCCAGAAGAACACGCTGGCGAGGAGGATGCGTTGTCGCGTGGGCTGCCGAACATTGACTTTGGCCCAACCGGCACGCGAATGCTGTTGCCCGATTCGATCAACGCGCCGCGGCGCTACTCATTGGCCGCCCTGACCGGCGCCGCACTGGCCGTCGCGATCCTGCCTGCCGAGCTGTTCTCCGGGATGGAATTTATCACGACGCCGGTGTCCGGCACCCGAACGGTAAACGGCTGGGCGCAGCCGCGAGCGGAAGGCTACGGTCACGAATTCTCCTTATCATTAGGGGAAAATCGGATTCCGCCCGACGCCCAACACGTCCCGTTGCTGATGATCGACGGCAACCGCGATGGGCGCTTGGTGCTCTTCCCCCACCGCGACCACGTTGCGAAGCTCGGCGAGAAGGACTCGTGCTGCAAGTGCCATCATTTGAACATGCCCTACGACCGGAACACTTCCTGCTGGGAGTGTCATCGCGACATGTACCTGGCAACGGATATCTTCGACCATTCCGGGCACATCGACAAGCTCGACGGCAACCAGAGTTGTGTCCGCTGTCATCAGGATTCGGAGGCAGTCAAGAGTCGAGATACGGCTTTGGCGTGCACCGAATGCCACGCGGACATGGTAGTCGAGGAGTCGCTGGTTCGTCTACCGGCGGGCGGGATGTGCGGACTGGCCACTGGCTACATGGACGCCATGCACGGAGTTTGCATCACATGTCACGAACAGAAAGTGGCCGAAGAGCCTGACAACTATTCGGCCACCTTTGCGCAGTGCGCCAACTGCCACCGCGACATCGACGCCACGCGACTCCACGAGATGAGACCTTACGTTACTACTCAATCAAACGCGACGAAATAAGCATGGAAGACATCCGAAACTGGATACACACGCAGCTTTGGTACCAGGTGCCTATCAGCATCGCCGTGATCGACCGCGAGCATCACGTGGTGGAGGCCAATCCGCATTTCGCGCAGAACTTCGGCGATTGGCATGGCCGTTACTGCCACGAAGTGTATAAGGGGCTGTCCGAGCGATGCGAGAATTGCGCGGCCAGCAAGACGTTTGTTGATGGCTTGGTTCGCCAACGAGAAGAGCAAGGAATTGTTCGGGAAGGGAAACCGAGCCAGTATCTAGTGCAAATGGTCCCGTTGATCGGCCAGGATGGCACCATCCGCTACATCATCGAGATGTCGACCGATATCACGAACACCAAGCTGTTGGAGCAAGAGAAGTTCGATGCCGAGCGACTGGCAGCCGTCGGACAGACCGTGGCCGGCTTGGCACACGGAGTCAAAAACCTGCTGATGGGGATCGACGGCGGCATGTACGTGCTGCGGTCCGGCCTGGAAAAAAGCGATGCCGGGCGAATCCTCAAAGGTTGGGAGATGCTGGAGCAAGACATCGGCCGGATCACGGAGTTCGTGAAGGAGTTCCTCGAATTTGCCAAAGGACGCACAGCGCAGGTTCAGTTGATCGATCCCAACGAACCAGCCAGGCAAGTCGTGGCCTTGTTCCGCGAGACGGCAAGACTGAAGGGCATCGAAATCCAGGCAGACCTTCAAGACGATATCCCCGAAGCGTTCATGGACGAAGATGGCATCCACACGTGCCTGGTCAATCTGGTGTCCAACGCCCTGGATGCCTGCGAGGTGAGCGACAGACCAAACCGACACGTGGTGCTTTCGACGAGCGAACAAGAGGGCAAGCTGCTCTACAAAGTCGCCGACGATGGCGCGGGGATGGACTACGACATCAAGAGAAAGGTCTTTTCCAGCTTTTTCAGCACCAAGGTGACGGGCAAGGGAACGGGGCTGGGTCTTTTGACGACCCGAAAGATCGCCCAGGAGCATGGAGGTACGGTATCGTTCGATTCCGCAGAAGGGGCGGGATCCGTTTTCCGCCTTGAATTTCTCCGAGAGAGGCTCCCGAAGCCCAACGGGGATGGGCAAGACAGAACTGAACAGGAATGAGCATTGGTAGGTCAGGCTGTGCCTGACGAATTGTGACTCGGCGTATAACGAAGCGGTTTGCGTCAGGCAGAGCCTGACCTACTGACTAGGGAGGACGTGACATGGAACGGCCTGAAGACAAGACAATCCTCGTTGTTGATGATGAACCGAATGTCCGAGAGTACCTGGCAACGGTTCTCCAGGACGCCGGATTCAACGTCGTCACTGCCGGCGACGGAGCCGAAGCGTTGGAAATCATCCGGGAAAATCCTCCCGATTTCATTTCGCTGGACTTGATCATGCCCAGGAAATCCGGCCACAAGCTCATGTATGAATTGAGGAAGCACAAACAGTGGTCGCGAATTCCCGTACTGGTCGTCACTGCCCACGCCCAGGATGAATTAGGCAAAGGAGACTTGGAGGACTTGCTGGAAAACCGCGTCATGTCGGGCCCCGGGACGTACCTGGAAAAGCCCGTGAACCCGGCCAGCTACGTGCGCAGCATCCAACGGGCGTTGGGCATCGAGGAAACCGAAAACGCGACGGAAAAGATCGATCTGAAGGAAGAACTACAGAAGGGCCTCCAAGGTGCCAGCCCCGACGCACTGCGCATGGCCCTCGAAGCACTAAAACAAGAACGAAAGGACTGAAACCATGGCCGAATCACAATACGCCAAGAAGAAGATACTGGTTGTGGACGACGAACCGCATGTGGTGACGTACCTGGAGACGCTACTGCAGGACAACGGCTACGAGACGGTTGCCGCGTCAAACGGCAGGGAAGGCATGGAGCGAGTAAAAGATGGCAGGCCAGATCTGATTTGCCTGGATATGTCCATGCCTGAGGAATCGGGAATTCGCTTCTATCGAAACCTCAAGGAAAATCCGGAATTGTCCGCCATACCGGTAGTCATCGTCACTGCCGTTACCGGCAAGGGTGGGGATCCGGAACCGTTCAAACGATTCATCAGTTCGCGCAAACAAGTCCCGCCCCCGGAGGCATTTCTTTCAAAGCCGATCGACAGGCAGGAATTCTTGGACACAATCGCCGGGGCACTGAATTGAAAGATGCCTCCGCGGAACAGGCTGGGATGGGACTTCGAATGAGCACCTGGAAAGCTCCACCTTCTCTTAGCGAGTGCGCAGTGGTGTGGATCAGTAAAGAAGCCGACGGGCTGAGAACATACAGTTGCGGCAATGCAATCCTGCAACGCAACGATCGTGCATTTGCGCAGCAGTCGGATGCGCGGCGGCGATTCTGCTCGGACCCATTTTCCCGTTCTCTTGCAGCGATTCCGCGTTTTTCTCCCGAAAGTCTACCGGTGGGCGCGGGGCTTGCTGTTTGGGACATCGTCGAGGGCGATTCCCATGAAGGTCGTGATACCAACTTTCGAAGACCGTGTCTCTCCACGGTTTGACTGCGCTCGGGCTTTCCTCGTGGTATCTATCGAGGATGGCCAGCCGTCCGAACGGCAAGAGTTGGCAGCCGCCGGTTGGGCCCCGCACGAGCGGATCAATCGGCTAGTCGAACTCGGTGCCGATGCGGTCGTCTGCGGCGGCATCGACTGTTGGTCAGCCGAATCATTGCGTTCGGCGGGCATTGTCCTCTACGGCTGGGTAAACGGTACGATCGACGAAGCCCTGAACGCACTGTGTCAGGGAAAGCTGAACGCCAATGCCTTGGCAGCGACCGACGGCCGCTGCCGACGAGAACGAAGGCCGGAATCCGAAGATCAGCGGCGCAAGGACGAGCGGTTCTCGAAAGGATCAGATGTTGAGAGTCACAGGCGAAGACGCCGCGGCGGACGCGGTCGATACGGCGGCCCAGGCTCCGCTGGCTGACGGTGATCGCGAGCCTACTGCTGGGCTTCCCCCAACAAACGACTAGTGTAGTGCTTTGTTGGAAGCTTGGTTCACATGGATAAGGAGGACGATGATGTCGTCATTTTCCGATCAAGAGGTCGTCGTTGCGATTCCGGTGACCGACGGGCGATTGTGTACGCATTTCGGTCATTGCGAACAGTTTGCTTTGTTCAACGTGGATGTTACGGACCGGCAGATCCTCGGTTCGCGTCAGATTGATCCGCCGCCTCATCAACCGGGCCTGCTTCCGCGTTGGCTGCATGACGAAGGGGCAAATGTGGTCATCGCCGGCGGAATGGGAAGACGCGCTCAAGACATATTCAACGAGCAGGGCATACGAGTTGTTGTGGGTGCGCCTGGCGACCGTCCCGAAAGCATCGTGCGGGCGTATCTTGATGGCGATTTGAATTTGGCAGAAAACCCCTGCGACCATTAAACGAGGAGGCCAAGACAATGAAAGTGGCAATAACAGCGCAAGGCCCGGAATTGGAAAGTGAGATCGACCCGCGTTTCGGGCGAGCGCGGTACTTCATCCTTGTAGATACCGAGTCCGGCCAGTTCAGCGTTCACGACAATCGGCAGAATCTCGCCGCCCCGCAAGGCGCCGGAATTCAAGCTGGTCGGGCGGTCGTTGGCCTGGACGCATCGGTCCTGATCACCGGCAACGTCGGCCCCAAGGCGTTTGACACCCTGCGGGCCGGCGGCGTCCGCGTGTATTCGGGTGTTTCCGGCGTCGTCAAGGAAGCCGTCGCAGCCTTCAAGGCGGGCGGCATCGAAGTCGTCGACAGGGCCACCGTTGAAGGCCATTGGGCGTAACCGGTGAATGACCAATGACCAAGTACCAATGACCAAACAGTAATGACTAATACAAAAAGGAGATGAGAAGATGCCACGAGGAGATAGAACCGGCCCTGCTGGAATGGGCCCAATGACAGGACGCGCAGCAGGTTACTGCGCAGAAGACACAACACCCGGCTTCGTCAGTGTTGTAGGAGGCCGTGGGCCTGGCGGCCGAGGATACGGAGGTGGCCGTGGCCAAGGACGAAGGAGGCGAAACAGATTCCGCGGCACCGACCTCGTAGGCGAGCAACCGGCGGTAACCGAAGAGCCTGACTCCGGCATCGCACCGCCGACAGATCAGGGCGAGGAACTCGATGCGCTCAAGCAGCAGGCAGAGACATTGTGCCGCACGCTTGACGGAATCCGAGAACGCATCGCTGAACTCGAACATCAAGCGAAAGAGGCTGCCGCAGCAAGTACTGACGCGTAGCCTTCTTGTGCTCAAGGGAGCAAGGACAAGTCATGCGTATTGTCGTAGCGAGCGGCAAAGGCGGAACAGGCAAGACGACGGTGGCCACAAACCTGGCCTATGTCGCCTCGCGCACCAACCCACGCGTGGCCTACCTTGATTGCGATGTGGAAGAGCCGAACGGTGCCATCTTCCTGAGACCAGAGATTTCCGAAGAACGCACCGTTGGGAAACGTGTCCCGGAGGTCGATGCGGCCTGCTGCATTCAATGCGGCGAGTGCGGCGAGATCTGCCAGTACAGTGCCATCGTCTGTGTTGGCGAATCGCCGCTGGTCTTCCCGGAACTCTGCCACGCGTGCGGTGGCTGTTCGATGGTCTGTCCGACCGGGGCGATTCGCGAAGTCTCGCGCCCCATCGGACGGCTACGGATCGGAGCAAGCGGCCCGATAGGCTTTGTGGGCGGGATTTTGAACGTGGGCGAGCACATGAGTCCTCCAGCGATCCACGCGGTCAAACAGGCCGCTTCAGCGGTGGATTTGCTGGTACTGGACGCGCCGCCAGGCACGTCGTGCCCCGTCGTCGAAGCCGTGCGCGGCAGCGATCTGGTTGTCCTGGTAACCGAACCGACGCCGTTTGGGCTACACGACCTCGAGTTGGCCGTCGAAATGGTCCGGGCGCTGAGACTTCCGTTAGGTGTCGTTATCAACCGTGCGGGTTTGGGAAACGGCGAGGTGCGGCAGTTTTGCAGGCAAGCACAAATTCCTGTGCTGAGCGAGATACCGGATGATCGAACCGTTGCAGAAGCCTATTCTCGCGGAGAGTTGGCGTGCCGGGCCGTTCCAGGGTATCGAAGCCGGTTCGAGGAATTGCTCGATAAGATATTCGAGGCCACGGGGGAGTCATGAAGGAACTCGTAGTCATTAGCGGCAAAGGAGGCACCGGCAAGACATCCATCGTGGCGTCGTTTGCCGCGCTGGCCGAGGAACGAGCGGTCTTGGCGGACTGCGACGTCGATGCCGCAGATCTGCACTTGGTCCTTGAACCTCGCGTGCTCCGTCGGAAAGACTTCGTTGGCGGCAACAGAGCGCGGATCAACCCGGGCCTCTGCGCGGCTTGTGGCAAGTGCCAGGAACTGTGTCGCTTCGATGCGATCTACTATGACGGCCCCGGAAACGGACGGGTGGGTAAGACGTTTCGCGTCGACTCGCTGGCGTGCGAAGGATGCGGCGTGTGTGCGCGCTATTGCGAGGAAGTAGCAATCGAGTTTGGGCCGGTTGTCGCTGGCGAGTGGTTTGTGTCCGACACGCGTTTTGGACCGATGGTGCACGCCAGGTTGGGCGTCGGCGCCGAGAACTCCGGGAAGCTCGTGACGCTTATCCGCCAAACCGCTGAGCAACTCGCGAGGCAACACGATCTGGACTTGGTTCTCTGCGATGGCTCGCCGGGTATTGGCTGCCCGGTAATCGCGTCGCTGACCGGAGCGAGTCTTGCCTTGGTAGTCGTCGAACCAACGGTTTCGGGCCTGCACGACTTCCGTCGTGTCGCGGAACTGATGGGCAGGCTGCGTGTGCCCGGTCTGATGATAGTGAACAAGGCAGATTTGAACAGCGAAATGACCGGGCGTCTCGAGGAGACGGCTCGGGAACTCGGCATATCGCCCGTGGGTCGCGTGCCCTATGACCCAGCGGTGACCGGCGCGCAGATTGCCCGGAAAACCGTGTTCGAAGCATCTGATGGCCCAGCGGCCACGGCGATCTGCGCTGTTTGGGAGGAGGTTCAACAGAGGCTGCAAGACAGCATTCCCTGCGGGGTAAGTGGTTTGGTGCAACTGGCGGAGACATCATGCCGTTGAAAGTGCGACTCACCGTGATCGTGGAAAACACGGCCGAAGGGCCAGGCCTGCTGGCCGAGCACGGTCTGGCTTGCTGGATTGAATTCGGGCAGCAAACCGTCCTTTTCGACAGTGGCCAAGGCGTAGTTCTGGCCGGCAACGCCTACAAGCTGGAAGTGCCCTTGCACGAGGCAGACGCGGTTGTTCTGAGTCACGGGCACTACGATCACACCGGCGGGTTGGCCGAAGTGCTGCGCGACAACTCGCGTTGCACGGTTTTCGCTCATCCGGCGGTCTTGACACCGAGATTTGCACGAGGCAAGAACGACGCTGTCAAAGAAATCGGTATTCCCTATTCGTCCGAGCGAGCGATGCGTCAGCGTTTCGATCTGTGGATCAAGACGGAAAAGCCGACAACGGTTGTGAACGGCCTGACGGCGACCGGTCCCATCCCGCGAGTTACAAACTTCGAAGACACGGGCGGCCCATTCTTCCTGGATCGCGAGTTACGCCAACCCGATCCGATCGTCGATGACCAGGCGTTGTTTTTCGAGACGGATGGGGGGACGGTGGTACTGCTTGGTTGCGCCCATGCGGGAGTGATCAATACGTTGCGTTATGTGCGTACCCTTACCGAACACCGGCCCATCCACGCGGTGCTCGGAGGCATGCACCTGGTGGACGCATCGCACGAGCGCTTGAGCCGGACGATTGAAGACATCCGGCGGCTGGGCGTCAAGTGCCTCGGACCGGCCCATTGCACCGGCAGCGCAGCAGTCGCGACCTTATGGAACGCATTCCCGGGCCGATGTCTTCCTTGCCACGTTGGCTCGCAGTTCGAGTTCGAAATACCGTGATCAGTCCAATGAAATCGTCCTCAAATGAAAGGAGAGTTCTGATGCGACGGACAATGATATCAGTTGCAGCGGTCGTAGTCGCGTTTGGGCTGTCATCCGCCGGATTTGAGAAAGTGCGCGTGTTGGATGGCGGCGTTGTGATGTGGCCATTTGAGAAGGAGTTGGGATCATGAAATTCAATGTTTGGACGATTGTGTTTGGGTTGGCCTGCTTCTGAACGGGTTGGCTGGCCTCGATGCTGTTTCAATGGTTGACAGCAGGCCAGTAAGCGACCAGTTGGCCGCCCGACACGCATCCGTCTTCACCCGATGTGCGCCTCCGGTCGGCGCGGATTCGAAGCCGACCAGCTCGCCTTCCCAGGCGGCACAATCCAAGCTAAAGTGTGCCGCGTTGGAGCGTCATCGCGAGGTGAATGGCGCGTTGGATACTTGTTGTGTTGATACATCGCAGCAAATGGTTTTGTAGAGGATTACAGTTTTTCTTGACATGTTGCGTTCCCGCACCACTGTTTCAAACAGGAAACGAGGAAGTAAGAGAATGAGAATTGCCCTACCTTCAGATGGCCGGCAAGTGGACGGCCACTTCGGTCATTGCCAGTGCTTCACCATCTTCACCGTTGACGACGAGAGCACGATTGTAGCGGAAGAGACATTGACACCGCCGCCCGGCTGTGGATGCAAGTCAAATATCATCCCGCAACTTGCCGACATGGGAGTATCGGTGATGTTGGCCGGAAACATGGGTGGCGGCGCGGTGAATATCCTGTCCGGCAGCGGAATCCAGGTCATTCGAGGCTGCAGCGGAAACGTGCGAGATGTGGCTGAAGCATGGCTCGCGCACCAGATTGAAGACTCGGGCACCGGTTGCGAGTCCCACGGCTCCGGAGATTGTCCCGGGCACTCGTAGTCGCCTCCGTCAAAGCCCGTCTGTCCGACTATCGTCCACACTGTCGCCAATCCGGCGAACGCTCCTGCAAGACGTGAACCGCAGCACTTGTTCCGGGCAGGCGTCGATGCAGGCTCCACAAGACCAGCAGTCCGGCAGGAAGTACTTCCTCGCACTGTTGTTGATCGCCTTCATCGCGTCGGTTGGGCACACCTCCTCGCACTTCCGGCATCCGTCGCATCCATCCGAGTTCGCCTTCCGTACTCGGTAGATGGCTACGTTTTCCAACAGCCAGGAATACAGCCCAAAGGGGCAGATCAACTGGCAGAATGGCCTGAAGACTGCGAGACTTGCGAAGAATACGATGGGGATCAATAACAGCGTGAACAACGCGAGATCGTAGAAGTCGTAGATCTTGAACATGTTGAGATGGTGGTACAGGATCGAGCCCGGTCCGCCCTGGTTGATATTCAGCAGCTTGAAGAACAAGACAAGGAACAGCAGGTAGACCGTGATCCGTACTGCGATCGTGGTGGCAAACGGTAGCTTGAACTTCCGTTTGAGGTTTTTGAGAACGGGGATGTTGTACAAGCTCTCCTGCAGCGCTCCCAACTGGCATCCCCAACTACACAGCATCTTCGCTCCGACCACGGACAGGAGCGTGAAGATTGCGAGATTCAGGACCACAAATACCGCCGGGTTCCCCGGAACTGCCTTGAGAAGCTTGTGGAACTTAACCACGGCCTCCATCGGATTGGGCGCGGCGCCCAGAAGCAGCCCGAGCAGTGCGAGCGTTGCCACCAACCAGACGACTCGTATGCTGCGCAGGTTTCTGCGGCGCAGTAGCAAACAACCCGCAGCCAAGATCCAAACCGACCACAGGGCGTATCTCAGAACGTCCTTGGTTGGAAACCCTTCCGCTTGCGCCGTTCGCACCACGTTGGTGATTTCATCTTTGGCGAGTCCCAACTCCTTCACCGGCTTGTGGAGATTCAACAGGGTTGTTACGCGGTCGGTCCTCTTTTCTGGCGGAAGGAGCGGTATCAGCACGTCGATGGGCACGTCGTTTCTCTCCGCGACATGCCGGATGTGCATTTCATCGCGAATGGCGATCTTCTCTTCTTTGTCGAACGGGTGATACTTGATGAACAGCGCCAAAGCGGAGGTGATCACGACGAGCGAAACGCCAAGTATCAAGAAGTTCTTCATATCTTTGTTCTTTCTTTTTTCGTAGTCACTCTGACCTCAATGCCTCGATCGGCTCCAGGGCCGCGGCTCGAACGGCTGGATAGATGCCGAAGATGAGGCCCACGGCGACCGAGAACGCCAGGCCAACTCCAGCCGATGGCCAAGAGATGACGGTCTCCCAATACCCAAGCCGGGAAACGGCCAGAGCCAGCGTTACGCCGCTGATCACGCCCACCAGGCCGCCAGCGCCTGCCAGCAGGGCCGACTCCACCAGGAACTGAACGCGGATGTCGCCCCGTGTCGCCCCTACGGCTCGTCGCAGGCCGATTTCCGGCGTACGCTCACGCACCGAGATCAGCATCACCGCCAAGATGCCGACGCCGCCTACCAACAAGGAGATGGCCGCCACGCTGCCGACCAACAGCGTCATTGACTGGGCGATCTCGCGCTCGGTGGCCAGCAGGGTGGCTTGGTTCTGGATCGTGAAGTCGTCGGGCCTGTCGCGCAGCCGGTGCCGCTGGCGAAGAAGTTCCTGAATCTCCTTCTCGGCTTGATCCAGCAGTTCGGTGCTGCCGGCCTGGACGTAGATCGTGTCGATGTGGTCGACGTTGAACAATCGGCGCATCGCAGACCCTAGCGGGACGAGAATCAGGTCGTCCTGGTCAAGGCCGTTGGCGTCCATGCCTTTGGGGGCGGTCAGACCGATCACCTGGAACGGAACTCGACCGATGCGGAACTGAAGCCCGATCGGATCTGTCCGGCCAAACAAGTTCTCGGCAGCCGTTGGCCCAAGCACGGCCACGCGCCGGCGGGCTCGATCTTCTTCGGCATCGAACGAGTGGCCGGAGGCGATCTCGACGTTGCGAACGCGAAGACCTTCGGGCGTGATCCCGACGACGTTCGTGTTCGCGTTTTCCGTTTCCCAGCGCGTCGAGAGCTTTTTGCTTGCGGCGGGGGCGGCCAGCGCGACCGAGGGGCACTGCCGGGTGATCGCCTCGGCATCGTCAATCTTCAGGGTGGTAACCGTGGCGGTCTGTCGCTGCCGGCCGGCAATGATACGGGTCTGCCCCGCGCTGACAACGATCAGATTCGTGCCCATGTCGCGGATGCGATCCAGGATCTGCTTCTCTGCCCCTCGCCCCGCCGAAACCATCAGTACCACCGTCGCGATGCCGACCACGATGCCTGTCACGCTCAGCAAGGTGCGAAGCTTGTGCGCGGCGAGGATTTCGCAGGATAGGGCGACGTTTCGCGACAGCCTCATTTTCGTCCTTCGTACCGCTCATCGCAGTGCTTCGACCGGATGCAGCTTGGCGGCGCGGCGAGCCGGCTGGACGCCGAAGAACGTTCCGACCAGCAGGGCGAAGGCCAAGGCCAGTACGAACGGTTCCCACGACGGGATGGCCTTGATGGGTGTCAGTTGCGGCAGGGCCATGCTGACGCCCAGTCCGATTAGACTTCCCAGCACCATTCCCAATACCGTGACGGCCAGCGATTCTGTAAGAAACTGAGCGAAGATGTCCTGCTGTGTCGCTCCTACAGCCCGGCGCAAGCCTATCTCCTGCGTGCGTTCGGCTACCGAGATCAGCAGGATGTTCATCAGCACCACGCCACCGACAATCAGGCTGAGCGCGGCCAATGCAATCAGCAACATGGACAGCGTGCCCGAGGTTCCCCGAGCCAGTTTCTGGATGATATCGGCCGTGATGATGCGAAAATCATCCTCTTCCGAAGGATTGATCCGATGCCGGTCGTGGATCAACTTGCGGATGTCCTTCGCCTGTTGGGACATCCTACTGGGCTCCTTAGTGATAATCCGAATGGCGCCGATGTAGTCAACGTTCATCACGCGGCGCATGGCGGTGGTGATTGGCAGGATTACCTTGTTGTCGAAATCGCCACCCATGGGGCTGGTGCCGCGTTTTTCGAGTACACCCTTGACCTCTAGGCGGACCTTGTTGACGTAGATCCACTGGCCGATCGGATCGGCGTCGCCGAACAGCTCCTTCTGGATCGTCCGGCCGATGACGCATACTTTTTTTCCCTCGCCGGCCACGTCGACATCGTTGATCTCGTCGCCTTCGGCCGCGTGCCATTTCCAGGCTTGGTGCCAATTGGGTTCGACGCCCCATACAATCGCCTGGTACTGGTTCGCCTCGTGCTTCACGTTCATCTGAAACCGCCACGCCATGGGCGAAACGATCTCCAGGCCGTCGATCTGGTTGCGAACCGCTTCGGCGTCTTCCAGCGTGAGCGTGGAAACGGTCATGTCGGGCGGGGGCAGGTCCTTGCCGCCGCCGGCGATAAGCATCATCGCCTTAGGGCCGAACGTTTGCACACGCTTTTTGATCTTCTTTTCAGTCCCTTTGCCGATGGCCATGATCACCACCAGCGCGGCCACGCCGACGATCGTGCCGGCCATCATGAAGAACGTGCGGAGCTTGTTGACTCCTAGGGCGTGGATGCCCTCTCCGGCCATGCGTGGAAGTCTCATGCGTCGTTCTCCTCCTGGGCAGCTTGGTTCTTCTCCTGCTCCGCGTCGCGCGGCTCGGCCACGCGGCGGTCTTCGGCCACGGCGCCGTCTTTCAGCACGATGATCCGATCCGCGTGTTCGGCAACTTGCAGGTCGTGGGTCACCAGGATGATCGTCCGTCCCTGGCGGTTGAGCCGCTTGAAGATCGCCAGCACCTCCAGGCCGCTTCGGCTATCGAGGTTTCCGGTCGGCTCGTCAGCCAGGATCACCTCGGGGTTCGTCACGAGCGCCCGGGCAATGGCTACCCGTTGCTGCTGCCCGCCGGAAAGCTCGCTGGGCCGATAGGTCATTCGGTCGGCAAGCCCCACGCCCACCAGTGCGTCCTCGGCTTTCTCCTCGGGGTCATCCGCGTACTCGTCGGCGTAGATCAACGGCAGCATCACGTTCTTCAGCGCCGTGGTCCTCTGCAGAAGATGGAACTGCTGGAAGACGAAGCCGACCTTTTCGTTTCTCAGGTGCGAAAGCTCCTCGTCGTCCAGGTCCACCACGTCCACTCCGTCCAACCGATACTCGCCGGCCGAGGGCAGGTCAAGGCAGCCGAGGATGTTCATCAGCGTCGATTTGCCCGTGCCCGAGGCGCCCATGATGGCCACGTACTCGCCCGGCTCGATGCGGAACGAGATCCCCTGCAGCACGGGAGTTGTCACGCTTCCATTGCCGTAAGTCTTCTCGATGTTATCCAGTTCGATCATGGAAAGTCCTGTTCCTTCTCTTCGTTCTGTCCAGGGGAGTCCAGAAGCACGGTTTCGCCTTCCTCAAGACCCGACGCCACTTCGATCCATTGGCCGTCCCGCCAGCCTACCTTGATCTCGCATGCCTCCGTGCGCTCATTCGCGGTCACGTAGACCACATTCTTCCCGCGCTCCCTTTGCACTGCCTTGGCGGGAACAGCCAAGACATCTTCCCGCCTTTCCAGAAAGATGGTCACGCTGGCCGTCATCTCGGGACGCAGAAGTCCGTAGTAGGACGTCTCGATGTCGACCACGACGTCATAATTCACCACGTTGTCCTGGATCACCGCCTTCGGATAGATGGCCGATACCTTCCCCTCGAAATCCGTCGCCGGAAAGGCATCGACGGTAAACACCGCGCGCTGGCCGACCTTCACCTTGCCGATGTCCACCTCGTCCACATAGGCATCGACCTGCAATCGCTTGAGGTCGATGATCGTGACGAACGTGGGAGCTTGCATCCCGGCGGCCACGGTTTCGCCTTCCTCGGTCGAAACCGATGCGATCACTCCGTCGATCGGCGCGGTGATCGTCGCATACGAGAGCTGCACCCTCGCATTCTCCAAAGCCGACGTGTCGCGGGCGACCTCGGCCCTCCCCTGTCGCATTTCTTCGGCGTAGCGGGTCTCGGCCAACTCCAACGCCTTGCGAGCCGAGGCAACCCGAATCTTGGAAACGCTGTGCCCCTCTTCGGCCTCGTCCAACTCCTCGTCCGTCGCCACGCCCCGCGCGTGAAGCTGCCTCTGGCGTTCAACTTCCTTCTCGTTCAGCGTGTATGTCGCTTGGCATTCGTCCAAATCAAGCTGTGCTTTTTCCATTTCCTTGGGCAGCAGGGCCTCTACCGA
>JACKQG010001394.1_pt1 | contig 33530 bp, 24 predicted proteins | sample 8237621 | NCBI WGS metagenome assembly JACKQG01 (sample SAMN15677084, study PRJNA649215) | marine metagenome | biome: marine; feature: Black Sea; material: saline water; isolation source: suspended particulate matter (SPM) from the Black Sea western gyre | collected 2013-06-09/2013-06-10 | depth...
ACTCTCCTCTCAACCCTTTCCAACCCTTCGGTGTCCTTTTTTATGAGTCAACACGCCGCAAAAAAGAACGCGTTTTTCGCCAAAGTTCTCGGTTGCAATTGGTTTCGAGGCCGTTATGTTTCCCGGCTCTTTTGGTTTGAGACAATTCGGGACCATAGCCTACAACGCATTCATGGAGGTGGCACAGCAGCCGGTTTACCTGTTGCTGATGGCGGCTTCCTGCTTTTTTTGCGTTTTTCTTTCGGTGGTTCCGTACTTCGGCTTCGGGGACGATATCCAGATGGTCAAGACCAGCACGCTCGCGGTCATGTTGGTGACGGGCTTGTTCGGGGCGGTCCTGTGCGCCTCCTCGTCGGTTGCGCGGGAGATTCGCACCGGCACGGCACTGGCGGTGCTGTCGAAACCGGTGGGCCGGGCGCGGTTCCTTCTCGGCAAGTATGCCGGGTTGTCCGGCGCGCTGGCGCTGCTGGTGTACGCCAACCTGGTCGCCTGCCTGCTGGCCAGCCGGATGGCGTACGATGCCTACGGCTCGGCCGACACCTCTTCCTTTGGCGTCTATAGTCTCGGCGGGCTGCTGGCGGCCTTTGTGGTTGGCGGCTTCCTGAATTATTTCCTGCAACTCCGCTTCGTGATCACGACGGTGATCGCGATGGTGATCTTGACCACGGCGATGTCGGTGATCATTTTCGTTTCCGAACCGGCGACGACCGGTGCCAGCGCGGATCCGCGCGTGGTGGATTGGCGGTTGATCTCGGCGTCGGTGCTGATCCTGTTTGCGGTGCTGATCCTGACGGCGCTGGCGCTGGCCTGCTCGACACGGCTCGAGTTGTTGCCGACGCTGGCGATCTGCTCCGGGGTGTTGTTTCTCGGGCTGATGTCCGACTGGCTGTATTTGCAGCGGGTGGAGGAGGGTTCGTGGTGGGCCTCGATCCTTTACACCGTGACGCCCAACTGGCAAAATTTTTGGCTAGCCGACGTGCTGGAAGGCGAAGGGGTGATTCCCACCCGGTACATTGGCCAAGCGTTTGGATACCTTGTCGGCTACGTGGGGGCAACCTTGTCGGTTGCCCTCTGGTTGTTTGAAGATCGTGAACTGACGTAATGCAGCAGCAAACTTCATCAAAACTGGGAATGATCAACAGCCTCGCGCTGTTGCTCGTCACCATCGCGGCGCTGTTCCTGTCGCAGGGAGCCCAAACCACGGCCGGCCTGGCCGCGGTACTGCTTCTGGGCATCGGGACGGTGATCGGGTTCTTCGCCTTTATCCATTCGCACCTTATCGATCGCGAGCGGCAGGAGGAACTGGAGATGCAGGCGCTGGACCAGTCCCGTGGCGACCAGTCGCTCTTTGCCGGGGCCGCGGAGGATGCCTACCCGGCGCGCAACGCGCGGCGGCAGTTTGAGAAATGGGTGGTGCCGGGCTTTACGGTGCTGGTGCTGCTTGGCCAAGCGCTTGGCCTGTCGTGGCTTTTAGGTGAACTGACCGGGGCCAAGGAGACTGGAACCGGGGGCGGCGCAGTGCTGTCGATCATGTTCTTCGCCCTGTTCATGATCGTCCTGTTCATGATGGGCAAATACTCGGCCGGCCTTGCCAGGATGGACGGGCAGGAAATGCTGCGCCCGGGCGCGAACTACCTGCTGCTTGGCTCGGTGGTGTGCACGGCGGCGGTGGCGTCCCTGACGGCTTCCCACTTGGGCTACCACGGTTGGGACCATGTGATCGCATGGATCCTGTTCGCGGTGGTCGCGATTGCCGCCGTGGAAAACGGGATCACGCTCATCCTCGAGATGTACCGGCCAAGGGTGGACGGCAAAAAGGCGCGCTTGATTTACGACAGCCGGTTGATCGGTCTGCTTGGCCAACCGGGGGGGTTGATCTCCACCGCGGCGCAGGCGATGGACTACCAGTTCGGCTTCAAGGTGTCGGAGACTTGGTTTTACCGCTACATCGAGCAAAAGCTGGCACTCATCCTCGCGATCCAGTTTGTGGTGCTGTTTCTGAGCAGCAGTTTCGTGGTGATCCACTCCAACGAGAAGGCGCTGCTGGAGCGGAATGGCAAAATACAGGAGGAGGAGCTCATTCCCGGTTTTTACCTCAAGGCACCTTGGCCAATCGACAAGGTGTATCGATTCAAGACCGACCAGATTCAGTCCTTCACGCTGGGCGTGGTGGATGACCAGCACGACGAGGCCAAGCCGGGAGGCGAAGTGCTGCTGTGGACCACGGCACACAATCACGGTTCCGGGATGGATCAGGAGCAGAATTTCAACATGATCGTGGCCAGCAGGGATCCCGATGCCGATAGCGCCCCGGGTGCGGTTCCCATGAACCTCCTCACGGTGAGCATCCCAGTGCATTACCGCATCAACGACTTGAAGGCATGGATCACTCACAATGCCAATGCCGGGTCACTGCTTCAGAAACTGGCCATGCGTGAAGTCACCCGATACCTAATCGGTGCGGATATTGACGAACTGATGGGCCCCGGCCGCGTCTCCGCCCAGGAGACCTTGAAACAAACAATCGATGCCCAAGCAAAAGCCCGCAACCTGGGCGCGGAAGTCCTGTTTGTGGGCCTGCAGGACATCCATCCGCCCGTCGGCAAGACTGAACCGAAGGATACGGGAGGCGTTGCGGAGAAATACGAGGAGGTCATCGTGGCCCAGATGAACGCCGAGTCGAACCGGCTGGTCGCCCTGCGCTACAGCGCCGGCAAGGTGCCGCAGGCACGCGCCAGCGCCGCCGAGATTCTGGCCAAGGCGAGGAGCGAAAGCACCTACAAGGTGGCCATTGCCGAGGCGGAGGCCAAGCGCTTCGCCAACCAGGTCGCCGCCTTCCAGAGCGCGCCGTCGGTTTACAAGACCCGGATGAAACTGGAGAGCTTCAAGGAAGCCACGGTCGGTTCGCGCAAGTATATTTTGTCAGACCCGGCCAACCGGGATGTCATCAACCTCGAGTTGCAGGATCAACTGAGAAAAGACCTGCTCAACGTAACCGTCGAACAAGACAACTAACCCAGCCAATTTAAAACCAATGAAAAAAAATCATATCACCCTGACGATCGGCGCGATCCTCGTGATCATTTTCGGCTTTATGCTGCTGACCTTTCAGGTGCGCCACACCGAGGTGGCGATCCGCGAGACCATCACCGGATCTGCCAGCAACATCGGCGAAGGATTTAAATTTCGCTTCCCCTGGCCCATCAACGAAATTCACAAGTTCGACAAGCGCGTCCAAAGCTCGGATTGGGTGTTTGCAACGACCAACACCAAGGAGGGCAAGCCGATCCTGGTGAAAGTGTTCGCCACCTGGAAAATCAGTGACGCATTGAAGTTCTTCCAGACGTTCGATGGTGACTTGGCCGAGGCCAACAGCAAGCTTGAGGACATCGTGCGCAGCGCCCAAACCGCCGTCATTGCCGACTACACCTTCGAGCAGATCGTGAACACCGACCCTGAGCTCCTCAAGTTGGAGGAGATCGAGGATAAAATGCGCGAAAAAGCGAGCAAGGGCATGATCAATTCCGGCATCGAGATCAAGATGGTGGGCATCAAGCGACTGGGCCTGACGGCGTCGGTGACCGAGGCAGTGTTCGGGCGCATGAAGGCCGAGCGCCAGGCACACATCGAGAAGGTCAAGGCAGAGGGCGAACGCGAAGCCAAGATGCTCACGGCCGAGGCCGACCTGAAAGCAAACGAGATTCTGGCGCAGGCCGAGGCCCAGGCCAAGGTGTTGCGCGGTGAAGCCGAAGCCGCCTCCGCCAAGTATTACAAGGAGTTCGAAAAGAATCCCGAACTGGCCAATTTCCTGTTCAACCTCAATGCACTGGAAGGGTCACTCAAGGATAACGCCACGTTGATCCTCGACCCGAACACCCCTCCTTTCAACCTGTTAACCCAGCCGGACAAGGCGTCCAAGGAATAACCCCGTGAGCGACGAGGAAACACAACCGCACGGCAGTGAAACTCCCGCCGGGGAGCATCACGATACCCGTCCCACCCAGGTCGTGGAGGATGCCCGCGCCCGCGCGCTGGCCGAGGCGCTGCAGAGCAGTTTCAAGGTCATTCGCGTGCTCATGGTGGTGTTAGCGGTCGCCTTCCTCGGTTCCGGCATCACGAAGGTGGGCAGCGGCGAGCAGGGGTTGCTGCTCCGGTTCGGCAAGTACCAGTCCCCTCCCCTTGGCCCGGGTCTGCATTTTGCCTGGCCCAACCCGATTGACCAGATCGTAAAGGTGGATGTCAGCGAAGACTTCAAGATTACCTCCGATGTCGGCTGGCGCACCTCGGAGAGCGAGAACCCGGAGGAAAGCTTTAATTTCGACCCGGGATATGCCGGGTACACATTGACTGGTGATGGCAACACGGTGCACATCAAGGCGGTCATGAATTTCAAACTCGAAAAATCCAAGGAAGCCATCACGGCCTATGCGTTTGATTTCGACGATGTGACCGGTTTTCTCCAGTCGGCACTGGACAACGCGGTGTACCACGCCTCCGCCAGCCGAAGTGCGCTGGACGCATACACCACCGGAAAGAGAATATTAGAGGAGGACATTCTAAATCGAATCAAAAAGGTTGTTAACGAGGCACACGAACTTCCGATAACGGAGATTACGCTGACGACGCTCGTTGATATTCCGGGGGGCGTCAAGTCTGACTACGAGGCTTTCCTCACGTCTGAGTCGGAAAGACAGGAGAAGGTTAAGAAAGCCCGAGGCGACGCTGCGAGAATTGTTGCCAAGGCCGAAGGCGACGCCAAGGTGATTTTAAGCGGTGGGGAAACCACAAAACACCAACTGTTGACCTCGGTGGAGGCCGAGGCCCGGTCGTTCGCCGAGCAACGGCCGTATTACGAGAGCAACCCGGAGCTGTTCCGGCAGCGTCTGCTTACCAGGACCATGCAGCGGGTGCTCACCAACGCGGTCGACGTCTTTTACCTCTCCGGCCGCCAGCCGCGCATCTGGCTGAACCGCACGCCGCAGAAGCCGAAACTGAAAGAAGGGGGCGCGCCCTGATTCACGAAACCAAGCGCTTGGCCAAGCGCTGCAACACAGACTCAACATGCAAGTTTCATCCCTATTAAGCCGGAAGGAAATCCACGAACACCATCACGATCATGACCACGACCCTGATCATGATTGTGGCCACGATCATGAACACACCAACTTTCGGATGACGACCATGGTCGCCGGCGTGGTGTTCATCGCCAACTCCTTCTTCATGCAGTGGTTTGCCGGCACGGACAACCAGATGGCTGGCATCAGCGCTTTCATTGGCGCCATGATTCTCGGATTCCCGATCCTGCGCCTGGCCGTGAAGGACATTACCCGCGGCATGCTGACCATTAATGAGCTGGTTGCCATCGCGTTCCTCGCGGCGATCGCCTCCGGCGAGTCGCAGCTGGGCGGCTACCAGACGGCCGGTATCGTGGCGTTTTTCATGCTGCTGGGTGAGTTGATCGAGACCCGCACCGCTGCCGGCGCGCGCGCCTCGATCGCGTCGCTCGTCAAGATGACCCCGACCAAGGCCCGGCGCATTGTCGGCAACGACGAGGAGGAGGTCGCCGCCTCGGAACTGAAGGTGGGCGACAAAATCCGGATTCGCCCCGGCGACAATGTTGCGGCCGACGGTAAAATCGTCAGTGGCCAAGGCTCGATCAACCAGGCCAACATCACCGGTGAGTCGCTCCCCATCGACAAAAGCAGCGGCGACGAGGTGTTCGCCGGCACGACCAACCTCAACGGCGTGCTCGAGGTCGAAGTGACCCGCGCCGGGGAGGACACCACCTTTGGCCGCGTGCGTGACCTGATCCTTTCCGCTGAGCAGACCAAGCTGCCGATCATGCGGATCATCGACCAATACATGGGCTACTACACGCCGCTCGTGCTGGTGATCGCCGGTATCGTCTGGTTTTTCACCGGGGACATCGAGCGCGTGGTTTCCGTGTTGGTCATCTCCTGCCCGTGTGCGTTCATCCTCGCCTCGCCAACGGCGATGGTCGCTGCGCTGGCCTCGGCCGCCCGGCTGGGCGTGCTCATCAAAAACGTCGGCGACATCGAGATCGCCGCGCGCATCAACGCCTTTGTGTTCGACAAGACCGGCACGCTGACCACCGGCGAGCTGGCGGTCAGCCGCTTGGCCCCGCAGGGCGACGTCAAGCCGGCCGAGCTGCTCAAGGTCGCCGCCACGGCGGAGAAGTTTAGCAACCATCCCACGGCAAAGGCCCTCGCCAACCTGGCTGCCGAGGCTGGGCTGACTCTGGCCGACCCGGGCGATTTCAAGGAGACCGCCGGCCGGGGCGTGCAGGCCAGCGTGGACGGCGCGAACATCGTGATTGGCCGCGCACAGTGGCTGCGCGACAACGGTGTCAACGATGATTTTGAAACCAAGGTCGACCTGAAGGAGGCCGAGGGCTACAGCCTGTTGTTCGTCGCACGCGACGGCGTCTGCATCGGCTGGATCGGCCTGCAGGACGCCACCCGCGGCGAGGCCAAGGAGGCGCTGGCTGACTTGCTCGAATCCGGCGTGCAGCGTGTGGCGATGGTTTCCGGCGACCGCCAGCCGGTCGCGGCCCGGGTGGCGGCGGAGATCGGCTGCGGCGAGGTCGTGGCCGAATGCCTGCCACAGAACAAGGTCGACTTCGTCACCGACCTGAAGAAACGCGGCTACCGCGTGGCGGTGATTGGTGACGGGGTGAATGACGCCCCGGCGTTGGCCGCCGGCGACATGGGCGTGGCCATGGGCGCGGCCGGCAGCGAGGTAGCCATCCAGAGCGCCACCATCGCACTGATGAACAGCGACCTTCGCCGGCTGCCGTTCCTCGTGCGCCTGTCCCGCAATACCCGTTCGGTCATTAACCAAAACTTCCTGTTTGGCATCCTGTTCATCATCCTCGGCATGGCGGCCGCCAGCTACGGGATCATCAACCCGATCGTCGCGGCGATCCTGCACAACGCCGGCTCGCTGATCGTGGTGTTCAACAGCGCGCGGCTGGTTCGGGAGGGCGAGGAACTGGCTTCGTTCGATCCGGAACCGGCCCCGGCCGACCCCGGGGGTGCGGCCGGCATGACGACCCAGCCTGCCTGACGGGTTACATGAGCTGCGCCTGGCCAAGCGCTTGGCCAAGCGCGGACGACACAGTTATGAGTTCAAACGAAACGGTCATCTCCGCGCAGGGCCTGACCAAGGTGTTCAAGGATTTCTGGGGCCGGTCCAAGGCGCTTGCCGTCGACGGCATCGATTTCGAGGTGCGGCGCGGCGAGGTGTTCGGCCTGCTCGGCCCGAACGGCTCCGGCAAATCCACCACGGTGAAGATTCTGCTCGGCCTGCTGTACCCGACCCGCGGCCGCATCACGGTGTTCGACCATTCGCCGCGCCACGTGCAGACCAAGGCGCGCATCGGCTACCTGCCGGAGGAGTCGTACCTGTACCGCTACCTCAATTCCGACGAGACGATCGACTTCTTCGGCAGCCTGTTCCACATCGACTCGAAGGAGCGCCGCGACCGTGCCGATCAACTCATCGAGATGGTCGGGCTGGACAACGCCCGCCGCCGGCACGTCGGCGAATTCTCGAAGGGCATGCAGCGGCGGATCGGCCTGGCGCAGGCACTTATCAACGACCCCGACCTGATCGTCCTCGACGAGCCGACTTCCGGGCTTGACCCGATCGGTTGCCGGGAAATCAAGGATTTGATCCTTACCCTCGCTGAGCGCGGCAAGACGGTCATCCTGTCGAGCCACCTGCTGGCCGATGTGGAGGATGTCTGCGACCGGGCGATGATCTTGTACGGCGGGCGCGTGCAGGCGATGGGCACCATGAGCGAGTTGCTGGCCAACCGCGATGCCACGCGCATCACCGCGCCGACCCTCTCGCGCGACACAATGGAGCGGGTGCTGACGCTGATCCGCGCCGACACCGGCTCGGAGGAGGTGCGCGTGGACAACCCGACGCAGAACCTCGAGAGCCTGTTCCTGAACATTGTCGAGCAGGCGCGCCGCAAGGAGTCGGAGACGTCCGGGGCGACCTCCGGCCATCGCGTGGCCGACTACCTGCGCGGCGATGCCGCAGGCGACCGGGCCGACCGCGTGCTCGACCACCTCACCCGCGCCGCGGACGGGCCAACGGCTGGCCAAGCGCCGGAAGTGGCCACGGCGGCGGAGACGGTCGCCCACGACAAGCTGGCCGGCTTGGCCAAGGCCGAACCGGTCCCGAAAGCCAAGGTCGCCCCGGGGAAGGGGGAGAACCTCGACAAGGCCAACGAGAAGCTGGGCGGCCTGCTCGGCGACTGATTGTTCCGCCGAGAACCAAACGCCATGTGGCCCGTTGCCAAGCAGACTCTGAAAGCCGCCGTCCGGTACCGGTTTGTCGTGGCGCTTGGCCTGGCGCTGCTGGTCATCGTGTTCGGCGTGCCGCTGCTGCTGAAGAGCGACGGGACGGCCAAGGGCACCGTGCAGCTGGTGCTCACCTACACGCTCGGCGCCACCACCGCGCTGCTGGGCATCGCCTCGTTGTGGATGGGCTGCGGCACGCTGGCCCGCGAGATCGAGGACAACATGATGCAGATGGTCGCCGTCAAGCCGATCGCCCGCTGGCGGGTGTGGCTCGGCAAATGGCTCGGCATCATGATCCTCAACGCCGCGCTGCTGGTGCCGACCGGCCTGGCGGTTTACTTTCTCATCGAGGCCCGCGCCAGCTCCCTCGAAAACGCGGAGGAACAGGCCAAGCTGCGCAACGAGGTGCTGGTCTCTCGCAGCAGCGTGCGCGAACCCATTCCGGAATGGGCGGATTGGCGCGCAGGCACAAAATTCCCCCGGCAGCGGGCGTACGCCTATGCCAAGCTGGTTGCACAGGGCAAGAGCGAGAATCAGTACACCTCCGGCGAACAGTCTTTAATAGACAGTATCACACTGCCGGAGCATGGGCTTTCGTTACGGCCCGAATACACGCAGTTAATTGAGCAGGCAGCGAAAAACCCGGCTGCCGAGGTGCTTGCGGATATTGAAGCGCTTGAGCATCAGGCGCTGCAGTTTGCCAAGGGCAGTCGGGAGATTGTCCTGCCGGGCCAGATGATCAACTGGGAGTTTAAGATCGACCCGGACGAGGTGGATCGCATCAACGAAAAACCGATCTACCTGCGGTTCAAGTTCAACGCCGGCGACGAGTACGACCCCAAGTCGCACCTTTGCTTGTGGAGCGTCGGCCGGGGAACGAGCAAGCGGTGGCCGCTGGATGGTGAGTTCGAGGAGATGACCATCGGCTCCAACGTTTTTCACGAGATTAAGCTTGAGCGGGTCGGGGGCATCGTGCCGGACAAGGGCGCGAATCGCGGCCTGATTCGCGTTAACTTCGCCAACTTAAACGACAAGCCGATCGTGTTCCCGATGGATGACGGGCCGATGATCCTGTATCACGACGGAGGGTTCGGGACGAACCTCATGCGCGGGTTGCTGATCATCTTCTTCTGGCTGGGGCTCATCTGTGCCATCGGCCTGATGGCGTCGAGTTTCCTCTCCTTCCCGGTGGCCACCTTCATGTCGTTCGGCATCCTGCTGATCTCGGCCTCCACCGGGACGCTCGAGCAGATCGTCGAGGAGGAGGGCATCACCGGCATCAACCATGAGACTGGCAGGAAGGATGAATCGTCGTCATTGGACAACGTGGCGATCCTCTTCTCCAAGACAGTGCTGTCGGTCACCGATCTGGTTTGGGGCTACTCGCCGGTGGACCACCTCAGCTCCGGCCGGACGATCTCGTGGACCACGCTGGCGACCGCCTTCACCGGGATCATCCTCCTGATGGGCGGCCTGGTTTCGGCGTTAGGGGTCTATATGTTTCAGCGCCGTGAACTGGCGCTGCCGAATCCCACGGCCTCGATGAACTGACGCGATGAAACTCCAAGGCAAGGCGTACAAGTTCATTTTGCTGCTGCTGATCGCGGCGTTCCTGCTGGGCACCCGCACCAGCCAGCGGACGATGAATGAGTTCCGCAAGGAGAATAAACTGACCCACACCGAGCCGGTTGAGAATCTGCCGCCGACGCTGGCCCTCACCACGGTCGTGCTGGGCGGTTTTCGCGGGCTGATCGCCAACGTCCTCTGGGTGCGCGCCATGCAGATGCAGGAGGACGGCAAATTTTTCGAGATGGCCCAGCTGGGCGACTGGATCACCAAGCTGCAGCCGCACGCCGACCACGTCTGGCGCGTCACGGCGTGGAACATGTCGTACAACATCTCGGTCAAGTTCGACGGCATCAAGACGCCGCACATCCGGTGGCACTGGGTGCGCCGCGGCATTGAGCTGATCCGCGACGACGGTCTGATTTACAACCCGAACAGCGCCCATCTGTACCATGAGCTGGCGTGGCATTTTCAGCACAAGGTCGGCCACAACCTCGACGACGCGCACCGGTTTTACAAGATGGCGTGGTGCACCGAAATGATGAACGACCCCGGCCCCGATGGCCGTCTCGGCACCGAGGATGACATATTTGAAGGCGGCGTCATCGGAGGGCGGCGCGACGGCTACCTCGACCTGCTCGACCCGCAGACCGACGCGGATCGCCGCCGGCTCAAGCGCCTCAACGAGGTCTTCAAGATGACCCCGGAAAAAATGAAGGCGGTCGATGATCAGTGGGGGCCGCTCGAGTGGCGGCTGCCCGATGCCCACGCCATCTACTGGGCGCAGCAGGGCATCGAGAAGGTCACGGGTCGATTCGATTTGGACCGTGACGGCGTCCTAAACGTCGACGAGGAAAAGGCCGCCGGGGGCGATTTTCTCAAGCTGCGGCGGGTTATTTACCAGGCACTGCAGCAGGCCTGCATGCAGGGGAGATTGATCACTCAGCCGCCCAACTTCAACTACGGCTGGAACGTCGATCTTGTGCCCCGGGCCAACGAGTCGTACGAAAAACAAATGGAGGCCAAGCGCCAGGAGGACGCCGCCTCCAACACCGATACCGGCCTGGCCGAGCACATGAGCACCGGCCATAAGAACTTCCTCCGCAGTGCCGTCTATTTTCTCTACGTGTACAACCGCAAGGATGATGCGGCCAAGTGGTATAAGTACATGGTCGATTTGTATCCCCAGTCCATTCCGGTTCCGGGCCTGAGCCTTGATGAGTACTGTGTTTCGCGCGTGCAGGAGGACGCCGGGGAGACGGACCACAATCAGACCAAAAACGTCATCGGCGGACTGCTGCTGCAGGCTTTCCAGTATGCCGCGGTTGGCGAGGACGACCAGTTCGTCGGCCACAAGTCGCTCGCCATCCAGTTCCACAACCGGTTCCAGAAGGAGATCGGTATCAGCACCAACCGCGTCGGCCTGCCGCCGTTCAAGGAGCTTGAGCGGCAGGTGTTGGACGATCTTTTCCGGCCCAACAGTCCCCTGATGCACCCGATCCTGCTTGAGCAGCTGCGTCTCGTACTCAAGCTGCCGGAGGAGTACGGCAAGGATCTCGAGCCGTTCCCCGATCCGCAGCAACCGGCCCAAGGCCCCGCACCGGAGCCGCAACCGGCCACTGCTCCAAATCCAAACTAACCCGCTTGGCCAAGCGGACGTGCGCGGGTAGGCTCGGATCTCAACCTTGCCGCGATGCTGGCCAGACACACCATCCTTTCGGCCGTGCTGCTTGGCCTGCCACTCGGTGCGCTTGGCCAAGCGGCGCAGTCGCCGCCGGCCGCTTGGTTCGCCATCCGCGTGGTGGACGAGGAGACCCAACGCGGCGTCCCGCTGGTCGAGCTCGAGACCGTCAATCACATTCGCTTTTACACCGACAGCAACGGGTGGGTGGCGTTTCACGAGCCGGGGCTGATGGATCGGCAGATTTTTTTCCACGTTCGCAGCCACGGCTACGATTACCCGAAGGACGGCTTTGGCTATCGCGGCGTCCGGCTCAAGACCACGCCCGGCACCGAGGCGGTGCTGAAGCTCAAGCGCCTCAACATCGCCGAGCGGCTGTATCGCGTCACCGGCGCTGGCATCTACCGGGACAGCTTGCTGCTGGGCCGAAGCGCGCCGATCGAGCGGCCGCTGCTCAACGGCGCGGTGTTCGGCTCCGACAGCGTCGTGACCACGGTTTACCGGGGCAAGCTCCATTGGTTTTGGGGCGACACCAACCGCCCGTCCTATCCGCTGGGCAACTTTCATGTGCCGTTCGCCACCTCGCCGCTCCCCGGCGACGGCGGACTCGACCCCGCCCTCGGCGTCAACCTTACCTACGCTGTCGGAAAAAATGGTTTTGCGAGGGAAGCCGCCAAGATGCCCGGCAAGGGGCCGACGTGGATCGATGGCCTCGTGGTGTTGCCGGATGAAAACCGGCAGCCCCGCATGGTGGCACAGTACGTGAAAATCAAGGCGCCACTGACCGTGTACGAGCGCGGCGTGGTGCAGTTCGACGACGAGCAGCAGCAGTTCGCCCACCGCACCACATTCCCCGAAGATGCGCCGCTCTTTCCCCACGGGCACCCATTCCTGCACCGTGCAGAGGACGGGCGCGACTACGTTTACTTCGCCGGTGGCCTGCCGCAGGTGCGCGTCCGCGCGACGCTCGACAGTTATCTCGATCCCGCCCAATACGAGACGTACACCTTCCTGCAACCCGGTTCCGGAAACGAGGTGCAGCGCAACTCGGACGGCAGCCTGCGGTTCAAGTGGCGGCGCGGCCTGCCCAAGCTCGATCCCAAGCAAGTGAAACAATTGATCGATGACGGCAAGATCGCCGCCGGCGAATCCCCGCTCCATCTGGTCGATGTCGAGACCGGCAAGCCAGTGCTCACCCAGCACGGCTCGGTTTACTGGAACGTCCATCGGCGGCGCTGGGTGATGATGATCTCGCAGTCGTTCGGCGCGTCGATGCTCGGCGAGATTTGGTTCGCCGAGGCCGCGCGACCGGAAGGCCCGTGGGCCTACGCCCGGAAAATCGTCTCCCATAACGACTACAGTTTCTACAACCCCAAGCAGCACCCCTACTTCGCCAAGGATGGCGGACGCACCCTGTTTTTCGAAGCCACCTACACGGCCAGCTTCTCCGGCAACAAGCACCCGACGCCGCTCTACGACTACAACCAAATCATGTACCGCCTCCAACTCGACGACCCCCGGCTGAACCTCCCGGTGCCGGTTTACGAGCGGCCAAGCGCCGCCGGGGCAACCTGGTCGATGGTGCGCCACGGCAACGCCGCTCCCTGGTTTTTCGCCCTGCCCCAGCCGACCGAAGGGACGATCCCGATCGGCCGTGACGAAAAAACCGGCCGCCTCGTGCGCTTGGCCAAAACCGCCGATGCCCTTTTCCACGCCGCCGCCGATCCCGCCGCGCTTGGCCAAGCGTATCTCCAGCCGCTCCACGAATGGACGCGAACCCATCAGGACCAAGCGGTTTACTCCTACGGCACCAACTCTCCCGACAACGGAAACTGGCACCGGTCGCCCAAGCCGCTCGGCCACATCTGGCCCGTTCCCAGCGAACTTCAGACCGCCAAATGACCCGCTCGGCCAAGCGGGAAGCCCCTTCGGCTCTTATCGAAAGTACAAACAAACCGAAAATGAAGCAGTCTCGATATGCTGAATAACGACCAAAAACCGCCTCCAATGCCTTAAATGATGAAAATAAGGAAAGTACACTTGACTTAAATCGAAATTTAAGACAATTAGCCCCTGTGTTGGTGTCTGAATCTGAAATAATTGCCATCCTTCGCCAAATGAACCCTTGGTGGCAGGGTGAGAGTGTTCCTGATCTGCCGCAGTGGCGGCGGGCGGCGTACAAAGAATTGGATTTATGGCTTCGGAAGCCTCCGGCACCGCGTGCGGTGTTGTTAAGCGGTGCCCGGCAAATCGGAAAAACAACATTGTTCCTGCAATCGATCGAAGGGCTTTTGGTGGGGGAAGTTCATCCCGGGAACGTGCTGTATGTGACATTTGACCATCCTCTCTTGAAGTTAACCGGTCTAGATGAGGTTCTGAGACTTTGGCGATCCATCGAGGCAAAACAGTCGGGGTTGGAGTATGTTTTTGTCGATGAAATCCAGTTGCTCCCGGATTGGCAAATTTGGGTGAAGCATCAAGTGGATTTCAACAAAGGAAGGAGGATCGCGCTCACGGGTTCGGCCACGCCATTATCTATGCTAAAGCAGGAGAGCGGGGTCGGGCGTTGGCATACGATTCGACTGGCGACGTTGTCCTTTTTTGAGTTTCTGCGGATTCAGAAAAAGCAGGAGCCAAACTTGCCAGAGGTGCCTTCGCTCACAGGGTTGTTTAAATGGAATGAAGGGGACTTCTCGAAGACGGGCACCATTGCAGAGCCACTTGCGGCGCAGTTTCACGAGTATTTGCAGCGGGGCGGATTTCCCCAATGCGCCTTGGCGTCCACGGTGACGTGGGCACAAAAATTATTGCGTGAGGACATCGTGGACAAGGTGCTGAAACGCGACATGACAGCACTATTCGGTGTTCGACGGGTGGTTGAGTTGGAGCATACTTTTTTATACCTGTGCCTGCATGATGGCGGACAATTGGATATCCCAACCCTTTGCAAAAATCTGGGTGTCAAAAAACCGACTGCCAAAAACTTTGTTGAACTATTGGCTGCTGTTCACCTAATTCACAAATTATCACCGCTCGGATACGGCAAGGAAGTGTTACGCGGAAAACACAAGGTGTATTTGGCCGATGCCGCAATCGGGCCGAGCGTGCTCTCCAAGGGCCGGGCCTTGCTTGAGGACGAAACTCAACTTGGCAAAGCTGTCGAAACTGCCTTCTTCAAGCACGTGTTCACCCGCTATTACAAAGGGAACGTGACGTTCGCGTATTGGCGTGGCAAAAAGAACCACGAAGTGGACATCGTGGCGGAAGTCAATGGGCGCCTGATTCCGTTCGAGGTAAAGTACCGGGGCAAAAACACGAATGCTGATGACCTGACCGGTCTGCGGGAATTTTGCGTGAGCAAAAACGTTCGTCGCGGTTATGTCATCACCCGCCGGTTGTCTGATTTTGGTGTGTTGCGGCAGCAGGAAAAAGGAGTCGATTTTGAATTGCTGAAACTGCCCGCGCCGCTGGCCTGCTACTGGCTCGGCCGATCCGAGTTGAACTCAGCCAGCTACGCCGAATAATGCCACGGCACGTCGATCACAGAATGCCGGTTTTCAGCACAATTTCTAAGTGAACCTTTTTCGGTCAGTATTGTTGGTTGGGATGCTTGCCGCTTGGCCGGGCGCTTGGGCGTGGGAATGGCGGACGGTGACGATACCCGGTGCGGACGATGCTGCCCGGCTGGCCGGGGTTGGCTGGTATCGCTGCTGGGTGAAGGTGCCGGACAACTGGGCGACGCTTGGCGGGCGCGATCTTTGGGTGGAATCGGTCACGCTGACGGTCGACTCGAGCCACGCCGCGCACGAGGTGTTCCTCAACGGCAATCGCCTCGGCGGCGCAGGCAGCTTCCCGCCGGATGCCAAGCCGAGCGACGGCTTGGCCAAGCGCTACAAAGTGCCGCCGGGCAGCTTGGCCAAGGGCAAGTGGAACGAGCTGGCCATCAAGGTTTTAAACCGCGACGGCGAGGGGAGGTTCCGGGGCAGCGGGCCGTCGATTCAGGGCTATTTCCTCGAGTGCCTGTTCAGCGGCGAGTGGGAATTCCGGCCCGGCCCGGAGCCGGCGCTTGGCCAAGCAGTTGAGGCCAAGCCAAGCCGCGCGGCTTACGACCAATTTCACGAGGCCAGCCGCGTGCTGTTCGAGGCACAGACGCTGGTGCACGGCGAGCGGCTCAGCCCGGGCGAGAGCCTTGCGCGGTTCGAGCTGGCCGACGGCTTGGCGATCGAGACCGTGCTGCACGAGCCGTTGGTCGCGCAGCCGACGCACGTCAGTTTCGATGCGCGCGGGCGGCTGTGGGTTTCGCATTACGTGCAGTACCCGTACCCGGCCGGGCTGCGGCAGATCAGTCGCGACAAATATTACCGAGCCAAATACGACCGCCAGCCGAAGCCGCCGCCGCATCACACGCCCGGTCGCAGTCGCGTCACCGTGCACGCGGACACCGACGGCGATGGCGCTTACGACACGCACACGGTTTTCGCCGACAAACTCGGCTTGGCCAACGCCGCGCTGCCCGGCCGTGGCGGGGTCTGGGTGATGCACACGCCGCACCTCCTGTTTTACCCCGACCGCAACACCGACGACATCCCGGACGGCGACCCGGTGGTGCACTTGGCGGGGTTCGGTTTTGAGGACACGCACTCGGTGGCCAATGGCATCGCTTGGGGGCCAGACGGCTGGCTGTACGGCGCGCAGGGCAGCACGGTGAGTTGCCGTGTCACCCGGCCCGGCATCGATCCGCCGGGCGCGCCGGGGGTTCATTTCGAGGGTTGCATGGTTTGGCGTTATCACCCCGGGTCGCGCGAGTTCGAGATTTTCGCCGAAGGCGGCGGCAACGTGTTTGGGCTGGAGTTCGACGCCGATGGCCGCTTGTTCTCCGGCCACAACGGCGGCGGCACGCGCGGCTTTCACTACGTGCAAGGCGGGCTTTACCTCAAGCAGGGCAACAGCCCGGGAAAGTTCGGGCCGCCGGACAACCCGTTCGCGTTCGGCGAACTGCCAATGATGCCCGGCGGCAGCATCCCGCGCTTCTCCCACAACGTCATCGTCGTCAACAGCGCGGCCATGCCGGACGCGTGGCAGGGCAAACTGCTCGGCGCCGATCCGCTGCATCGGCATCTTGTATTGAGCGAACGCACCGTGCGCGGCGCGTCATTCACCACGCGCGACATCAGCTTTCCGGTGAAGAATTCCGACGTCGCCTTCCGGCCGGTGTACATGGCCAACGCCCCGGACGGCTCGCTGCTCATCGCCGATTTTTACGAACGCTACATCGCGCACGGCCAACATTACCAAAGCCAGATCGACCCCACCTCCGGCCGCGTCTACCGGCTACAGGCCAAGGCCAAGCCGCGCGTCGTCGACACCGATCTCCGCGTAAAAACCGACGCGCAACTTATCCAACTTTTGGCGCACCCAAACAAGTGGCATCGGCAGACCGCTGTGCGCCTGTTGGGCCAGCGCGCCACAGCCGCGACCAAGGCCAAGCTGCAAAAACAGATCATCTCCGAAACCGGCCGGGCGGCGTTGCACGGACTGTGGGCGATGCACCAAGCCGGCGGCCTCGACGACGCTCTCGCCGCCGAACTGCTCGGGCACCCGTACCCGCACGTTCGCGCTTGGGCGGTGCGGCTGCGGGGCGACGAGCGCGGATTGTCCGGCGGTTTTTTTGATGCGGTTCGACGCTTGGCCGGGCGCGAGGGGCATGCCGAGGTGCGTTCGCAGATTGCCGGCACGGCGATTCGCCTCCCGCACGAGCAGGCACTTGACCTGATCGCTGCCCTGCTCCGCCGCGCCGCCGACGTCGATGACCCGTTCATCCCGATGCAATGCTGGTGGGTGCTAGAGAGGCATTGCGAAAACGATCGCGCCGCCGTGCTGGAGCTGTTCCGCGATGGATCGTTTTTTCGGCAGCCGATGGTCGAGCGGCACATTCTCGAGCGGCTCATGCGCCGCTTGGCCGCGCGGGGCCGGCAGGACGATTTCATTGGCTGCGCGGCGTTGCTGAAAAACGCGCCGACTCAGTTGCACCGCGACACGTTGATGTCCGGTTTCAGCAAGGCGCTCGAGGGGCAGGCGTTGCCCCGGCTGCCGGAAGCGTTGCTTGCACAACTGCGGCGGCTCGACAACCCGCCGCTGGTGCTGCGCGTGCGGTTGGGCGACTCCGCCGCGCTTGGCCAGGCGCTGTCCGTCATCGCCGACACCTCCAAGCCGGCCAAGGATCGGGTCGAACTCATCCGCGCCACGAGCGATGCCGGAGTCGAACGGTTGCAGCAGTCTCTATTGAACTTGGTGCAGCACGAGTCCGATGCAGACGTACTCTCGGCGGGACTGCTGGCGTTGCAACGGTTCGCCGACGATTCGCTTGGCGAGGCGGTCGTGGAGCGTTACGCGAGTTTTCCCGAGGCGGCCAAGCCGGCGGCGATTTCATTTTTGGCCAGCCGCCCCGACTGGAGCCGCCAGTTGTTGACCGCCGTTGAGTCGGGCCGCTTGGCCAAGGGCGACGTGCCGCTGCCCACCGTCGAGGCGATGCTGGGCCACGGCGGCGAGATCGCCGGGCAGACGGGCCGGCTTTGGCCAAGCGCAGGCCGGGCGGCAACCGGCCAGGCGGCGGAGATCGCACGGGTGCGCGCGGCGGTGGAGGGGAGGGTCGGAAGCCCGTATCGCGGACGTGGGTTGTACCTGCAGCGGTGCGCCGCTTGTCACAAGCTGTTCCGCAATGGCGGCCGGATCGGCCCGAACCTCACCCATTATCAGCGGGACGATCTCGACACGTTGCTGCCGGGCATCCTCGATCCCAGCCGCGAAATCCGCGAGGGCTTCGAGCAAATGCAGGTGCAAACCCGTGACGGCCGGCTGCTCAGCGGTTTTCTGTCCGACCGTACCGACAAGCTGCTGATCCTGCGCGGCATCGACGGTGGCGACGTCGTGCTCGAGCGGTCGCAGATTGAGTCGTCGATCGTCAGCCCGCGCAGCCTGATGCCGGAAGGCCTGCTCTCCGGCCTGAGCGACCAGCAACTCCGCGACTTTTTCGCCTACCTCCGCATCGCCCAGCCAATCCGGAATTAGAGTGGGCGTTGCACCCCGTGATTGCCAAGTGCTTGGCCTTGGCTGCATAGTGGGCGACGGATGAGTAAACGGTTTTACCTGACCACCGCCATCGATTACGTCAACGGGGAACCGCACCTCGGTCACGCCTACGAGAAGGTCATCACGGACATCATTGCCCGGGCGCATCGCAGTCTCGGGCAGGAGGTGTTTTACCTGACCGGTCTCGATGAACACGGCCAGAAGGTGCAGTCCGCCGCTGCTGCCAACGGCAAAGATCCGCAGGTTTACTGCGATGAGTTTGCGAAGATTTGGGAGGCGTTTGCCGGCCGGCTGAACCTGACGAATGCCGACTTTGTCCGCACGTCGTCGGAGCGGCACAAGGTGTTTGTGCGTGCAGTGCTGCAAAAGCTGCACGACGCCGGGCATTTTTATCAGGCCGAGCATCGCGGGTTTTACTCGGCGCGGCAGGAGACTTTTTTGACGGAGAAAGACCGGCGCGAGGACGGGACGTTCGATCCGATTTACGGCGACGTCACCGAGTTGGCGGAGCACAATTACTACTTCAAGCTCGGCGAGCATCAGCAGTGGCTCATTGACCACATCGAGGCCAACCCCGATTTTGTCCAACCGGAAACGCGCCGCAACGAGGTGCTTGGCTTCCTGAAAAACAACACGCTCGAGGATCTCTGCATCACGCGTCCCAAGGCGCGTCTCGAGTGGGGCATCCCGCTGCCGTTCGACGAGGATTACGTGACGTACGTCTGGTTCGACGCGCTGAGCAACTACGCCAGCATCCCGGCGGCGCTTGGCGACGAAGCGGCGGCCAAGCCGGCCGGCCTCGAGGCCAGGCCGGACGCTCCGTCGCTTTGGCCGGCGGACATTCATGTCATCGGCAAGGACATCCTGAAATTTCACGCCGTCTACTGGCCGATCATGCTCAAGGCGATGGGACTCCCGCTGCCGGGACAGGTGCTCGTGCATGGTTGGTGGCAGAAGGACGGCCAAAAGATGAGCAAGACCACCGGCAACGTCGTCGATCCGGTCGCCGTGATCGACGAGTGGGGCGTCGACGCCTTCCGCTACTACGTCGTGCGCGAGTTGGACATCGGGCCGGACGGCAACTGGACGGACGAAAGTTTTCAGGCCCGCTACGCCGCCGAGTTGGCCAACGGCTTGGGCAACCTCGTCAACCGTTCGCTCTCGATGCTCAACCGCTACCGCGGCGGCACGCTCGAGGCGACGTCCGACGAACTGGCCGGCGACGCCGAAAAATGGATCGCCGAGGCACGCAAGCATTTCGAGGCGCACCAGCTGCAGGCGGCATTGGTCAGCGTGTGGGGCTTGGTCGATCGCGCCAACCAATACGTCGAGCAGACCGCGCCGTTTAAGCTGGCCAAGCAGGAGGATCAGGCCGACCGGCTCAACGAGGTGCTGTACAATCTGGCGGAGGTGTGCCGGATTTTGGCGGTGTTGCTCTGGCCGGTGATCCCCGAGACGGCTGAGAAACTTTTCGGGCAGCTTGGCCTCGATGACTCACCGGCGAACTTCCGCTTGGCCAAGTGGGGCGGCTTGGCCAAGGGCCACACCTGCAACAAGCCGACCCCGCTTTTCCCCCGCAAAGACCTCGAGAAAAAGTAGCGCCGGGCCAAGCGCGTCCCGCCTGATTCCTTCTCCCTCAGGGAGAAGGTGGCCGGAGGCCGGATGAGGGTGAAAACGCAAGTTAACAAAAGACAAGCGGAGAGGGTATATCAGCCAATCCTATCGCCGCCTGTCACAGAACAACTGGCGCGTTCATTTGGCTTGAATCAACTTATCGACTTGGTGGAGCTTGGGCGTTGCAGACATGTCGGAGAGCAACCAACTGGTGGGCGGGTTTGGGTGGAGTGACGCTTCCCGCCTGACGGAGTTTCAACACCGCACACGAACGTGGGCTGTGGTGCTGCCGGCCACGGTGCTGCCCCTGTTCGGGGCGTTGCTTTATTTCGTCTTTGCCAAGGGGGTGGGCCTGGCGCAGGTGGCCTATTCCGGCACCAAGCTGTTCACGCTGGTGTGGCCGCTCATCGCGGTGCCTTGGATTCTGAAACACCGCATCGCGCTGCCGGCCTGGAGGGAGGCGCGCCACTGGCGAACGCTGCCGTCGGGCCTCCTCGTGGGGGCGGCCATCGTGGGGCTGATGTTTCTGCTCATGCAAACCCAGTGGCTCGGCGAGCCGGTTCGCGCAAATGCGGATCGCATCAACGACACCATCACCGGCCTTGGCCTGAACCGTGTCAACTACTGGGCCTTTGGCATTTGCCTCGCCGTGCTGCACTCGCTGCTGGAGGAATATTACTGGCGCTGGTTTGTCTTCGGCGGGCTGCGCCAGTTGATGCCGGCCGGTCTGGCGCATGTGCTCGCCGGCTTGGCCTTCATGGGCCATCACGTGGTGGTTGTGATGCAATTTTTCCCGGTGCCCCTCGCCCTCTTTCTCAGTTTCTCGATCGGCGTTGGCGGCATGATCTGGAGCGTGATGTATGTGCGCCAAGGCTCCCTGCTCGGCGTGTGGCTCGCCCACATCATCGTCGATTTCGGCATCCTGACGATCGGATACCAACTGCTGTTCGGCACTGCGTCACCGATGAGTTAACGGGAGCGAATGCGGTGTCCCAATGGGCCAGACTTGGGGAAGGGCGCCGAAATCCCCAAGTTAGAGCGCGTATTTCAGCCCTCTGGCGAAGCGGCTGGTTGTGCCGTGTGGCTCGGCGCGGTAGCTTCCCGTGCAGCGATGAAATGGATCCTTTATCTTTGCGGACTAATCATGACCAGCACCGGCTTGGCTGAGGAAGCGCCTCGGCGATCCCCGATTCTTGACGATCCGTTTCTTTGGCTCGAGGAGGTCGAGGGCGACCGCGCGCTCGAGTGGGTGCACGCCCGCAACAAGGAATGCTTCGACGAACTTGAGGCCGACAAGCGATACGCCACGTTTCTCGACCAGGCGCAGATGCTGCTCAACGCAAAGGATCGCATCCCGTACGGCTCGGTTCGTGGCCGGCATATTTATAATTTTTGGCAGGACGCCGATCACGTCCGGGGCATCTTGCGCCGGACGTCGCTGGAGTCGTACCGCACGGCCGAGCCGGAGTGGGAGACAGTGCTCGACGTCGATGCGCTGGCCAAGGCCGAGGATGAAAACTGGGTTTACAAAAGCATCGCCTGGCTCGCTCCCGGCTACGAACGCTGCCTCGTCAAGCTGTCGCGCGGCGGCACGGATGCGTCGGTGCATCGCGAGTTCGACACCTTGGCCAAGCGCTTTGTCGACGGCGGTTTTGTGTTGCCGGAGGCCAAGTCCGGCGTCGCCTGGCTCGACCGCGACACGCTGCTCGTCGGCACGAACTGGGGCGACGGTTCGCTGACGGCGTCCGGCTATCCGCGCGTGGCCAAGCGCTGGAAGCGCGGCACGCCGTTGGCCAAGGCCGCAACGGTGTTCGAGGGCCGCCATGACGACATCGGCATCTGGCCGCGCGTGATGGACTCCGGCGAGGCGACTCTGCCGATGGTCGACCAGTCGCTGACGTTTTACACCGGCGCGTATCATCTCATCGGCGACGACGGCCAACTCCGGCGGCTGCCACTGCAGGAGTCGGCCGCGTTGGCCGGATTTTATGCCGGCCGAATCTTGTTCACGCTGCGCGACGCGTGGGAGGTCGCCGGGCGCACTTTTTCGCAGGGAGCGTTGTTGGCGATTGACGCGGCGGCGTTTCGGGCCACCGGCGAGTTGCCGCGCGTCGAGACCGTTTACACGCCGGACGACCGGACGAGCATCGAGGGTGTCACCGTGTCGCGCAGCGGCCTTTACGTGTCGCTGCTGCAAAATGTGAAGGGCCGCATCCTGCGCTTTGGCGTGGACGCCGACTCCGGCAAGTGGAGCGCCGAGCCGCTGCCGTTGCCGCCCAACGGCACGGTGTCGCTCTCCGCGGCGAATCCCCATTCCGAAACGGTGCTGGTGAATTACGAGGACCACATCACGCCGGACCGGCTGAGCGAGTACGCCGCCGGGGCGAATGCGCTGACGCTGCTCAAGTCGCTGCCGGCCCGTTTCCGGGCCGACGATCTGCAGGTCAGCCAGCACATGGCCGGGAGCGCGGACGGTGTAGTGGTGCCGTACTTCGTCATCCACCGCAAGGGACTTAAGCTCGACGGCTCGACGCCGACCATCCTTTACGGCTACGGCGGCTTTGAGATTTCGCTCAGGCCAAGCTACTCGGCGACGATCGGCAAACTGTGGCTCGAGCGCGGCGGCGCGTACGCGGTGGCGAATATCCGGGGCGGCGGCGAGTTTGGCCCGCGCTGGCACAAGGCGGCGCTCAAGACGAACCGACAGCGCGCGTACGACGACTTCATCGCCGTGGCGGAGGACTTGGCCAAGCGAGGCATCACCTCGCCCAAGCGCTTGGGCATCTCCGGCGGCAGCAACGGCGGTTTGCTCGTCGGCGCGATTTTTACGCAGCGCCCCGACCTGATGAACGCCGTCGTTTGCCGCGTGCCGCTGCTCGATATGTTGCGCTACACCAAGCTGCTCGCCGGCGCGAGCTGGGCAGCCGAGTACGGCGACCCGGAGGATACGGTCATGCGTGCGGCGCTCCTGAAATATTCGCCGTACCAAAACATCTTTCCCGGGCGCGACTACCCGAAAGTGTTCATCGAGACCTCAACCAAGGACGACCGGGTGCACCCCGGCCACGCTCGAAAAATGGTCGCCCGAATGCGCGAACAGGGGCACCCGGTTTTGTACTTCGAAAACACCGAGGGCGGCCACGCCGCCGGGGCCAACCTCAGGCAGCACGCCCGCCGATACGCTCTCGAGTACGTCTATTTCTCCCGTCAACTGGGGCTGAAGTGAGCCCTTGGCCAAGCGCTGGGTTTAGCTGCCGGCGAGGGGCTCGAGGGGGTGGCGGGTGAGTTCCTTCAACTGCGTCCGCTCGTCGAGGAGCTTGGCCAAGCGCTCGTCGGTGGTGCCGGGGAGTTCGCGCTGGATGCCGGCCAGGCGGCGCTCGATTAACTGGTTGCGCAGCCGCAGCACGATGTCCTTCAGTTGCCGGGCGGGATCGGGGATGGTGCGGCCGTCGGCCACGGCTGCGGTGGCGAGCCGCTTGAACGCCCCGGCGTGCAGGGTGGCGAGCAGCTCCGGCATGCCAGCGTCGGGGTTCCCGGCGAGCAGCGCGAAATGTTGCTGCAGAATCTCGCGCACGGCGGGATGGGTCACCCAGTCGGGGTCGAGATGCGCCTCGAGCCACTCGGCGGAGTCCCGCTCGGTGAGCGCGAGCTTGAGCAGCCACAACTCGACCGGCCCCGGCTTGGCCATCGGGTGTTCGGCCTCCTCGGGAGGGGGCTCGTCGTGCTCCGGCTTGGCTGGCTGGAACCCGCGCTTGCTTTTCTTGAACTCGGCGCGCACGGCATCGGTATCGACGCCGAGCCGGTGGCTGACCTTCTGCGCGTGGGTGTCGATGAGGACCGGGTTGTTTGTCTTCTGCACGGCGTCGCGCATTTCCTGCACGATGTTGACCCGGCCGCGGTCGGAGTCGGCGTCGTGCACGCCGCAGAGGTGGCCGAGCAGGAAATCGAAAAAACCGGGCGCCTCGGCGGCCAGCCGGCGAAAGGCGTCGGCGCCGTTTTCGCGGATGAAGCTGTCCGGGTCGTGCGGTTTTGGGATGACCGCGACGCGAATGGCCAGTCCGCTGGCGAGCAGGTCGTCGAGCGAGCGCAAGGCGGCCTGTTGCCCGGCGGTGTCGGAGTCGAAGCACAGCACGACTTCCTCGGCGTAGCGCTTGAGGATGCGGGCGTGGTCGGCGGTGAGGGCGGTGCCTTGTGGAGCGACGGTGTTCTCGATGCCGGCGAGGTGGCAGGCGATGGTGTCGAGCTGGCCCTCGCAGACAATGGCCGACTTGGCGTCGAGGATCGGCCGCTTGGCCTTGTCCAGCCCGTAGATGACGCGGCGCTTGCTGAAGATCGGCGTCTCGGGCGAGTTGATGTATTTGCCGCCCTTCTGCTCGGCGCTGAGCACGCGGCCGCTGAAGCCGATGACGCGGCCCTGCTCGTCGCAGATCGGGAAGATGAGCCGTCCGCGGAACCGGTCGTAATGGCCCTTGTCGCCGGCGATGGCGAGGCCGCCCTTTTCGAGCAGGGCGTCGTCCTGTTTTTTCGACTTGGCCCAGTTGAGGGTGTCGCTCCACTCGTCCGGCGCGTAGCCGATGCGGAAGCGTTTTACCGCCTCGTCGCTGAGCCCGCGCTGGGCCAGATAGTCGCGGGCGGCCTCGGCGCGGGCGTCGTTGGCCAGGGTGGTTTCCCAGCGCTGGGCCACCTGCTCGTGGAGTGTGCGCAGTTTCTCCTTCAGCGAGCCCTCCTCGCGCTGCCCGGGCGTCATCTCGAACTCAATCGGAATGCGCGCCCGCTCGGCGAGTCGCTGCACCGACTCGATGAAGGAGAGGTTCTCGAACTCGCGCAGGAAGGTGAACACATCACCGCCCTTGTGGCAGCCGAAGCAGTGGAAGATCTGCTTGGAGGGCGAGACGTTGAAGCTGGGGGTCTTCTCCTTGTGGAACGGGCAGAGGCCGACGAAGTTCGTGCCGGCGCGCTTGAGTGGGAGGAAGGAGCCGATGACGTCGACGATGTCGCTGGCGTGGCGGACCTGCTCAATCGTGGCCTGGGGAATGACGGGCAAGGCAGCTCCGGCGGTGGGGTTAGTTGGCTTTGTTGCGAATGAGCCAGTATCGGATGTCGACCGCCTTCGGGTGGCCGGGCTGAAGGCCGATCACGCGCTTGTAATGGATGTTGGCTTTGCCCACGTCGTTGAGCCGGTTGGCGTACAGTTTGCCGGCCTCGAAGTGGGCCTGCGCGTTGTCCGGGTTCAACTGCAGGAAGGTTTCAAACTCGGTTGCGGCGTCGGCATAATAGTTGCCCTGCGCCAGCGACATGGCGAAGTTGAAACGGGCCGGCCCGTCGTTTGGGTCGATGGCCAGCGCGTGCTCGAATGACTGCAGCGCCAGGTCGGTGTCGCCGGTGTAAAAGGCCGCTTGGCCAAGCTCGAACCGGGCGTCGAACCAGGCCGGGTCGGCCTTGGCCGCCTCGATGTACGCCGCCTTGGCGCGCTGCCATTCCTCCGACTTCTGGGCTGCGGCGCCGTCGTCAAAATAGCGCTTGGCCACCGGGCGGTCGCCGCCGACGGGCAGGGCCGGGTTCAGGTATTTGTACCGTGGAAAGGCGACCGCGCTGGGCAGGACGCTCGCCACCCTCACCGCGTTCGTGGAGGCCTTGGCCACCGGGCCGGGGCCGGGCAGCGGCGTGGTCGGGACCGGCACGTTCGAGCGCCAGGAGAGTTGCTGCTGGGTATTCCCTTTCGGCTTGGCCGGGGATTTCCCGTCGTCGTCGGCGAACCAGTTCCGCGGATCGAGCTTTTGTCTCCAGCCCTTGGCTGGCTCCGGCTCGGGCGGGGCGGCTTCGGTTTGGGCGGCTTCAGGCTCCGGCTCGGGTGCAGTTGGCACGACCGGTTCCGGCTTGGCCTCAGGGACCGGCAGCGGCGCAGGCTCAACCACGGTCACGACTTCCGGTTCGGGTGCCGGCGGTTCCGGCTCCGGCTCCTCGGCGGGCGGCTCAACGATCACGACCTCGGGTGACTCCGGCTCCGGCTCCGGTACGGCCACCGCGACGACCGGCTCCGGCTTCACCTTTTCTTTTGGTTCCGGCTCAACTTTGGCGACCGGCTCCGGCTCCGGCTCGGGGATCGGTTCCGGCTCCGGTTCCGGCTCGGGGATCGGGTCGGGCTTGAGATATTCCTCGAGTTGGTTGGCGAGCGTCCGGATGTCGGCATCCTCCTTCGGCACGAGGTCGAGGTAGTCGTGATACGCCTTCAGCGCGCGGTCGTATTGCTTCATCTGCTGCAAAACAGCGCCGAGGTTGCGCCGGGCCAGGGTGTTTTTGTTGTCGAGTTTAATGGCCTGCTCGAAATGAGCGGCGGCGTCGCTGTATCTCTTTTGTGACCAGGCGATGTTGCCGAGGTTGTTTTGTGCGCGCGGGTCGTGGCCAATCTTGCTGAAGCTCTTTTGTGCATCGTCGATCCGTTTCGCGCCGTACTCGGCAATGCCCTTCTCGAGCCAGAGATCGAACACGTGGTTGGTCGCGTTTGTGCCGCGGATCGTGATGAGCAGTGAACCGAGGTCGTTGGCGGCCTCCTCCCAATTCGCCACCTCGAGGTGCAGCCAGGCGCGGTTTTGGTACGCCTGGAGCCTGCTTTCCTGGCCGCCTTTTGCGATGGCGAGGTCGAACCACTTTTTTGCCTCCCGCAACGCCCCGGTCTTGGCGGTCCCGGTGTGATCCTTGGCGACGGTCTGGTGCGTGAGGCCGAGCTGGTTGTACAGTTTGCCGACGACGACGAGATTGTTCTTGAGGCTGGGGTGATCCTCGATGCGTTTCCGCGCCTCCTCCAGTTGCTGGAGCGCCCCGGCTGTGTTGCCTTCGGCGAGCAGGCGGCTGCCCTCCTCGAGGGCTTTCTGCTCGGGCGGGGTGCACCCGGCCAGCGTGGCCACGAGGCAAGCCGCCGCCCAGAGCCGTCCGGGCCTGTTGGTCGGTTTTTGCGTGGTCCGCATGGGTGCTGGTGGTAGCATCGCGGCACGGGCGAGTCAAGGGAGGCACACTCCCTTTGCGGCCCGGTTCATCATGTTCCCCAAAAAACTGTACCATTGGCTGCCGTTGTGGGCCGGGTCGGTTTGCCTCGCGCCGGCCCTGGCGCCGCTTGGCCAAGCGCAGGAGGCCGCGCCGCCGCCCAAGCCGCGCATCCTGCTGGTGGAGGACAAGTCCGCCCTGCGCGAGTTCGAGGTCGATGCTGTCAAGGTGGCGGAAATGGTCGCCGAGGGCCTCAAGCGGCTCACCGGCCGGCCCAGCGCGGCGGCGGCCTGGCTGACGCTGGTCACCCCGGCGGACACGGTTGGCATCAAGGTCAACTCGGGGCCGGGGCCGATTGGCGGCACACGCAAGCCGGTGGTCGACGCGGTGGTGCGGGGGCTGCTCGAGGCGCGGCTCGCGCCGGATCGGATCATCATCTGGGACCAGTCGCTGGCCAGCCTGAGGGCGGCCGGGTACGACGGCTTGGCCAAGCGGCACGGCGTACGGCTGGCCGGGAGCCAGGATGCCGGCTGGGACGAGTCGGTGGCCTACGAGTCGCCGATTGTCGGCACGCTGGTCTCGGGCGACCTGGGCTTCGAGCGTGGCGGGGAGAAATCCAGCCGCAAGTCGCACCTGTCGCGGCTGCTCACCGGGGAGATGACGCGCATCATCAGCATCTGTCCACTGATCAACCACAACCGGGCCGGCGTGTCGGGCCACCTCGTCGGCCTGGTCGATGGCAGCATGGACAACTCCCGGCGGTTTGGCACGAGCGCCTCGATCCTCGCGGTGTCGGTGCCGGAGATTTTGGCGCTCGAGGACGCGGAGCAGCGCCGGCTGCTTGGCGACCGGCTGGTGCTCAGCATCACCGACGCGTTGTTCTGCCAATATCTGGGCCAGAGTAAATGCCTGCTGCATTACACGGCTGCGCTTGGCCAATTGCGCTTCAGCACCGACCCGGTGGCGCTGGATGTCTTCTCGATCGAGGAACTCCAGCGGCAGCGGGAACGGTTCGAGGTGGACTTCTCGCCGCCGGACTCCGCTTTGTATCGGAATGCCGCGCTGATCCAGCTCGGCGAGAGCGACCCGGCCCGGCGCGAGCTCGTGGAGATCTTTCGCTGACCGGCCCGGTGCGGAATCGCGCATTGACATCGTGCCGCTTGGCCAAGCAAATCTTTCCCCGCTATGAGCTTGTTAGCTGACAAAGTCGCCGTGGTGACCGGTGCCGGCCGCGGGATCGGCCGCGCCGTGGCCATCGCCTACGCCCGCATGGGTGCCGACGTGGTGTGCGTCTCGCGCACGGAGGAGAACTCGGCCAAGGCCGCCGCCGAGGTGGAGTCGCTTGGCCGCCGGGCCTGGCCGGTGGCCGTCGACGTGGCCGACACGGCCGCGGTGGAGGCCGCCGCGAAGGGCATCCTCGAGTCAGCCGGACGGGTGGACATCCTCGTCAACAACGCCGGCGTGACCCGCGACAACCTGCTGATGCGCATGAGCGAGGAGGAGTGGGACACCGTGCTCGACACCAACCTCAAGGGGGCGTTCAACTTCACCAAGGCCTTCACCCGGCCGTTCATCAGGCAGCGCAGCGGGCGCATCATCAACATCGCCTCGGTGATCGGCCTGATCGGCAACGCCGGCCAGAGCAACTACGCCGCCAGCAAGGCGGCGCTCATCGGCTTCACCAAGTCGGTCGCCAAGGAGCTGGCGCCGCGCGGCATCACCGTCAACGCCATCGCGCCCGGCTTCATCGAGACCGACATGACCGCCGTTCTCGACGAGAAAATGCGCGGGGAGATCCTCCAGCGCGTGCCGCTGGGCCGGTTCGGCGCCCCGGACGACATCGCCCATGCGGCAGTGTTTCTGGCGATGGAGCCGACCGGCTACGTCACCGGGCAGGTGCTCACCGTGGACGGCGGCATGGTGATGTGAGCCCCGGGGCGCGTTTTTTTTACGAATAGTTGCTTGACGGCCCCGGACGGCGTTCTTAAAGAAGCCCCCGAACATTTGGAGATTTATGTCTGACAATTCACCCGCAGATCGGATCAAGAAAATCATCGTCGAGCAGCTCGGCGTCAACGAGGACCAAATCAAGCCGGAGGCCAAGTTCATCGAGGACTTGGGCGCGGACTCGCTCGACACCGTCGAGCTGGTCATGGCACTGGAGGAAGAATTCGGAACCGAGATTCCCGACGAGGAGGCTGAAAAGCTTCAAAGCGTCGGCGATGTCGTCAAGTTCATCGAAGACACCCAGTCCTGAGGGCAGGGACTGATCCTGGGGCAACTCGAGCCGCCGCCTGGCTTGGCTGTCCCGTTTTGCCTTATGCCGGATTCATCACGTAAACGCGTCGTCGTCACCGGCATCGGCGTCGTTTCCCCGCTTGGCCAAGGGGCGGAGTCCTTCTGGGAAAACCTCCTCGCCGGCCAATGCGGCATCGACTCGATCCGCGCGTTCGACACCGACGGCTTCCCCTGCACCATCGCCGGCGAGGTGAAGGAGTTCGACCCCGCGCCGGCCTTCCCGTCGCCCAAGGAGGTTCGGCGCACCGACCGATTCACCCAGTTCGGCATCCACGCCGGCTGGCAGGCGCTCAACGACTCCGGCCTCGACCTCGACCGGGCCAACCGCGACCGCGTCGGCGCCATGATCGGCTCCGGCATCGGCGGCCTGGCCACGCTGGAGACCCAGCACAAGACCTTGCTCGACCGAGGCCCGGGCCGCATGTCGCCGTTCTTCATCCCGATGATGATCCTCAACATGGCCTCCGGGATGTTCTCGCTTTACCACGGCCTGCGCGGCCCCAACGTGGCCACCTGCTCCGCCTGCGCCACCGCGAACCACGCCATCGGAGAGGCATGGCGCACGCTCGTCATGGGCGATGCCGACGTCATGGTCGCCGGCGGCACCGAGTCGGCCGTGCACCCCACCGCCATGGGCGGCTTCGCCGCCATGAAGGCGCTCAGCACCCGCAACGACGACCCGCAGCACGCCTCCCGGCCGTTCGACGCCGGGCGCGACGGCTTCGTCATGGGCGAGGGCGCCGGCGTGCTGGTGCTGGAGACCCTCGAGCACGCCACCGCGCGCGGCGCGCGGATCTACTGCGAACTGGCCGGCTACGGCAACACCGCCGACGCCCACCATATGTCCGCCCCCGCGCCCGGGGGCGAGGGCGGCGCGCGAGCCATGCGCATGGCCCTCCACTCCGGCGGACTCAACCCCGAAGACATCTCCTACATCAACGCCCACGGCACCTCCACGCCGCAGGGCGACGTCTGCGAGACGCAGGCCATCAAGTCCGTGTTCGGCGGACACGCCCTCCGCCTGGCCGTCAGCTCCACCAAGGGGGCGACCGGCCACATGCTCGGGGCCGCCGGCGGGGTGGAGATGGCCGCCTGCTGCAAGGCGCTCGAGACCGGCACCGTCCCGCCGACCCTCAACTACGACACCCCCGATCCCGACTGCGACCTCGATTACGTCCCCAACGAGGCCCGCGAAATGGAAGTCAACGCCATCGCCAACAACTCCTTCGGTTTCGGCGGCCACAATGCGTGTCTGGTAGCAAAGAAGTTCATTGGTTAGATCACTCGCTTGGCCAAGCGGCACTTGCTAATATCAAGAATTGATCCGCTACGGTGCAGGTCAATTTTCCGCTTGGCCAAGGAATAAGGTGGGTTTGCCCGGCAACAATAATCGAGCAACCGTTCGTCTGTCAGGTTTAAGTGGGACTCGACAAATCACGTTCTTGGGCGCTTGCAGTTTCAATCATTGTCAATTACTGGGACTGCCCCGAATGGCACTTAGATAAGGCGGCGGATCGACGATTTATCAGGTGTTTTTCATAGGTTTTTCATCGAAAGGAGTCCTTATCTAAGTGCCATTCAGAAATGACCCCTTTACGGAAACAACTGAGTGAACTTCCCAAGGGCGACCCGGAAAAGGTAGAGATCGCGATTCGGTTAAGGGCAGACAGTGAATGCTCGCTACTTGTCAATAACAAGAACTGACCCCTTTACTGACCCCTTTATGACCCCTTTATGGGCAGGTGCAGCGTCGCCCAGCCGCTCCGAAAGCCGGACTGGCCATCGTGCGTCAGCGTGGGTGATTCCAGTTGGAGCGATGCCATTCATCTTCCGCCTGTGCCGCTGGGGACTGTCATCCGAGGTGCGAAATGTCCACGTCACCCCAATGCTGTTTCAAGTATTCCGCCACCAGTCGGCGATGGCAGTGATGCGGCTTGTCCTCGCTGCACAGCAGGCAGCCTTCGGCCACGACTTCCTTCGGGATGCGCTCTTCGATCTTCCGCTTCTCCATCAGGTCGAGAAACCGCTTCTCGTAAGTGGCCCAATCCCCTTTGCGCTTTTTGTATTCGTCGAGCATCTCTTTCGTGGGAGCCAGTTCAAGCGTATGCACGTAGTCCATGCCGCACACTTCCTTGAGGAAAAACGCGAGGTCGTCCCGCTTGGCGAACCCCGCCAGCTGCGACACGTTGTTGAGCCGCACATCCACGACCCGCTTGGCCCCGGATTTCCGGAGTGCGTTGAAAAATTGCTGCGCGTTCTTTTTGGTGAATCCAATGGTGAATACTTTCATGGTGAATCTTCCCTGAAGGTCATGGGGGCCTGGGCTTCGTCCACGTAGGCGACTTGCTTTTCCTGCCGCGCGAGTGCTTCGGCCAGGAGTTCCTGCTTTGAGCGAAAAAAATCCTCTTTCGGCAGGCCGGTCACGTCGAGCAGCCGTTCCAAGGCAGCTTCCTGAGTTTCGAGATGCCCGTCTGCGTGGATGTGCAGCACGGGCTGGCCACGCTCCGCCAGTGTCTTGGCCACGAGCAAGGTGCGGTGGCATTCCAGCGGTTCCTTCTCCACACACATCAGGGCCACGCGATACTTGGCCGCGCCTTGCAACACGCGGTCCAGTCCGCTCTGGAACAGCGGTGTCTGCGCCAACCGCCCGTATTGCACCCGGCCGTCGAGATAGCAGGAACGGTCCTCGGAACGCGCGCCGACTTCCTTCCCGAGAAACACATACCGGATGCCGCTTGCCTTCAGGAACTGCTCCAGCGGCTCCCGGTTAAACTGCGGGTTGAACCGGCTGAACGGCGACGACCGCACATCCGCCACCGCCTCAACGCAGTGCAGGCGCAACAACGCCAGAAACGCCTCGGCGCTGTGCGTCGAGTGGCCAATCGTAAACACGGAATGGGTCGTAGCACTCATGCTTTCTCAGTTTCGCCCCTTTCGATAATGGCGGCAATCAGCTTGTAGGCGTAACCCTCGAATGGCTCGCCCAGACTGATTGCCAGACAAGACTCGCCGAGGCGGTGTTGTGCATCGGGGAGCGCCAGGAAACGGCGTTCGTAGACCGGGTCCGTCACCCGCAGGTGATACCAGACGCCTTGGAATTGAAACTGCCCCTGCAACCTTCGCTTCGGATTTCCGAACGCGGCTCCGGGGCAGGAGACATCGATGGTCAGGTTGTTGATGCGCACCAACCGGAGTGAACTTCCCAGTCGTTCCGCATCCTGCACCGAGATCCGGTCGTTCAGCCCGCGACCGGTGTGTTGCCCATTGACCCACAGCGGCCCCTCCGGCTCCACGAAGTCTTGAAGCCCCGCCCAATCCATCCGGCCGGTTTTGCGCCAGTAGAAGGTCGAGTCGAGCAACCAATTCTCCTGTTGGAATTGATGGGGACGCGGTTCGACGAGCGGCACGTCCATCACATCCAGCACGCTGGGGTCGCTCCCGTCCTCGTAGTGACGCTCCTCCCACGAAACCTCCTGGTGTTCGCGACCGCTCACCGGACGAATCCAAGGGCCGGGTTGCTGGTTCACGATTTCCCGCCCGGCGATGCAGCGACCGCTGAGTTTGCGCGAATTGGCCAGGCACAGGATGCGTTTGACCTCGTTGGGCAGTTTGATTTCGGGATTGTCTGCCATTTCACTCTTCCTCCTCCGTGCTGCGGCCGAGGCGGTACTTGATGTCGTAGTTCAGGATGAAATTCAACTCCCCTGCCGTGAACCCATAGTGTCCCGACGCCACACTGTCGTTTTCGTCGGGGCAATCCATGTTGGAGATGATGGTCGTTCTCATGAGGCAGGAGAACCCACAAGTGGCGGTGCGCTATACTTGTAATGGGCACTTCTGGAAACGGGAGACTTGGGTGAACTCGCTCAACTGGCAAGATTTTTTTAAAAATGGACTTCGCTTGGGCCGGCGATTCGCTCAATTCTGCTGTCGTCGGCCTTCATTTGACCCGACTTAGCCTCCTTTTC